>FWWL01004566.1_pt1 | contig 23119 bp, 14 predicted proteins | sample 2228331 | NCBI WGS metagenome assembly FWWL01 (sample SAMEA103939775, study PRJEB20133) | metagenome | reverse complement strand
GACGCCCGGCTATAAGCCCATCAGAGGCGATTTCAATCGCTATGAGTAGGCAGTTACGCATTGGATGCGTTGCATTTGTGTGACAGGCTCGTTAACCCCCTTGACGTGCTCTAACCGCTCCCTTACAATAGGAGCATGAAACCATGGTTACTGGCCGTCTATCAAAGGGAGATCGGGCGCCATCTGGAGCTGGCGCAAGAGGCGGGCTGGGGACTTGAAATCCAGGCTTTCTCGCATCCGCACGCGCTGGAGCACTGGCAGGACTTGCTCGCCGTTTACCGCCAGCAATTGCGCGGCTTCAGCGGGCCGCTCAGCCTGCACGGGGCTTTTTTCGATATGTCCGTGCACAGCGAAGATCCCAACGTCATAGCCCTCACCCGCACGCGCTTTCTGCTCAATCTTGACATCGCCGCCGAACTGGGAGCCCGGCATGTGATTTTCCACACCAACTTTTTGCCCATGCTGCGCCATGCGCGCTTTCGCGAGCAGTGGCTAACGCGCAACCTTGCGTTTTGGGAGGGGTTTGCCGATGAAGCGGCGCAACGTGGCGTGCAGGTGGCGTTGGAAAACATGTGGGATCCGGATCCGTTTTTGCTCCAGGAGCTGATGGACTCCTTGCAGCGCCCTGAAATCGGCGTCTGTCTGGATGTGAGCCATGCCTGGCTGTACGGTCAGGCCTACCCCCTGATCACCTGGCTCACGGCGCTTGCGCCTTATATCATCCATGTCCACCTCAACAACACGGACGGCAGCGACGACAATCACCTCTCTCTGGCCGATAAGCGCGGCGTCATCCCTTATCGTCAGACTTTGTGGTTACTGGACGCCATTTTGCCCTCAGCAGCCTGGGGCGTGATCGAGCTGGATGATGCGACGGCAGCGGCGGAAAGCCTGCTTGTGGTTCAGGAAGCCTTGAGACAGCAGGAAAGTTGTCAAGTCTAAGAATAAAAGTATAATTTGAACGGGTCACGTGCACTGGCCCGGTATGCAGATGTTAAAGCCATGGCGCGAGAGGATGGTGGAGCATGCAACCTTATGCGGATGAAATTATCTTAAATCCTGAAGACAAACTCCTGCAAAACATTCAGGCGCTCATCGGTGAAATCGGTGAGAAGCAAGTGCTGCTGCGCCTGTTTCTGTTGATTCAGGGCACCAACTGGCAGCTTTACCACAATCTGGGGGAAGAGGGATACGGGCTGTTGTTGCTCAACCAAAACACCCGCGAAACTATTTACGTGGATGTGAAGACGCGCCGCAGTCCGAGCAACGCGATCAAGCTGCGCCGCCGCATCAAATTCAGCCTGACGGACCAGGAATACAAAACCTGCGATTTCCTTGTAGCATACCTGATTGATACCAATGGCTTTTACATTGTCCCCCGTGCAGACCTGGAGGAAGTACAGGTCGGTGCCAGTCGGCGCTGGCGTTTCGTGCTGGAGATGGATGAAAACGGCGAACCGCTGCCGCACTGCGCGCGCTATCGTGACGCCTGGCACACCCTCCACGAGGATTTCATGCGGCGGCGCCTGAATTTCGGGTATCTGGAACAAGATCACGAAGATGAAGAGTGACCTTTACAGACGTCACTCACGGGGTACCGTGAGCGACGTTTTGCGCTCTGCATAAGCCATGTCGCAGACTCCCCGCACCCCCAACAACTCCACCCACAGCCAATGGCTAATTTTGGCGGCCATCGGCACCGGCACCTTGATGACGGCCCTGGATGGCAGCATCGTCAACACTCTGCTCCCCGTGTTACGCCAGCAATTCAGCGTAGACGTGGCCACCATCGAGTGGGTGGTGACCACTTACCTGCTGGTAGCCAGCAGCCTGCTCTTGAGCTTCGGCCGCCTGGGGGACCTGTACGGTCACAAACGCACCTACCTGCTGGGGTTCGCCGTGTTCTTGCTCAGCTCCATAGCGTGCGGATTGGCGCGCTCCGCGGGGATGCTGGTGGGCGCGCGCGGCGTCCAGGCCATCGGCGCGGCGATGCTGGCCGCCAATTCCCCCGCCATCCTCACCAAGACCTTCCCACCCCATAAGCGCGGGCAGGCCCTGGGCCTCCAATCCACCATGACGTACCTGGGGCTGGTGCTGGGGCCTTCCGTGGGGGGCTGGCTGGCCACCCATCTGAGCTGGCGGGCAGTGTTCTACATCAACGTGCCCATTGGACTGGTGGCCATCGCCCTGAGCGCGCGCTTCATTCCCGAAGACCGCAACCATCACGTGACCGCACCTTTCGACCTGCGCGGGGCGGTGCTCTTCTCCCTGGGTTTGCTCAGCGTGATGCTGGGCCTGAATCGGGGGCACACCTGGGGCTGGGACGCCTTCCCCACCCTGCTCACCTTAGGCCTTGGCGTTGGGCTTCTGCTGGCGTTTGTGCTGGCCGAAGTGCGCACCTCCGCCCCTCTGCTGGACCTGCGCCTTTTCCGCAACCTCACCTTCAGCGGCGCGACCCTGAGCGCCGTGCTAAACTATGTGTGTCTTTACAGCGTGGTCTTCCTCATGCCGTTTTATCTCATCGAAGGACGCAGCATGACAGCCGCGCAAGCCGGCGTCCTGCTCACCGCCCAGCCCATCCTGATGGCGACGCTCGCGCCGTTGAGCGGGATGCTTTCGGACCGCATCGGCACGCGCTGGCCGACGGTGGCGGGCATGGCGCTGCTCACGCTGGCCCTCTTCGGCTACGCCAACCTGGCGGCGGACGCGCCGACCTGGCGCATCGCGCTCAATCTCGCCCTTTCGGGCATGGGGATTGGCATCTTCATCTCGCCCAACACCAGCGCGCTGATGGGAGCCGCGCCGCGCGAACGCCAGGGGACCGCCGCCGGCGTGATGTCCACGGCGCGCAACCTGGGCATGACGCTTGGCATCGGCATTGCGGGGGCGCTTTTCAACACCGCGCTGCATCGCAGCGGCAACGCCGAGGTGTTCCCCGCCATCCACTTCGCCTTTGGCGCCCTGACCGGCATCGGGGTGTTGGCCACGCTCATCACGCTGGTGCGCAGTCGCCTTGATGATTATGCCTGAACAACGGCGCTGGTTTCCCCCTGGCTTTTGGGCATTGGTCGGTTCGGCCTTTTGTTTTGGCTGGATCGGGGTCCTGATGCGCCAGATTCACGCCACCCCCACCACCGCCGTGGTCATTTATCGCCTCTTGATCGGAGCAGCGGCGTTATGGCTCATGGTGCGGCGTCCGCCCTGGCCGCGGTCACGGGCGGAGCGCACGTTGCTCATCGCATCGGGCTTTCTGTACGGGATCACGGCCCTGCTCTACATCGGGGCCTATCGTTACACCAGCATCGCCAAGGCCGGTTTCCTGCACTACCTGGCGCCGGTGTTTGTGATGCTGCTTGCGCCGCTGGTCGTGCGCGAACGCCCGCGTCCGGCGCAGGTCCTCGCCCTGGCTCTGGCCATACCGGGGGTGATGCTGCTGCTCAAGCTGGACCTGCGGCACGGCATCAGCCTGGACACCTGGCGCGGGGATGCCCTGGCCGCCGCCTCCGCCGTGACGTATGCGGCCTACACCTTGCTGGGGCGCAAGTTACACAGCGCGCAGGCGCTGGCAACGGCGTTTTGGGTGCACGTGTTTGCGCTCATTCCGGCTTTGGGGATAGGGGGCCTGACACGGGCTGGGAGCTTGCGCGTGGCGCCGGGAGACTGGCCTGGCGTGATCAGGTTGGGCATCGTCTCCTCCGCGCTTTCTTTTGCGCTCTTTTACCGCGGCTTGCGTTTTATGCCCGCCGCCCAGGCCACGCTGATCATGCTGCTCTCTCCGGTCACGAACGCCCTGCTAGGGTATCTGCTGGCAGGAGAAGCCCTGACGCCGTTGCAGGCTACGGGCGCTTTCCTTGTCCTCGCGGCGGCAGTACTGGCCCAACAAAACGGCGTTTTGCGCACCTGACCAAACGCATACCGGAAGGACAACAACAAGCCATCTCATGCAGGAACAAAAACTACACATCGCGTTACTGGTCAAAGACCCGGACCTCCGCGCCACATGGGAGGAGCGCCTTCGCGCCTGTGGGGTGGAGGTTTACACCACACTGGCGGAAGCGGAGTTGAGTGACCTGCTCATTTGTGAACCGGCAACCTGCACCATCCGCCCTGCCGACCTGCCCTGGCTGATTCTGCTGCCGCCCGAGATTGATGCTGGCCCCTGGTTAGCCAGGGGGGCCTGGGATGTTTTGCGCACGTCGCTGCATCCGGGCGATCTCCAGCCCCGCCTGGCGCTTTTCCGCTCCCTGCTCCAAGGAATAGCGCGCAACGATCAAACGATCGCCGCCGTTCAATCTGCCCTTCAGGACCTGCTTATGGCTGCGGACTGGCGGCAGGTCCTGCCCACCATCCTGGCCCGTTTGGGAAGCGTGACGGGGGCACGACGTCTCTACCTGTATCAACGCACCGTAACAGAAAACAACAAGCCGGTGCTCGAAAAACGCGGGGAATGGGTGGCCCCGGAGCTGGAGGGCGCCAGGATATTGCCCCAGCGCGTCCACCTGCCCGGCGTCGGCCTGCAACGTTGGGAGGTCATGTTCCAGGCGGGCAAAATCATCAGTGGGCCGGTGGAGTCCCTCCCGCCGCAAGAGCAATGCCTGCTCCGGCGCTACGCCATCCAGAACCTCACCGTCATCCCCATTCACATCGCGGAGGCCTGGTGGGGCGTGGTGGGGTTGGACGTAGCAAGTACCGACAGGCCAGAAGATTATATTGCCAGTCGCACCCTGCGCCGTAGGATTGAGGTATTGGTGGCCGTTCTGCACGCCCGTTTGCTCCAGGACAACCTGATGCAGAACGCCGACGCCATGAACTTACTGCAGGTTTTCGTCCGCGTGGTGCAGAACTGGACTCAAACGCAGGATAGTGCAGACCTGGGAGCCCTGACCTTGCGTGAAGTCTGTCGCGTCGTGCAGGCCCAACGCGGCGTGATCTGGCTGTCTGATGCTCAAAACCGCACCATGAACTTGATGGCCATCCACGGTTTCCCCCCAGAGCTGGGCCTCTATCCGGGCAGCGTCACCCTGCGCCAGGGGGAAGGCCTGGCGGGATGGGTCTATACCCGCCGCCAAAGCGCCTGCGTGGCCGACGTCACCACCGACAGCCGTTGGGCGGACAAGGGACGCATTGATGAAGGCGTGCGTTCTGCGCTCTGTGTCCCGCTCATCACCCAAAAAGAGGTCATCGGCGTCATGACCCTGACCCATCCCCAGGTGGGGCACTTCGAGCCAACGCACGTCTCCCTGGCCGAGACCATGGCGACCCTGGTCGCCGCGGTCATCGCCAACGCGCGTTTGTACCAGGAGAGCCAGGCCCGCACCCGTGAAGCCCAACTCCTGCGTCAGACCGCGGAACACCTGAGCCAAAGCCTGGACATGCAGGACGTGGTGGCCAACATTTTCACAGCTTTGCAACAAGCCCTCCCCTTTGATGACGCAGTTCTGCAGGGGTACGACCCTCTGACCAACACGATTCAATTCATCGGAGGACGTGGCATCCATATCAATCGTCTCACACCACCGGTCGGCCCCTTGCCGCTGGATGAACGTTCACCGCATGCCATGGCCATCCACCGCGCGCAGCCGGTCCTCATTGCGGACACCACAGCCCTGTATGGAGCACGCGCGCAAGCGCATCGCCACACACCCTTCACGTCCGGGCGCTCCGTACTCAGTGTCCCGCTGATCTCACGGAACGCCGTTGCTGCCGTGCTCACCCTCTCCAAAGCGGAGCCGGATTTCTACACGCAAGAGCACCTGCGCCTGGCAAGCGCCATCGCCGCGGAAGCCGTCATCGCGCTGGAAAACAGCCGTCTTTTCACCGCGGAGCAGGAACAGCGCCGCCTGGCCGAAGCCCTGATACGCGCCGCGCACCTGGTCAATAGCAGCCTGGACCTCAATCAGGTCATCACGCGCATCCTGGAACAGGTCGAGCGCGTTGTACCAGGCGACAGTTTCAACGTCATGCTGATCGAGGGGGAGGAGCTTATCATCGCGGAGCAACGTCAGCTCCGGTCGAATGCAAAACCCGCGCCGGTAGGGCGCTTCCCGCTCTCCGGCTTCCCCTTGTTGCAAGACGTCATGACCAGCGGGGTCCCCTTAATCATCAACGATACAACCCAGGAAGCGAGATGGGTCAGTCTGGAAAGCGCGCGCGAAGTGCGCGCGTACCTGTGCGCCCCCATCCGTTATGGGAGCAAAACCCTGGGATTTCTGAATGCCAACAGCCGCCAGGCCTACGCCTTTACCCCCGCCATGGCCAAACAACTGCAAGCCTTTGCGGATCAGGTCGCATCGGCCCTGGAAAACGCCCGCCTCTACGCCAGGCTGCGAAGCTATGCAGAGGAACTGGAAGCGCGCGTTGCTGAGCGCACGCAACACCTGCAGGCCCAAAGCGCGCGCCTCTCCGCCATCCTGAACAGCCTCAACGAGGGGCTGGTGGTCATGGGGACGGATGGCATGCTGCAGGACGTCAATCCGGTGGCTCAAGCCTGGCTCTCCAGTCTGAACGAAGAGTCCCGCCAGCGCCTCGAAGCAGCGCTAAAGGACCTGGCACAGCGCGGAGCGGAAAAGCCCTCCAGCACCCTGGAACTGTCCGGCCTGGACCTGCAACTTCGCGCCGCGCCGGTCATCACGGATGAGGCTGCGCCTAGCACCTGCGTCATCACGCTCACCGACGTCACGCCGCTGCGCAATCTGGAGCGCATGAAAACGCGCCTCATCACCAACATTTCGCACGAGCTGCGCACCCCCGTGACGACCATCCGCCTTTACCTGCGCCTGCTGGAACGTGCCAAACCTGACCAACGGGCGGAGTACCTCCAGGCCATCAGCGCGGAAATCGAAAACCTGAACATCATGTTGGAAAACATCCTGCAAATGGCGCGCATCGAAGCGGGCAAAGTAATCTCCCGCGTCCAACCGGTGGATCTGACGTTGCTGCTGGAACAACTCATGGCAACCTTCAAATCACGCCTGGAGCAGAAGCAGCTTACCCTTACCAGCGTTCTCCCGCCCACCCCACTGATCGTGACAGGCGACCAGAGCCAGCTCTTGTACCTGTGCCAGAACCTGCTCACCAACGCCATCACCTACACGCCGGAAGGGGGGCGCATCACCGTCGAGCTGGAGGCACTCAACGAGCCACATCCGCGCGCGCGCCTGCGCATATGCGATACCGGCATCGGCATCCCCGCGCACGAACTGCCACACATTTTTGAACGCTTCTATCGCGGCGAGCAGCCGGAAAAACAACAGATTTCCGGCAGCGGCATCGGCCTCTCCATCGTCAAAGAGGTCGTCAATCAGCATCACGGGGAGATCGAGGTCGCCAGCGAGGTCGGTAAGGGGACGTGTTTCACGGTCTACTTGCCGATGTAAAGCCATGCGTGCCGGCCGTTGAGCGCCGAAGGCGCGGGAATCCGTGTAGGGGCGCAGTTTGACTGCGCCCGATACGCAGTTTGACTGCGCCCGATACGCAGTTTGACTGCGCCCGATACGCAGTTTGACTACGCCCGATACGCAGTTTGACTACGCCCGATACGCAGTTTGACTGCGCCCGATACGCAGCATTGCCGCGCCCAAAGGGCATTGGGCGCAGCGGAGAAACCGAACGCCTCTGCGCCCTCTGTACCTTTAACCGTATCTCCACGCATCTCACGCCAAACCGTTACCCAATTGCAACCCAGCCTGTGGTATCATGAACTCACGCTGAAAGCTCAAGCAAGCACGCACTCGCAACGCTCAGCAAAACGCGCAACCGATAATTTTAGGAGGGAACCATGATACGATGGCTACATCTGTGGCTCATGGCGAGCTTTTTGCTCGTGCCCGGCATTCAGACCGCCTCCACATCCCCGTCCGCGCAAGAGACGGCCCGCGCCCTGGTGGAAGCCGCCCTGCCCGCGCCCTATACCATCGTCAACTTTGAGCAGCGCGGGGAGGCGATCAGCGTGTGCCTGGAGACGCCGCCACCAGCACGGCTGGCCGAACAGGCCGGCCTTGAAGGGGAACTCCTCATCGAAACCATCCGCCGCGCCCTGACGCCCGTGAGCTGGCAACAGCTCAGCGTGCGCGTGCGCGACGCCAACGGAGAATGCCGACCGGTCAGCGATTTTGCGCCGCGCAACGATACCACCCCCCGCCTGGTCACGGACGCGATCGCCCCGCAGCAAGGTGAGCCAACCTCATCCCTGCGCGGAAAAACCATCTACATCAGCGCGGGACATGGCTGGCAATGGGGCAAGGACTACAGCAGCAACTACGCGGCGCGCTGGCGCACGCAACGCCCCGCCTACCAGGACTTCATCGAAGATCACAACAATGCCGAGGCCGTCACCCAGTACCTCATCCGCTACCTGGAACAGGCCGGCGCCACCGTCATCCCCGTGCGCGAACGTGACTGGAGCACCTTCAACCGCATCACCGACAATGACGAGGGTGCCCCTTCCTACCATGAAAGCGGCACCTGGTTCACCGGCACGCGCAGCGGCTACAACGGCGGGACTTACCGCTTCGCCACCACTGTGACCACCACCGCTACCGCCAGCGCCACCTGGACGCTTGATGTACCTGTCCAGGGCTACTACGCCCTCTACGCCTGGGTGTACCCCGGCGCCAACCGCGCCGCGGACGCGCTCTACACCATCCACACCGCAGCGGGCGTCGTCACCGCGACGCTGGATCAACGCCTGCGCCAGCCCACCTGGCGCTACCTGGGCAGCTACCCCTTCGCCAGCGGGATCATGACCGTCACCCTGAGCAACCTTTCCGCCACCTCCGGCAAAGCGGTCATCGCCGATGCGATCCGCCTGGGTGGCGGCACCTGCGACGATCTCACCGGCATCTATACCAGCGCCACCAGCGCTCCCAACAAACCCTGGTGGGAAATGGCTACCTTCTACTACGCCCAACGCATGGGCATGAGTCCCGCCCTGTGGAATTACTACTACAACGATATCGTCTCCCGCCCCTATTTCGCGCGCTGGAATCACGCCGGCAGTGGTGAAGATGCTCTGTACATTTCATGGCATACCAACGGCTACAACGGCACCGCGCGCGGCACCGAAAGCTACGTCCACAACGGCGAGACCTACCCCCGCACCGCCGGCAGCACTGACCTGCAGCGCGCCGTCCATCAGGAACTCATCCGCGACATCCGCGCCGGCTGGGACCCGGCCTGGATTGACCGCGGCATGAAACAGGCCAACCTGGGCGAGCTGCGCATGCTGTGGGATAGCGACGCCGCCACGCGCATGCCCGGCGTCCTGCTGGAAATTGCCTTCCACGACCACCCCCAGGATGCCGCAGCGCTTAAAAATCCGCGCTTCAACCAACTGGTCGCACGCGCCATTTACAAGGGCATCGTGCGTTACTTTGAGCAACGTGATGGCATCACCCTGACGCGTCTGCCCGAGCCACCCACCCATCTGCGCGTGCAGAACGTGGGGAACGGCGCCCTGCGCATAAGCTGGCGCCCCTCCCCCACCTCGACCAACGGCCTGCTCGGCGACGCGCCCACCGGTTACCACCTCTACGTGAGCACGGATGGCTTCGCTTGGAGCGCGCCGCGCCTCGTCACCGGCACGGAGGCGCTCCTCACCGACCTGCTGCCCGGCGAACTGCGCTTCGTGCGCGTCACCGCCATCAATGCGGGCGGCGAATCCTTCCCCACCGAAACCCTGGGCGCGCGCGTGGGCAACACCCCCACCCTGCTCATCGTCAACGCCTACGACAAGCTCAATCAATACGGCCTGGTGCCCGAAAATGATCCCGTCGAAGGCTTTAACCTCCGCATGTGGGTGGAGCGCATGAACCGCGGCAACTACATCATCCAGCACGGCCAGGCCGTCCCCCTGGCCTACGTCTGGGACAGCGCCAGCAACGAAGCCGTGCGCGACGGGGATCTCGCGCTGCAGGCCTACGCCATGGTGGATTGGCTGCTGGGACGCGAATCCCTGGACGACAACGGCACCCTCGACGCGCAGGAGCGCGCCATCCTGAGCGCCTACCTTCAAAACGGCGGCGCCCTGCTCATCAGCGGTTCCGAACTGGCCTGGGACCTGGCCGCCTACGGACGCGACCCCGCCTTCCTGCAGCAGGTCCTGCGCACGGCCTACGTCGCCGATGACGCCGGCACAGCTATTGCCCAGGCCCCGGCGGACGGCCCGTTCGCCGGCCTGGGGGAGCTGCCCTTCAACGCGCCGGACGTGTACATTGTGGATTCGCCCGACGTGCTTGCCCCCCTCAACGGCGCCCAGACCGTCCTGCACTACCAGACCAACGGCGCCGCGGCAATCGCCTATGCGTCGGGCTGCACGCACCTCATCGTCATGGGCTTCCCCTTCGAGGCCCTGCAGCCGGATGTGCGCGCGGCGGTCATGGCGCGCGCGCTGGACTACCTCGACGCCTGCGCGCCTGAACCCGTGCCGCCCACGCAGGGCTTCCTCAGCCCGCAGGACCGGGGCATCTACGCCGCGCCCCCGCCTGTCTACGGCTGGAGCGCCGGCGAAGTCAGCCGGGTAGATGCGCAACTCTGCCGCGCCGATGGCACCTGCTGGAATGGGCAGCATTGGTCAGGGGATGATGCATGGATCCGCGCCAGCGGGCGCTTCACCTGGACCGTGACCCTGCCGCCGCTCGCGGACGGCGATTACGCCTTGCGCGCCCGTGCCTTCGGCCTGGTCCCCGCGCTCAGCGCGGCGGAAGTGAGCTTCACGCTGGATAGCACGCCGCCACTGCCCCCGGCCCTGCTCACCCCGGCAGCCAGCGCCTGGCTCACCGCCACCGAGGTCACGCTAAGCTGGCTCGCCCCCCCTGACGAGGGCACGCCGCTGCACTACGAAATCGAACTGGACGAAGAGATAAGCCTCATCGAAGACGCCGCCACGCCGACGGAGCAAGGCCCGGCGCTACACATAACGCGCGCCGTGGATCCCGGCTGGCACACCTGGCGCGTGCGCGCGGTGGATGCGGCGGGCAATCAAGGCCCGTGGAGCGAGCTGCGCAGCCTCCGCGTCGCCCCGCCGCCAGAAACAGCCATCGTCACCCCGGAGCCTGGCCTCTACAACACCCAACCCGCCCTGAGCGGTACCGCCCAGGGCGCCTACATCGAGCGCGTGGAAGTACAACTGCGCCGCGCGGATGGCGCTTACTGGGCGGGCAGCGATTGGACGCCCATAAGCACCTGGGTCAGCGCCACCCTGGAGCTGCAGCAACGTCTGGCAGCCCCCATGGAGATCTGGAGCTGGCACCTCGCCACCCCGCCGCTGCCCGATGGCAGCTACACGCTTTACACACGCGCCTGGAACGGCAGCTACGACCCAACGCCAGCGCAGGTCCACTTCACCCTGGACACCACGCCCCCTGCGGCGCCCGCGCTCCTTACCCCAGCCGCGGACGCATTTCTGACGGAACAGCCGGTTTACTTCCAATGGCAGGCACCGGAGGATGACGGGACGCCCCTGCGCTACATCATCGAGCTGAACGGGATCCCCGACGAGACGCGCGTCACGGCCTACAGCACCGAAGAACCGCTGCCCGCGGGCCGGCACGTCTGGCGCGTGCGCGCGGTGGATGCGGCGGGCAATCTCGGCGCCTGGAGCGACATCTTCACCTTCACCCTGGCGACGCATCGCCTCTACCTGCCACTGGCTTTACACCGCTTCGGCGAGAGCACGCCGCCACCCCCGCCGGATCCCTGGCAGAGCGTTTTTGCAGATGGATTTGAAAGGCTCCCTGGGCCGTGGAGCTACAACCGTTGGGCGATGCGGGTGAGCTCGCCCACGTATGCGGGCAGCGCGGCCGCCCGTCTGGGACCGGACGAGCCCAGCGAAACAGGCTACGCCTCCGTGAGCGCGGTGCTGGCGCTGCCGGCGGACGCGCAGGCCCTGCGCCTGCGCTATCAACGGCTGAGCAGTGGCAGCGGGGATGCAGGCGACTGGCACTACGTGAGCCTGCGCACCGGCGGCGTCACGCGCACCCTGCTGCTCCTCGCCGGCGACCAGACATCCGGCTGGACCGAGACCACGCTGGACCTGACCGCCTACCGCGGGCAGACGGTCACCCTGTACCTGGGCGTCTACAACGACGGTGATGAGCAGCGCACGCAAGTCTACCTGGACGAGGTGACCATCGAGGCGTACCGGCCCTGAGAGGACGGAGCTACAACACACAACCTCCGGGCGCTCTCATCCCGGAGGTTGTGTGTTCATCCAGAAGGTTAAACGTGGCTTTAAGGCCGGAACTCGGCCACCTTCACCCCATTCAACCAGACACTGTAGAGCTTGCCGGCGGGGAAGCTGCCCAGGTTAATGCCGATCTGGAATTCCTGCGCGATGGCGATGCAAGCTTCCGCCGTGCTCACCCATTCTGCCGTGATGTTGATCTTGCCGTTGTCGTCTGGCTCAGAAACCGTGTACTCCAGCTCCTCGCAGGGGGACTTGTACCCCTTCAATTGGAGCAGATACTGCACAGGCATGCTCTCCATCTGCAGCAGGTCAATGGCCGAGAGCGCCGCCGGGTCCAACGGCGTGCGGGTGCCCACACCGCCGCCACTGTTCCCGCCCCCGATGGTGCCTCCGCCGTTGTCCACCGGCGGCATGGGAAGCGGTTCGTCCACGCCACCGCCCCCAGTCACGGGAGGCATGGGCTGCGGAGCAGGGGTGTTTGTCGCCGAGCAGGCGCTCAACAACAAGCCCAGCAGGGCTAAAACCAAACCTATCAAACTTAAGCGTGACATCGTATCCTCCTTGGATATGTGAGATTGAAATCACTGGCAATACAACGTCACCTGAGCGAGCGGGGTTCCGCAGTACGCCGTTACCCAAACGCGGGCCATGGGATTGACATTTTCTCGCTCTATGCTATAAAAAGCAATGTAAAGGCTGTGAACGGGACGAGTAGGTGTTGAAGCGAGATTCCAGAGAGCCGGAGCAGGTGAGAGCCGGTATCAGCGCCAGCACTGAATGGACCCGGGAGCCGCCCGCCGAACCCCCCGTCCGCGGGGCAGTAGACCGGGCCGGAGCCGCTACCGTTATCCAGGCGGAGGGCATCGCCAATCCAGGCCGTGCCCGTAAGAGTGAAGCTGGCTTACCCGAAAACGCGCCTCACCGCGCGTTTTTTGTTAAGTCCGCTTAACCAGGGTGGTACCGCGGGTGCATCGAACGCCCGTCCCTGAGGGGACGGGCGTTTTGCGTTACTATGCGAAGTCTATCGGGTAGAGGAGGGAATTATGAGCCAAAAGAAACGTATCCTGACCGGTGACCGACCAACCGGCAAGCTCCATCTGGGGCATTACGTGGGGAGCCTCAAGAACCGCGTGGCGCTGCAGGACGACTACGAGTGTTTCTTCATCGTGGCCGATCTGCACACGCTCACCACGCGCCCGGAAAAGGCGCGCGTGGCCGAGCTGGCACGCAACATCTACGATGTGGTGCTGGACTACCTTTCCGTGGGCATTGACCCGGAAAAGAGCGTGATTTTCCTGCAGTCCACGGTGCCGCAGACCTTCGAGTTGAACCTGCTGCTGGGCAACCTGGTCACGCTGCCGCGCCTGACCCGCCTGCCGAGCCTGAAGGACATGGCGCGCGCGGCGGATATGGACGATGAGACCATCCCCTTTGGGTTGGTGGGTTACCCCGTGCTGCAGGCGGCGGATATTCTCCTGCCGCGCGCGCACCTGGTGCCGGTGGGCAAGGATAACGAGGCGCACGTCGAGATCACGCGCGAGATCGCGCGCCGCTTCAACCGGCTCTACGAGGCTGAGGTCTTCCCGCTGCCCGAGGTAATGATCGGCGAGGTGCCCACCCTGGTCGGGACCGACGGCCAGGCCAAGATGAGCAAGTCCCTCAACAACGCGATTTTCCTTGCGGATGACGCCAGGACGGTCGAGCAGAAGGTGCGCGGCATGTACACCGACCCCAACCGCGTGCGTGCGGATATTCCGGGCCACGTTGAAGGGAACCCCGTGTTCATTTATCACGATGCCTTCAATCCCGATGTGGACGAGGTCAACGATCTCAAGGAGCGCTACCGTCAGGGCCGCGTGGGTGATGTAGAGGTAAAGAAAAAGCTCGCGCGCGCCATCAATACGTTCCTCGATCCCATCCGCGAAAAGCGCGCCTATTACGAGCAGCGCCCCGGCCTGGTGGAAGAGATCCTCATGGCCGGCGCGCGCCGCATGCAGCAGGAGGCGCAGCTCACCATGGACCTGGTGTACGAGGCGATGGGGCTACCCGGCGCGCGCATGCGCCGGGCCCTGGAGCGCGGCGCGGGCTTCCGCCTCCTCGAATAGGAGGCGCTGCTCCCCCTTTGCGTAGCAACCGTTTGGGCCCACGGCCAAACGGGTAGGTCAACTATTGCCAGAAACCAGTTTCATGCCCAAAAATTTTTTGGAAAGGAGTAAGGAGATGGACGAGCTGAAACGTTATTTACCCACGCATTGGTACAATTTGCAGGCGGATCTGCCGGAGCCGCCCCCGCCGCCGCTGCATCCGGTCACGCATGAGGTGATGAAGCCGGAGGAACTGGCGGTGCTCTTCCCCATGGCCTGCATCGAGCAGGAGGTGACGCAGGAGCGCTACATCGCCATCCCCGATGAGGTGCGCGAGATTTACGAGCTGTGGCGCCCCACCCCGCTGCGCCGCGCGCGCCGCCTGGAAAAGGCGCTCGGTACGCCCGCGCGCATCTACTACAAGTACGAGGGCGCCAGTCCCGTGGGCAGCCATAAGCCCAACACGGCCGTGGCGCAGGCCTACTACAACCAGCAGGAAGGTGTGACCCGGCTGACGACGGAGACCGGCGCCGGTCAATGGGGGAGCGCGCTGGCCATGGCGGGGGCATTTATGGGCATCGCGGTCCAGGTGTACATGGTGAAGGTGAGTTATCATCAGAAGCCTTACCGCCGCATTCTGATGGAGACGTTCGGCGCGCGCGTGACACCCAGTCCCAGCGAGGAGACGGAAGCCGGGCGCGCCATCCTGGCGCAGGATCCGAACAGTCCCGGTAGCCTGGGCATCGCCATCAGCGAGGCGGTGGAACAGGCGGTGAAGGACCCGCAGACGCGCTATTCCCTGGGGAGCGTGCTGAATCACGTGCTGCTGCATCAGACCGTGATCGGCGAGGAGGCGCTGCGTCAGCTCGATGACCTGGGCGCGTATCCCGATGTGGTGATCGGCTGCGTGGGCGGCGGGAGCAATTTCGGCGGCATCGCCTTCCCCTTCCTGGGCGAGCGCCTGCGGCACGGACGCGCGACGCGCTTCGTGGCGGTGGAACCGGCGGCCTGCCCCACCCTCACGCGCGGGGTCTACGCCTACGATTACGGGGATACGGCCCATCTGACGCCGCTGTGCAAGATGCACACGCTGGGCTCCACCTTCATGCCGGCGAGCATCCACGCGGGCGGGTTGCGCTATCACGGCATGGCGCCACTCATTTCCAAGGCGGTTGACCTGGGGCTGATTGAACCGCGGGCTTACACGCAAACCAGGGTATTCGAGGCTGCGTTGCAGTTTGTGCGCGCCGAGGGCATCATCCCCGCGCCGGAGACCGCGCACGCTGTCCGCGCCGCCATTGATGAGGCGCTGGACGCGAAGGAAAAGGGGGAGGAGCGCGTGATTCTCTTCAGTTTCAGCGGGCACGGCTTCCTGGATATGGGGGCCTACGAGAGTTACCTGCGCGGGGAGCTGGTGGACCACAATCACGCGCAGGAGGCGATCGAAGCGGCGCTGCGCGAGTTGCCCAGGCTGTAAAAAGTCAAAAACAAAGGCGCGGGGAAAATCCCCGCGCCTTTGTAAACAGGTCCAGGCTATGCCGTTTCTTCTTCCGCAGCCAGGCGGCGCGTTTGCTCATCCAGCGCCAGGGCTTCGATGAACTCGTCAATGGCGCCATCCATGACCGCGGGCAGGTTGTAGCTGCTCATGTTGATGCGGTGATCGGTGACGCGGTTCTGCGGGTAGTTGTAAGTGCGGATCTTTTCGCTGCGCTCCCCCGTCCCGACCTGGGCGCGTCGCGCGGAGTCAATTTCCTCGGTGACACGCTGCTGTTCCATTTCGTACAGGCGCGCGCGCAGGACGGCCATGGCGCGCTCCTTGTTTTGCGTCAGGGAGCGCTCGTTTTCACAGCTCACCACGATGCCCGTGGGTTTGTGCACGATGCGCACGGCAGTATCGTTTTTCTGCATGTGCTGCCCACCCGGACCGGAAGAGCCGTAGGTGGTGATTTCCAGGTCCTTGGGGTCAATGGTGACCTCGACCTCGTCCATTTCGGGTAACACGGCCACGGTCACGGTGGAGGTGTGGATGCGGCCACTGGATTCTGTGACGGGCACACGCTGCACGCGGTGCACGCCGCTTTCGTACTTCAGGCGCGAGTAAGCGCCTTTGCCCTGTACGCCGAAGATCACTTCCTTGAAGCCGCCGATGCCGGTGCGGTTTTCGCTGATGATTTCGGTCTTCCAGCCCTGTTGCTCGGCATAGCGGGTGTACATGCGGAACAGATCCGCCGCAAACAGGCCCGCCTCATCGCCGCCGGCCCCCGCGCGGATTTCGACGATGACGTTTTTATCGTCGCGCGGGTCTTTGGGCAGCAGTAGTTGACGAAGGCGCGCTTCCAGCGTGCTCTGGTCGGCTTCCAGGCGCGCGACTTCCTCATGGGCCAGGGCGCGCAGCTCCGGGTCCTCTTCGTCGAGCATCTGCCGGGCAGCGTTTAGCTCTTCCCGTACCCTCAGGTAATCGCGGTAGGTACGGACGGTTTCCTCAAGCTCGGCATGTTCTTTAGCGTACGCGATCATGCGCTCGTAATCCTGCATGACCTGCGGATCCGCCATGAGGCTTTCCAGCTCTTCGTAGCGTTTGACAACGGCCTGTAAGCGATCGAACATAATAGCTCCTGACACAACAAACGGCCCGCACGAAACGGACCGTTAGCTCCCATGAATTTTATTTTGCGATGGGCCCACCAGGATTCGAACCCGGAACCAACCGGTTATGAGCCGGCCGCTCTAACCGTTGAGCTATGGGCCCCAGAGAGCGGGCGACGGGAATCGAACCCGTGTCATTAGCTTGGAAGGCTAAGGCATTACCATTATGCAACGCCCGCGTGCGTCGCTATTATACCACAATTTTAAAGCGGCTCAGCGCCTGGGCCAAACCGTGCGTTTTCTCAAGGGCGTCTATGCTGATGACCGTGGGGCCGAACACAAAAGCGTGGCGTTCCGGTCACGTTCCTGATGCCGTCCAGAGCGCCGCTTCGCGCTCCAGGAGGTCGAGATCGGGGTGCGCCCTGAGGCGCTTGAAGACGTTGCGCGCCTGGTCAAGCTGCGCGCGAGCGGGATCCTCTTCACCCAGGCGATGATAGGCGCAGGCCAGGTGGAAACGCGCACGCGCAGCATCCAGCAGATGCTTCTCCTTGTCCAACATGTCCACCGCTCGTACCAAATGCGCGCGCGCCGTAGCGTAGTCCCCTTGCGCGTAAGCCAACTGTCCCTTCAATTTCTCGTACAAACCAAGTTCTGCGGAGGGCTTATCCTGCGGGAGCTGCTCTTGCAAAAGCCGCAATACCGCTTCCGCCTCGTCATAATCCCCACGCTCCACATGGATACGGGCATGCACGAGATAGATATCGGCCACATTGAGGGGGCTTTTGCTCGTTTTGTAGACCTTTTCGGCTGCATCCAACGCCTCGTGGCACGCCTCCCATTGTTTTTGGGCCAGATGCCACTGCGCCAGACTCAGATAGGCCATTGTCATCTCATAGGGCTGTCCGATGCGCCGGGCCGCCTCGATGCTGCGGCTCAGGTAGGTGTAAGCCCGCTCCCACTCCCCGCGGTCGGTGTAAAGCGTGCCCAGGTTCAAACTCGCGTGTACCAGGCCATCCACTTCCCCGTTGCGCTCGTGTAATTTGACCGCTTCTTCATATGCCTGGAGGCTTCCATCCCAATCGCCGCTCAAATATTTGAGCACACCCAGATTATTCAGGGACCGGGCATAACCGACCAGATCGCCGAGACGATTGGGGAGGTCCAAAGCCTCCTCAACATGATAGGCAGCGGATTCCAGATCGCCCTGATAGAAATAAACCCCACCCAGACGATTGAGCACCTTGGATAGCACATCGTAAGCCGTTGTAGGCCGCACCAGGACCAAAGCTTTTTCCAGCCAATCGCGCGCGGCATCAAGATTGCCCCGGCGCAATTGAATCCAGCCCAGTTCAGAATACACTTCAGCCGACAGTTCCGCCGCATAAGGAGCTTCGTTGTACAAAGCCAGGGCCTGACGCAACCAGCCCTCGGCCTCATCCAACTCCCCGCGGCGCACCCATACCTCACCCAGTCGAAGCATGACCCGGGCGCGTTCGCCGGACGTGGCTACATTCCCCTCATCCAAAGCGGCCCGGTAACAGGCGATGGCCTCATCATACTCCCCAATGCGCGCTTCGACTTCGCCCAGGCCGACCGTGGCCCCCCAACGCTCCTTCTCGTAGCCGGCAATATGCTGCGAAAGCTGTAACGCGCGACTGAAGTACTCCACGGCCTCGTGATTGGCGTAGCGATCCCGTGCCCGTTCCCCTGCCCGCAGCGCGTACAGGAGCGCTTTCTCGCGCACGCGCGCGTGATCGTAGTGATACGCCAGGACTTCGACGTAACGATCAAGGCTGTCCGCATACAGGCTCTCAATGGCCTCGGCCACGGTTTGATGCAGACGGGGCCGCTGCAAACGCAGCAGGCTGGCGTAGATGGTTTCTTGCGTCAGGATATGGCGGAAGGCGTAGACATCTTCCCCAACCTCAGGCCGCCGCTCCAGCACGCCCAGCTCGACCAGATGGTCCAGAAGGGGCTTGACGTGAAGCGGGGATTGCAGGCGGCGTTGCACTTCTTCGAGAACGGGCAGGGTAAACTGCAAGCCGATCACCGCCGCGCTGCGCAACAGGTCGCGCATGCTCTCAGGGAGCTGGTCCACGCGCGTCATCATCAGACCACGCAGCGTGGTGGGAATATCCAGAGTATCCAGCGTGACGGCCATGAACGTGCGCCAACGACCCTCACGCAACTGCAGCACACCCCGCTCGATGAGCAGGCGCACAAATTCCTCAATGTAAAACGGATTCCCTTCAGCGCGGCGTAGAATCGTTTGAATGACATCTTCGGGCAAGTCTTCCAGCGCGACCAGGTGCCCCAGGAGCTGGCGGCTGTGCTCGTCGGAAAGAGGGTTCAGGTGGATTTCCTGATACACGGGCACGTCGGGCTCTGGGTCCGGAGCTGGCACCTCCAGTTGAAGGGGTGCCTCTGGTGTGGGACGGGTCATGATGACCAGCAGGAGGGGGGCCTCCGCCGTCACTTTGACCAGCATCTGCAACAAGTCCCGCGAAAGGCCATCCGCCCAGTGAAAATCATCAAGGATAAGGACTAAGGGTTTCTCCCGGGCCGCCGTGAGCGTCCATTCGCGCATGGCCAGCTCGGTAAGCTGTTTGACGCGCTCTGTGTCCAGGTAACGGAGGCGCTGCTCCTCATCGGGCGGCAAGATGCCGAGAATCCGCCATAGAAACAGGCGCAAACGCGGGGTGAGGCGCGCATCCCATGGAATTTCAGGCGGCGTAACCCGCATGACGTTTTGCAAGAGGGAACGAAACACGCTATAGGCAATGCCCTGGGAATACGGCAGGCCACGTCCACGGTAAACCTGGAGCTTATCCTGGGCAGCGCGCGCCAGCCATTCCGCCACCAGACGCGATTTGCCCATCCCTGCCTCGCCCTGGATGAGTACCACGCGTCCATGTCCGTCTGCCAGCAGCGCCTGCTCCATCGCCTGCAGACGTGCCAGGTCCTCATCGTGGCCCAGGAAGATCGTGGTTACCCCCGCGACACCGCGCTCCGCCAGGGGTTCGCTGCGTTGGCCCACCACCTCATAAACGGCCAGCGGCTCCTCAAGCCCCTTGAGGGTGACGAAACCGACCTTGCGGAACTCAAAGAAGGGCTGCGTCAGGTGGTAAACCCGCTCGCTGACCAGGATGTTGCCGGCGCGCGCCTGGGCTTCAAGACGCGCGGCAATGTTGACCGTGTCACCAATGACGGTATAGGCCGCCTGTTCATCGCTCCCAATGACCCCCGCCACCGCCGGCCCCACGTGAATACCAATGCGCACCTGCAGCGGCGCGCCAATGCGCGCGCGTGCCTCGACCGCAAAATCCTCCATGGCGCGCTGCATATCCAGCGCCGCGCGCACAGCCAGCTCGGCATCGTTCTCGTGAGCCCGTGGCGCGCCGAAAACCGCCATCAAGCCGTCGCCGGTGAATTTGTCCACCAGCCCGTCATAACGATGCACCGCAGCGACCAGATGACTCAGGAAATCGTTGACCAGACGGAACGTGGATTCCGCATCTAACGATGCGGAAAGGCGGGTAAAGTTGACCGCGTCCACAAACAACACAGCAATTTCACGTTGCTCGCCCTGCAGGTAGCTCTGATCCGTAAGTACAGCCTGGGCCACCACGCGCGGTATGAAACGCTGTAACTTGCTGAGGGCCACGTGCGCCTTGAAAAGCTGTACCCGCAGTTCCTCATCGCTCAAAACCAGATCAGCGCCGCAGGTCAGGCAGACCTGGGCGTCATGCGGATTCACATGGCCACATGTTGGACATAGCATAACCAGCGCTCCTGATGAAGTGCGTCAAGCATATAACGTCAAGCATATAAAGTGTAGCATAATTTGCGAAATAGGGTAATGTCCAACCATGGCTCACCGGTAACAAAATGGTTAAAAAAGCGGGGCTGAAAGCTCCAGGCCTTCAGCCCCGCCACAGGAGCGACGAGCCAACCGTTACCACTTGCGCATCACCAGGGGCAAGTAAAGGCGACGCAGTGGGGGACCGACCGTCGTGAAGCTCCATTGATACGCCGCCTCCAACGGGTTACCGGCCACGTCTTGCACCCCGATCGCCACCGTGACGGTGTACCGGGTCGCATACGCCAGCATTTGCCGGGGTATGATGGTCGCCTGGCGCACGTTCCCCGCGTAGGTCACACTTACGGGTACCGTTCCATGGATGCTTGCCAGACTCAGATGCGACGCCGTGACGGTAGCCTCGTTCATGGGCTCGGAGAACTGCAAGCGCAGGAAAGGCTGGTAAGCAGGGCCAACCGTGTCGGTGAACAGGGGGCATTGCATCAGCTTTACCTCACTTGCGTTGGCAGCCGGGTCCGTCCAGATAACGCGCGGTGCAGTTGTGTCTCCGGCTGGCAAGACCTGGATCACCACATCTGCAGGCGAGCTGTCCATAACGCCGTTACTCACACGGTAAGTGAAACGATCCATCCCGACAAAGTTTTTCGCTGGCGTGTAAACGGCGTGCGCGCCGATGAGGCTCAGGTAGCCATAATCGGGAGACGAAACAAGCGTAAAAGTGACTGGCCTATCGCCGACATCCCGCCCCTCCAGGGTGATAGACACGGGTTGCATGTAGTTTGTCTGAACGCTCTGCGGTACGGCCACCACGGGCTGCACCACGTTGACCCAGGCATTCGTGGGCGTTTCCTCGGATGCGCTGGGGAAGTAAACCACGGCCTGGTTGAAAATCGGAGTACCGCCGGGTAGATCGCTGCGCAGTTTGACGCTGAAGGACACGACACCCTGCGCCCCGGGCTGTCCCCTGGGCGCCAGTTCGCCGATGTACCAGAAAATGGCGCGCGACGTGGCTCCATACTACCACCGCCGTAGATGGTGAGTGAGCTGGCATCAAACTCATCCCTCAACCTGTCGGTGATGTACACACCGTAGGCCTGCCCTTCTCCCACGTTCTCATAGGTGATGGTGTAAGTAATGCGCTGACCTGGCAGTAGGTCCCCTTCGGGACCGTACAGCGCGTTCGGATCGCGGGCCGGTGTGATGCATGCTTTTTTGCAATCCGAGCCGTTGCCCTGAGGCGGAGAGGAGTCGGCCTGCTCCGTGCAAGGATCCATTCCGCAGGCAAGGCAGCGCTCAAACGACGTTCCCCCGATGCCCTCGGCACATTTTGTGCAGAAAGGACAGATCCAGGCCATCTCGCCACCGGAAGTCTGGTAAATGCCGTTTTCACAGGGGATCTTCCAGACGCCATCCAGGTTCAACAAGCGGATTTGTTTGCACTCGAACTTGTTGGCAGTGCAACGGCATCCCTGAGGATCCTCCCTGTGCTGCGTATAACAGTCAAAAGCGGCGAAGAGGATGCCCGCTCCAGGCACCTGGACGACACAGTCGCGCAAGGATACCGGAGCCCGTGATCAGCCAGTCCATGCAGGCCTGAAAGGTCTGGAGTTTGCCAATCACTTCAACAAGCTCGCCCAGAACGGCGCCACCCACATTTTCTACTGCGCAGTTCAACAGGCAGTCCCACTGACTAAAGGCGGGCGCGGCTGCGTTTGTCCCCCCGCCCAAGAGGTCCGAGGCAAACACGGTGACACTCCATTGCTGAATATCCTTTGTCTGCAGATTCATGGTGATATCGCCGGTGGCGGTCGCTATCACCAGAGCATTGCGCTACAGTGTATAGGCTATCGCGTGATCTCCCTGGCGCATCAGGGTGGTGGCCGCGCTCAGATCCTCTTTGACCAGAACCGCCTGGGTCACGACTTCGCCGGTGCTCATCTGGACCCGACTAAAGGTAACCAGCATGAACCCGTCAGCAACAAGCTGGTTGTAAAGCACATTCAGTTCCGGCAGGTTTGCCCGTTCGTCATCAAACTGAGCCTGTGTCAGGTCCGTTTGTGCTCCCACCGTTTGAGGTACGTAGCTCAGGTAATCCTCAACGTCCAGCGGGACCTCATGATAGTTGGTGCCCACCACACCCACGAATGCTGGCTCGCGCGAGTTTGCCGGTAGGCCCCATCGGTAGCGCGCCTGAACAGCTACCATTCCAAACGCGCCAGGGGATAGACTACCCAGTTTCCAGAAGACCTGATGGCGCTGGGGCCAGTAGATGCCATTATGGGTGCTGTTCAGATAGGTTGCCGATTCTGGCAGGGCCAGTACCAGCGTGGCATTGTTTACCGTAGTGGTCAACAAATTATATAGCTAGGACTTACGCAACCTAGGCGCATGTGGTAAAATATAAGTATGAGCAAGGTTACACGATTAGATTATTGTCAATTTCTG
>FWWL01004563.1_pt1 | contig 23139 bp, 20 predicted proteins | sample 2228331 | NCBI WGS metagenome assembly FWWL01 (sample SAMEA103939775, study PRJEB20133) | metagenome | reverse complement strand
CCGTCTCGCCGACCAGCCCGGCCATCCCGGGGTAGGCCGGCCTTGCGGCGCCGGAGCGCTGCGTCCCGGCGCGACTCCGGGCAGGATCCACGCTTCCGGGCCGGCCCCTGCAGAGGGCCGGCCCGGAGGGTGACTGGAACCCGTGCCCTGATTTGCTGGTAGTATGGAAAGGGAGGTGCGCCTGAAGACCGGACGGGGAGGGATTGCAGCCTTGAAGGCTCACGAACTGGCGCTGGACGCTGAGTCGCGCCCGGTGTACGAGGCAGCGAAGCGCGCTTTCGACGTCATCGGAGCGTCGCTTCTCCTCGTGCTCTCGTCTCTCCCCGCGCTGATCATAGCCATCCTCATCAAGCTCGACGACGAGGGACCCGTCCTGTTCAAACAGACCCGCGTCGGCCGCTTCGGAAGACTGTTCACCATCTACAAGTTCCGCACGATGATAGCGGACGCCGAGAAGATGCAGCGGGAGCTGGAGAAGTACAACGAAGCCGGCGGCGCTTATTTCAAGATGAAGAACGACCCCAGAGTCACGAGGGTCGGGCGCATCCTGCGAAAACTCAGTCTGGACGAGATCCCTCAGTTCATCAACGTCCTCACCGGGGACATGAGCCTGGTGGGCCCCCGTCCGCTGCCGGTGACGGGGTACGAGAACGAAGACTGGTATATCCGAAAGGTGAGCGTCCCTCCCGGGATGACCGGACTCTGGCAGATCAGCGGGCGCTCCGACTTGACGGGGGAGCAGGCGGCGGAACTGGACCTGGAGTATGTCCGCCGCAGAAGCTTCCTGTTCGACCTGAAGATCCTTTTGCTGACGGTCCCGGCGGTGCTGCGGCGCAAGGGAGCCGCCTGATGCCGTCGCTTCGCGGGACCGTCCCGTCCCTGATCTGGAGAGTCTGTCGGAATGGGAACTGATGTGAAAGCCCGGCCGGACGTCAGGTCGCTGGATGCCGGAGTCCTCCGGCGCCACTGGCCTGAACTGCTGGCCTGGCTCGCCTTCATCGTCTACTGGGTGCCCCAGTTCGGCTATTTCCTGAAAGCCTGGAGCAATCCGGACGGATACTACTCGCACGGGTATCTCATCCCGTTCATGTGCGCGTGGACGGCGTGGCTGAAGAAGGACGAGGCGGCGCGGACGCAGCCGCGGCCCAGCCTCTGGGCGCTCGGCCTGCTGGTCGTCTTCCTGATGGCCGCCACCCTGTTCGGCATGCAGAACAGCCTGACCATGCGCGGGCTGGCCTTTCCGGCCAGTCTGGCGCTCTTCGTGGCCACGCTCTACGGCTGGAACTTCGTCCGGCTGTTCTCGTTCCCCATCTTCTATCTCTACTTTCTCTGCCCCATCCCCGAGTTCTTGCTGACCCAGATCGCCTTCAAGGTCCAGATCTGGAGCACGCAGGCGGCCACTGTGCTGTCGAAGTTCATGTTCATAGACGCCTACCGGGTGGGGACGGGCATCCAGACCGACAACGTGGCCGTCGAAGTGGGTGCGCCCTGCAGCGGGTTCCGGATGCTGGTGGCGCTGACGGCGTTCGCCATCTTCCTCGTGTACGCCGTGAAGGGCGAGACGTGGCGGAAGGTCCTCTTTGTGGTCATCGCGATGCCGCTTTCGGTGCTGGTCAACTCGCTGAGGGTGGCGCTGCTGGTGGCGGTGGGGCACTACTGGGATCCTTCCCTCGTCCCGGTGTTGCACGACTACTCCGGATATGTGGTGCTCGTCGTGGCGTTCGCGGTGATGTACGGGATTGCGAGGTTGCTTGGATGTCGCGAGTTCAGACTCATGCAATAGCCGTCACCATCCTTCTGGTGGTGTTCACGGTGGTGAGCCGCCTGGGGGCGCCCGGGACGGGGTCGGACAGCTCGGTGGACCTGGACGGATGGGTTCCGATGGAGCTGGGCGAGTGGCGGGGCGAGCAATTCGATCCGCCCTCCGAGTGGAAGGACCAGCTGCCGGCCGCCCGCTTTCTGTTGAGGATGTATTCCAATGCGGGGACCGTGGTCGAACTGCTGATGATCGAGAGCGAGGACCCGGGGAGCTTCCACAGCCCGATGTTCTGTCTGCCCGGCGCCGGCTGGACGCCGAAAGAGGCGGGGACGGTGAAGCTGGAACATGGCGAGGTGACGAAGGCGGAGTTCATCCAGGACTTCTCGCAGCTGGTCGTGCGCTACTGGTATCTCGCCGGAGAGCGCCTGACTCCCGGTCTGTGGTGGCACAAGTGGAACATGCTGGTGAACAAGCTGAGCGGGATATCGGGCCCGAACTTCTCGTTCCGGGTCACGGTGCGCCAGCCGGGGGGGCGCAAGCCGGAAGATGCCGCAAACGAGTTCGCGAACGAGGTGCTGAACGCTCTTCGCATGAAGCTGGAGTCGGGCCAGGCCGAGATCATCCGGCGCTGAGGGAGTGTCCGGGGTGCCGCGAGGCGTCTTTGTCGGGGTCGGCGGGGGAAGCGGCGCCGGCAAGAGCTGTCTGGTGGCGCGCCTGACGGAGCGCTTCGCAGACGACGGCGTGTGCGTCGTCAGGCAGGACGACTACTACCGGGACAGGTCGGGACTGCCTCCCGAGGCCCGGGCGGCTGTCAACTACGACCACCCGGACGCCATCGACTTCGGCCTTCTGGTGGAGCAGGTGCGGGAGCTGCTGGAAGGGCGGGAGGTCCGCTGCCCGAGGTATGATTTCGCCACCCACTCCCGAGTGGGTGAACGCCTGCTGCGGCCGGAGCGTCTGACCATCGTGGAGGGGATCTTGGTCCTGCACTGGGAGGCGCTGCGGAGCCTGATGGATGTGGGCGTCTTCGTGGATGCTCCGGCAGGGGTGCGGCTGGAGCGCCGGCTGCGCAGGGACGTCTGCGAGCGGGGCCGGACGGAGGAGAGCGTGAGACGGCAGTTCCGCGAGACGGTGCAGCCGATGCATGAAGAGTTCGTCGCGCCCGGCCGACAATATGCCCGATGGGTCATTCCGGGGGACCGCCCGTGGGGCCGGGAGGTCGAGGCTCTGGAAGAGCACATCCGGCAGCTGCTGGATGCGAGGGAGCGGCAGGCGGGAGGACGGGAGCCGCTGGACGAGGTGAACTGAAGATGGGGATGGCCGAACTGGTGAGAGAGCGTTTCGCTGAGAGCATCGCCGTCAAGGAGGAGGCGTCGCGCGCTCTCGCCATCGAGATCGCGCAGGCGGTGGCGGAGATTGTGTGCTGCTTCCGGGATGGGGGCAAGGTGCTCATTTGCGGGAACGGGGGGAGCGCCGCGGACGCGCAGCATATCGCGGCGGAGTTCGTCGGACGCTTCAGGATGGAGCGGCGGGCCCTCCCGGCCATCGCTCTGACCACGAACACATCCATCCTCACCGCCATCGGCAACGACTACGAGTATGATATGGTCTTCTCCCGGCAGGCCGAGGCGCTGGTGGAGCCGGGCGATGTGTTCATCGGGATATCCACCAGCGGAAACGCCGGGTCGGTCGTGCGCGCGGTGGAGGCAGCCCGCGCGAAGGGCGCGTTTGCCATCGGGATGACCGGCCGGGACGGGGGGAAGCTCGCGCAGTGCGTCGACATCGCGCTGAAGGTCCCGTCCGACGACACCCCGCGCATCCAGGAGACGCACATCACCATCGCCCACATCATCTGCGAACTCGTGGAGAGCGAGATGTTCGCGCACGCGGAGGTGTGATGTCCGTTGCGAGCCGGGAAACGCAGGCCGGACCGGGTCCGGCGTCCGTCACGGAAGCGCCTCCTGTGCAGACCATCTCGGCCGTCATCTGCACTCGCAACCGGGGCAGGCGCCTGTGCCTTGCCCTTGAAAGCCTGCTCCGGCAGACGGATATCGAGCCTGACAGTGCCGAGGTCGTGGTGGTGGACAATCACTCCACCGACGACACCCGGGAAGTTGCCGAGTCGTTCCGCTCGCGGATGCCGTTCCGGTATCAGATCGTCGAAGAGCCTGAAGTCGGGTTGAGCAGGGCCCGCAACCGGGGCCTGAAAGTCGCGAGCGGCGATGTGGTCGCTTTTCTGGACGATGATGCTGTCGCGTCTGAGCGATGGCTGGCGGCCCACCTTGCCGCTTATTCCTTTGCGGAGAGGGTGGGGGGAGTGATGGGGCGCATCCTTCCGGAATGGGAAGCCGAGCGGCCGGACTGGCTGGACCCGGCGCTGGAGCCGTTCCTGACCATTGTGGACCACGGCGAAACGCCCTTCCTTCTCGACCGGCCGGGTCTGACCCCCGTCGGCGCGAACATGTCATTCCGGCGTGCGGCCCTCGAGGAGGCGGGAGGATTTGACCCCGATTTCGGGTTCGGAGGTACGCTGGGAATACCGCATGAGGAGACGGAGATCTCACATCGACTGACCCGGGATGGCTGGGTGCTGGTCTACTGGCCGGATGCCGCCGTGCGGCACGGAGTCACGGCGGACAGATTGACCTGGCAGTGGTTTCGAAGACGGATTCTGGCGCAGGGACGGGGAGATTTCTTCCTCGATGCCAGGCTTTACGGTCCCTTTCGTGCTATTAAGCGGCTGGGTTTGGGGTCGTGGCTGCGCGGCGCGTTTCTGGCGGTGGTGGCGCTGGCCGATCTTGCGGTCGGCAAGAGAGCGCGAGCGGCTCGACGGTTCAGTGTGGTCTTGTATCGGACCGGTTATCTAGCGGGACTACTTGGTAAAATCTTCCCAAACTACAGAGTGGCGGAAAAGTGTCGCAGTTGAGGACCCCCGCAAGTTGCAATGTCTCCGGGCTCTGCCAACCTGATGCAGGTCCGTTTGGAGACTGATGGGGATGCGCGTCCTGTTCGCACTGCCGCTCTGTCCGCTTCCGGCTGATGCGGGGGGCAAGATTCTGACTCTGCAGGCTATCGAGGCGGTTGCGGACAGGCACGAAGTCACCCTTGTGGTGCTGGAAGGGCCCGGCCAGTCGGACCAGACTCGAGAACTCGCCCGGTACGGGCGAGTGATTTCTGTGCCGGCGCCGCACAGGCGCACGGTGGCTCACCGGGCAGCCTATCGCGTGGGTTACCTTCTCGCCTCTCTGGGGACGCGTCGACCGGTCCATGCGTTCTACGGCTGCCCCGGTCCGTTCGCGCAGGCAGTGCGGAGGGAAGCCAGAATCTGGGGCGCGGACATCGTCCATTACGATTTCTGGTATAGCGCAATCGGGGACGCCCAGGGGGAGCGGCCCTACCGCCGCATCCTGCTGGAGCAGGATGTCGAGTTCATGAGGCGGCTTCGAGAGGCCGAAATCGCTTCGGGTGTGCGGAGGTGGTGGCAGAACCGGCTCGCCTGCATGGTCAGCAACGCCGAGTCCCGCGTGCTTCGTGCGATGGATTGCGTGATGACGGTCACCCCTGAAGATGCGAACGTTGCATCGCAGGCGGGCGCTCGCAGGGTGGTGGTGTTTCCTGTTGCCGTTCCTGTAGAGGACCGGCTCCCGCCTCCGGCCGAGCCCGAAGAGATGAACATCCTTTTCGTCGGCTCTTTCGTGCACACTCCCAATGTCGATGCGTGCCGGTGGTTTGTCAGCGAGGTCTTCCCCCGCATCCGGAAGGTCCACCCCGATGCCCGCGTGACGATCGTGGGACCCGACCCTCCGAGGATCATCCGGGAGCTGGCAGCGGCCGACCGGGGGGTCCGCGTGACGGGACGCGTCCCAGACGTTGCGCAATACTACCACCAGGGCAGAGTGGTCGTCGCACCGCTGCGCTTCGGCAGCGGCATCAAACTCAAGGTCCTCGAAGCGCTGTCGTTCGGCCGTCCCGTGGTGACCACCAGCATCGGGATCGAGGGGATCGAGGCGACTCCAGGGGAGCATCTCCTGGTGCAGGACACCCCCGAGGGGTTTGCCGAAGCGGTCTCTGTGCTGCTGGGACACCCGGAGCACGCGCGCAAGATGGGGCTTGCCGGGAGAGCGCTGGTGGAGCAGAGATACAGCAGGCAGGCCGCGCGCGAAAGGATACTCCGGATATACGAAGCGGAAGCCGAGCACGGACAGGTTGCTGATATGGCCGGCTGATGGATCTCTCGGTCGTCATCGTCAACTACAATACCAGGGACCTTCTGCGAGACTGTCTGCAGTCGGTCGCCGCGGAGACCCCATCTCTGAAGCACGAAGTGATTGTCGTGGACAATGCGTCGGGCGACGGCTCGGTCGAGATGGTCCGCGAGCAGTTCCCCGATGTGCGGCTCATCCCCAGCGCTGAGAACCTGGGGTTCGCCCGCGCCAACAATCTGGCCATCCCGCAGGCCGCCGGCGAGGTCGTGGTCCTTTTGAACCCGGACACCGTGGTGAAAGACCGCGCGCTGGAGAGGCTCGTGGAGCATCTGAGGTCGAATCCGGGGGTGGGGGCTGCCGGTCCCGACCTGCCGCAGCCATCGGGGGTGCTGCAGGTTGCGGCCTGCGGCTACCGGCCGACGCTCTGGCGCGTCTTCTGCCAGTATTTCTTCCTGACCCGCCTTTTCCCGCGGACAGCCTTCTTCCGGGGGATGAACATCCCGGCGGGAGTGTTCCGTGAGCCCGTGCCGGTGGAGTGGTTGTCCGGGGCCTGTCTGGCCGCCCCGAGAAGGGTGTGGGACGATGTGGGCCTGCTCGATGAGAGCTGGTTCATGTTCGCCGAGGACATGGAATGGTGCGAGCGGGCGCTCGGGCGGGGATATGAGCTTCATTATCTTCCAGGTGTCACGGTCTACCACATCTGGGGAGCCAGTTCGAAGGGAAGCGCGGAGGCCGTCAGCACGATGTGGTTGAACAGCCTGGCGGCGTGGTACCGGCGGAGCCATTCGCGCCTGTCGTGTGCGGCGCTACTGCTCATCCTTTCTGCCGGGATGCGGATGAGGTCCGTCGTGAATCTCTCACTGGCGCGGCGGCGGCAGGACTCGGCTCTTCGCTTCGAGGCGTTGTATCAGCGCAAGTGCGCCGCGCACGCTGCGGCACTCGCAGTGGGCCAGCTGCGGGGGGAGTCGGCATGATCCGCCGGGCGGTCCTCTGGCTGGTCCGGAAGGTCAAGCGCAACCCGCACTACCGGGTGGACGAGAGGGTCCCCGTGTCGGCGCTGCTCGCGATGCTCTGGACCCTGGGGCTCGCGTTCCTTCGCGGAAGCTGGCGGCGCCCGTGGCTGGGAGAGGTCAGGGGCCTGCTGTTCCTCGGCCGGCACGTCACCATCCGGAACCCCCGGATGGTACGCATAGGGCGCAGCTTCGTCGCGGAGGACTACACAGAGATACAGGGACTCTCGCAGAACGGAGTCCGTATCGGGGACAACGTCACGATGGCGCGCTTCGCCCAGATCCGCCCTTCGGGATACTACGGGGGCGAGATCGGCGTCGGGTTCGAGATTGGCGACAACTCGAATATCGGCGCCTACGGCTACATGGGTGCGGCCGGGGGCATCCGCATCGGCAAAAACGTGATGATGGGCCCGCGGGTCAGCCTTCTCGCCGAGCAGCACGTGATAGACCGTGTGGACATCCCGATGCGGGAGCAGGGCACCACCCGCAAGGGTATTGTCATCGAGGACGATGTGTGGCTGGGAGCCAACTGCTGCGTGCTCGACGGCGTCACGGTCGGGAGGGGGGCCGTGGTCGCGGCAGGCGCCGTGGTCACGAAGGACGTCCCTCCGTACGCCATCGTCGGCGGGGTGCCGGCGCGCGTCATCCGGATGCGGACGGAAGGGTTGGAGCAGGCGTGACGGACCGTCCGTACAAGGCGCTGTTCGTGCACTCCTCGAACGAGCTTTACGGCGCGGACAAGATTCTGTACCTTCTGCTGAGCGGCCGTGACCCCGCACGCTGGGATGTGCGCGTCATTCTCCCGAACGATGTTCCCTACCAGGGGCTGCTCGCCGATCGGCTGTCGTCGTCCGGAATCCCTTTCGAGGAGATGAAGCTGGCGGTCCTGAGGCGGCGTTATTTCTCGGTCCGGGGGTTTCCGCGCTATTGGGCCTACTTCGCTTTCAGCGTGGCTGCCATCCTGCGGAAGATACGCCGGGCGCGCTATGACATCGTCCATTCCAACACCACCGCAGTGATTCCCGGAGCCATTGCGGCCCGTCTCGCCGGACTGCCGCACGTCTGGCACTGCCACGAGATGGTGGTGTCTCCCGCCTTCGTGCGCCGGACCACGGCCCGGTTGGCCGTTGGACTGTCGGACGTCGTCATTGCCGTCTCGGAAGCGGTCCGCCAGCATCTCCTTGCCGATCAGCCGGGAGCCGCCAACATCCGCGTCTTGCGGAATGGCATCGATGTGGAGGAGTTCGACCGGCCGCAGGAGCGGGAGCGCGTCCGGGCGGAGTTCGGCTTTTCTTCCGGTGACGTGGTGGCGGGCACTCTGGGACGCATCTCGCGCTTCAAGGGACAGACTTATCTGGTCGAGGCCGCAGCACTGCTCAAGGACCTGGAACACCTCCGGTTCCTTATCGTCGGCGACCCGTTCGTGGGACAGGAGGATGTGTACCACGACCTGCTGACCCGCATCCGTTCGTCCAGGCTCGAGGACAGAGTGGTCCTGTCACCGTTCCGGGACGATGCCGCAGCGCTCTACGCGGGGTTGGATGTCTCTGTGCTGCCCTCGGTGCTGCCCGATCCCTTCCCCACCGTCATCCTCGAGGCGATGGCTGCCGGGAAGCCCGTCGTGGCGACGGACCGCGGAGGTTCCAGGGAGATGGTGGTGGACGGAGAGACGGGATTCCTGGTCCCCGCCGACGACGCATCCGTGATGGCCGACCGGCTTCGCCGGCTGGCAGACTCGCCGGAGCTTCGGGCGTCCATGGGCGCGGCGGGGGTGAAGCGTGCCAGAGAGCTGTTCACCCGCGAAAGAATGGTGCGGGAGTTCTGGACGCTGATGGACGAGGTGGTCGCGGGAGGGCGGCGCCGCTAGTCGCTCGCCTGCATTCCGCTTGCCCGGACACCGGCGTCTCGCGGCCAGCGCGCTGCGAGGCGGGGCGTGTATATCCCCTTGCGGTATCCGGTCACGTAGGTCTCGTCGGGAAGCAGCGGCAGATCGGCTCCCAGACAGCGGCTCAGGATAAGCCGGAACGTGTTCACGCTGCTGATGGACGGGTACAGGTCATCCTGTGGCCCGCCGGGCAGGTAGATCGCGTTCAGAATGGCGCTCTGCTCCTCCGGAGACAACTGCTCAGGCCGGTGGCCGCCGCGGAGGATGCCGTGGCGGAATCCGTGATCGCCCTGGACCACGATAACGGGCGGGCGGCGCGACTCGGTGAGGATCCGGTCTATGACCTCCCGCATGCGCCCGTTGAGGTAGTGCACCTGGCCGACGTATAGCTCCCTGTACTCCTCCAGCGTGTAGGCTGACTTCTCCAGAGCGTGGTTGCGCGGGATGTTGCCGTCTCGGTCGAAGACGTATGGCAGATGCGGCATGATGATGTGCGCAAAGACCAATTTGGGACCCGGCAGCCGGGCCACTTCGGGGAGAGTGTGGAACTTGTACAGCCGGTTCAACCGGTGATTCTTCACCCCTCCCATCAGAGGACGCAGCATCGTGGTGCCCACAAGGACACGCTCGAACTCGTTCAGGCCTCCCGCCATCCGGCGGAACACGTGGTCGGCGTTCCTGTTTCGGTTCGTCACGTAGAACTCCGAAGGGAGCATATAGAAACGGTAGCCTGCGCTCTTCAGGGTATGCACCAGCAGGTTGTCTTCGATCATCTGGGACAGCAGGGGCCGCGTGAGCGGGCCGGCTCCGGATGTCTCTGCCAGCCGGGGCAGGTAGTCCATGTTCAGCGAGGACGCCAGCGAGGTGTAGGTGATTGTATAGTTGCTGTGGCTTCCGCGGGCCACGTAGAAACCCCGCTCCTCGAGGAACCTGAGGAAGCCGGAGTTGTCGTAGCCGAAGATATTCTGAAGAACGTCATCACGGGCGTACTCGTCCAGGATGATGAGGTAGATGTCGGGAAGGGACTCGGCGCCGGGAGGGTCCAGGCGCATCTCCTCCGCGGCGCGGCGGGCATAAGCCGACCAGATGCCCGGACCGGAGTTCCGCGGCTGAAGGGCATGCGCACCGAGCTGCACCAGCGTCATCACCACCAGCGCCCCGCCCGCGACGTTCAGGGCGGCATTGACGTTCGTGAGGTCCTTCCGGGACCGCGCGACAGCAGCGATGGTGGCGCACATCAGCAGAGACCACACAGGCATCAGGAAGAGCCCGCGCCCCACGACGTATCCCGCCACCTCCAGACCTCGAAGCGGGGCCACGGCGTGTCCGTAGGCGAAGATGCCTCCGATGACAATCGAGGCGATGACCGGAGCCCGCCCGGGTGACCGGAAGAGCAGGCGCGCCAGAAGGAGGATGAGGGCCGCGGCGCCGATGCTCAGGGCAAGGGGACTCAGGACGTCGGCCGCGCGCGCCTCCTCCAGGTTCCGCGCGAACAGGAACAGCACAGGATACGCTGCGAAAAGGAACGGATGAAGGGGAGCCCGTCTGGCCGGCATCTTCTCACCGCACCTCCATCAGATACAGCGTCCGTTCCGAGTGCGTGATGCGGTCCTTGCGGAGGGTTGCAAAGCGCCCGCCGAAGGCCCGCTCGAACCCCTCCTCCGTATAATCCGGGAACACGTCCTCGCGCGTCGCCAGCAGCTTCTGCACCTTCCGGTCGCTCTTCGGGACGAACTCGATGATCAGGTGCCGGGCCGTGAGCCTGCTCAGGAAGTCCGCGATCATCGGGAGGGGGACGTTGTTCGAGATGGCCAGGTGATGCACCAGAGCGAGCGCCATCACCGCCCCCGCCGGGCCCCTCTTTCCGAGCGACGGCCGCTCGAGCCCCGCCCAGCCGCGCGAGGGGGTGGGGTTGGTGAGGTCCTGCAGAAGCGGCAGAAGATTCTCCTCGCCGCTTTCGCGCGCCTGAAGATAGCTGCGTTCCACACAGGCCGGGTCCACGTCGAACGCGACGACGAAGGCGCCCTGCTCGCAGGCGATGCGGCTGAAGAGGCCCGTGTTGGCCCCGAGGTCCCATACGGTGGAAGGGCGGGCTGCCTGCAGATACTCGCGGACCAGCGCCTTCTTGTGCTCCAGAGCCTCTTCGCCGTAGCTGTCGTCGCTGTAATATTCCGCCCATTCGGTCCCGGCGGGCTGCCACCTCTGGCGGCGCACACATCCTTCCAGACTGTCCAGCAGCCCCAGCAGGGCGGTGCGGCTCATGCGGGTCTTGAAGCGCTCTCTGCCGACCGCCTCATCCGCGAACCGTCTCTGCGTGCGGGCGTGGGCGTGAATGTGCAGTGCAAGTCCCGGCGACAGTCGCGTACGGAAGGGGAGCGCCGCGCTTGCGAGGTCGAGCGGGACGCCGTCGAGGAACTCTCCCGAGAGGCGGCCAAAGCGGACATCCACACTGCTCATCAGGACCAGCGGAGCAAGGAAATGCTGACAGAACTGTCTGTATGGCGTCCACGGCATCCCCTCCTCGTAGGGCTCGAAGGACAGGGTGTCGATGAACACCGGGCGCCCGCGCAGGAACTGCACGTTGAAAGCGCTGCAGTCTTTGAGGGTCATCCCGAAGTCAAGCGCCTTCTGCTGCACGCGCAGCGTCAGCAGCGCGGCGTCCTTGAGCTGGCTGAACGACCACTCCCAGGGCATCGACAGGAACGGCGCCTCCTCCGGCGCTATCGTGCGATAGGCCTTCTCGGGCACCGGGCTCGCTCCGGTATCCACCTCCTCGTGCGGCACCAGCAGGCCCTCGCCGGTAAGGGCCTCGTAAAGCCCGGACGACATCAGAAGGTCGTAGCACCGGGCTCCTCCGTGGTTTATCTGGCGAAGGAGCCGCCCCTCGCAGCGATAGACGAATCCGTCGGAATCCCGGAAAGAGGCCGGGTCTCTTTCAATCGGCACGGCTGTGCTTGCGTGTGAAGATCCGCGCGACTGAGTGAGTGAGGTTCTTCCAGGTCGATTTGATGACGAACGCCGCTCCCAGCAGGCCCGCCAGGGCCGCCTGAAGCACGAAGCTGCCTGTCCCGGGGTCGATGTAGGCGTGAGCCGGGCGCGAAGTGATTATCGTGAGGCAGAGACAGAGCGCCGCGAAGGCGCAACCGCTTCTGAGAATTCCGGGGGACATATCCTCCGTCTCCTTTCCTGCCTGCCTGTCACCAGCAGGTTATTCTATTCTATCATAACCGTTGCGGAAAAGTTGAGGAAGTCTTGCGAAAGTCTCTCAGGCAGCGGCCGGCCACCCCGTCGGGCAGCCCCCTTCAGTCCAGCAGAAGGATGTCCGCCTGGTCTCGCGGTCTGACGGCGGCCTCCGGCCCTTCCGGCCCTGCGACCCTCGCCAGTGCGCCGGTGACGGCGGCGAGGCGGCCCGCGTGAGCGGGCGGGATGCCGGACATCAGCACGGCCAGACCGTCTCCGGGAAGAGAACCGTCGTTCAGGTAGATGCGGTCGGCAGTTACGCGGGAGATGCGCCCGGCCGTCCGGACGAGCAGTCCGGCGGGGTCCGGCCCGGGCTGTATCCCGGCTGCGGCGGCGCCGGCCATCGTCAGGGGGGTGGGGACGGGTCCCGTTTCCGACACCCAGAGCATCTGCGCGTTCAATGCCCTCTCATCCCCGGATGTCGAAGCCGTGCCGGTGGCCCAGATCCGCGCGCCGGGTGGAAAGGTCTCGCTGGTGTTCACACGGATGCCACAGGCGCGGTCTTCCTGTTGCGCGTAGAGATATCCGGCGAACGCGACCGTCACCACCGCCCGCCCCAGCGACACCTGCGCGCCGCTCGCTGCCGCCCGGATGTCCGCCACGCTCGAGGATGGCAGGACGGTGACCGTACCCGATGCGTCCTGACGGCCCGCGGCGTCGGCAGCCAGAAGGCGGAACGAACCGGGGGAGAGAGCCGTGACCATCCCCGTCCCGTCCGCCGAAGCCACCGAACCGGGAGCGGCCGTTGCGCCGCCCGGAAGACGCTCGTCGAAGACCTGCCAGGACGCGGCCGGTCCGTTCTTCAGGGTGAAGTGCAGCGCTCCTCCGGCCGGGAGAGAGATGGTGTCCGGCTCGATGCGGGGATACACGTAGTGCGTGTTGCCCACGTACAGGTCGTCGATGACCCACGACCCGGTCCCGGAGTCCTCGAAGCGGAGCCACCCGAGCGCGGTGTTCGCTCCGGCGTCCTTGTAGGCCAACCCGGAAGCGTACTGGCGCCCGTCCACATAAACGCTGTAGCGGTTCACGTTGGAGCTGTAATCCACTCGCACGGACACGCGGCGCCACTCTCCCACGGCATATCCCGTCAGGTTCTGCCAGAACGCGGTCCCGAAGCCGCCGCTTCCCAGGCCCGCGAGCGCCGCGATCCTGCCGTCGGAGTGGAAGCGCACGGCGCCGAAGACCGAGGACGGAGATACGCCGAACAGCATCGTGCCGGTCCCGGCCCCGCCCACCCGGCGGGCGCGGAAGTCGATCCACTGCACTTTGTCCGGGCCGGGGCTGATAGTGCGCGAGGCGCCGCTGTCATCCAGCACCAGCGCCCGCGAGCCGTCCGGGCCCGCTCCCGGCGTGACCGTCGCGGTCCCCGACCACCCGTCCTGCCCGTTCACCGCTCCGGGGACGAAGATCGGACCCTCGAATCCCGTGGCCAGTGCCACCGGGGACGGAGGACCCTGGTCGAAGGTGTCCCAAACCGCCAGTGCGTTCGCCACCCGGCGTTCCGAGCCGTCGGACGGCCGGTTCCGGACGGCTCCGTTCAGGTAGAACGTGGACGAGCCCCCGCTGTCGAAGTTCATGCCCTGATACGCCCCCATCTCGATGAGCAGCTGACCCATCTCCGGACCCGTCATCCCTTCGCTGAAGCCCGGCTGGCGGCCATCGACGACGGCCAGGATGAGCGTCCTGCGGTCCTGCGAGATGCCCAGGGCGGTCCGGGGGTTGAGGCTGTAGGCGCTCGGCAGCCCGGAAGTGTTCTCGATGGAGATGGCCCCGTCCCGCACCAGGCGGGGGCCTCCGCTTGCCGCCTGGAACATCCAGGGCTCCGGCGTGTAGGGGTAGGTGGTGGCGTAGACGCCCATGAAGCTCTCGAGCGTGGAGCCGTTCAGCACCCAGGAGAGGCGGCCCGTGACGTGGCCCGAGCCGGGGATGAGCAGCCCGTCGTGGATGCTGATGCCCTGCGGGATGTGGTCCTCCGTGGTGCCGGAGCTGAAGTAGTCGCAATTGATGGCCGCCAACGCCCCGTGACGGCGGGCCTTGCCGCTGACCGTCTCGCCTCCATCCGGGCCGGGATACTCGTTCTTGATGAGCGTGCCGACTCGGATGCGCGGGTTCGAAACGTCCACGATGAGCACGTGGATGCGCAGCGGGCGCGGGGTGGTGGTGACGCGGTGCAGATAGCGCACCCCGGGGATGACGTCGGTCCAGGTGTCGGCGGCGGATGCCGCCGTGACTGTCCGGAGCAGGGACAGACTGAAGATGGCAATAAGCCATCCGGCTGCGGGGATTCTCCTGCCGGGCGTCGGGGTCACTCGGGCTGTCCTCACGTGGAAGAGAGTCGTGGCCGGCGGCGGCCCGCCTGCCTTCATCTGTATTCCATTCTCCCATATCGTCCGCCGGGATGCAAGCGGATTTCACATATGCCCGGATTTATCATTGAAATATCATATTCGCGCCCGGAGCCCGTTTGCAGCGCCTGTCTGCCAGCGTGTCCCCCGTACAAATACCTGAATTCGGCGCGGCAGTATGAAAATATCTTTACAGATGTCAGACTGCGCCCTTATACTGAAGGCAGTCCGGACGCCGGCCTGCGGGACGGCGCCCCGGACAGAGTGCTTCTCTGGCCGCTCCGGCTTTCGCCCGGACGCCCTGCAGCGTCCACCGGGAGCGGAGCGGCACATAGACAGAACAGGAGAGAAGGTATCATGAAGAGAGTGCTGTTTGTGGGAGCAGTCCTGCTCGCCCTGGCGGCGGTCTCGCCTGCAGGAGCCTGGAACTACGGCGATTCGTGGATCCTGCCCGTCGCTGAGCGGCAGGGAGGAGGATGGATCGAGCTTCCGGGCGCCGGGTACAACAGCGGAGCGGACGGCGTCCGCCGCATCTACTGGAAGCTGGACCAGCCCGGCATGCCGACCACGGCCGAGCTCTGGAAGATCGAGATCTTCGTCCCCTTGGCCGGACCCGGCAACTGGCAGCCCATCGAGAGCCAGTTCCGTGGCTCCGCGGGTGAGACGTTCCCGATCGAGCCCGAGATCCCGTGGGCCGGCCAGTTCGGTACCAACCATCAGTGGATAGGCTCCGAGTTCTCGGACGCCGACCGCGGGACCTGGAAGGGCACGGGCCCCGGTCCGCAGGCTCCGGCCAGCGCCGACCCGATGGCTCCGGGCAATGGCATCTACATGTGGCTCAAGGGCGGTTCCTGGCTGTATGCCAAGTGGGACTTCCCCTGGGACATCGACCGCGCCTGGAGCGACCTGCGCGTGACGGTGGTGCCCGAGCCGGGCACGATGGCCGCGCTGGGAGCCGGGCTTCTGAGCTTCGCGGGGATGGCTCTTCGCCGCCGCCGCTGACCTGACGGTTCACTCCGGTGCGCCCTCGCAGCGGGGGCGGCCGGAACTGTTCGGCGGGCGCCGCCGGAGGGATGAGACTCTCCGGGCGGCGCCCGCATCGCATGCAGCCGGCGGCTCTTTTCCTTCCCGCTAGCGCCGGAGCAGGCGCAGCACGCGCTCCCGCAGTCCGGCCGGACGCCGCCAGCAGAGCGGACAGTCGCGCGTGCCTTTCCCCAGGCCGCGCCACCAGAGCGTCATCTCCCCGGCCGCCAGGCGGCAGTCCCTGTCGCGATGCAGCACGCGTCGGCCGTTCTCCAGCCAGGCGAGCTCGAAGGCCCTCCCGTCCGCGCCCGCCGTCCTGAGCGCCTCGCTCCGGATGCTTTCCAGACCGTTTTCCAGGACGGGTTGGTCCGGGTCGAGGTCTTCCGCCTGCGCCAGGCTGACCGAAGTGACGCTGGCGGCCCCGGCGACCTCCGTAAGCGCCCATGTCCAGACGGCCTCGCTTGCTCCCGTGCACCGGATGTCGTCCATCAGGAGGATGTGCTGCCCGGCCAGCTGCTCCTCGACCATCAGGTCGCGTGACGCGTAGAGGATGCGCTCCGTGCGCGCCCCCGGGCCCGACAGGCGGGGCAGGGTGCTCATCGGCGCCCGCGGAGCCAGGCGCCGGACGGGATGGCGCACGCAGACCCCCAGCGCCTCCGCGGCCGCCTGCGCCACAGCCTCCATCGGGACCTCGGGGTCAGGCGTGGTCTCCCGGGACGCAAGCACCCGGCAGACGGCGGTGATGCCGCCGGCAGGACAGCGTCGCGCCGCCTCCCTCCCGAAGGCGCGGGCCAGGGCCTGACCGGGGCCGGAGCCGCTCTCCCAGCAGATGCGGCTGTCCTTCAGAAAACGCACCACGGCGCTGGGAAGATGCGAGGCTTCCTCTCCCGGCGCGAACGTCAGCAGCGACAGCGAGTTTGCCGGCCCGCCGGAGCCGGCCAGCCGGGACGCATCCGGCCCCCTAAGTCTCAGCAGGACCCTCACCCCGCCGGCCTCCGTCGAGGGGGCGGCAGATGCAAGACATCCGGGGATATACTGCACGCTGTCATGGCTTCAGACAGCTTTCAGTTTCCTCCTGCCGTCGAGGACTACCTCTCTGAACACAACGTCCTGAACCTGAGCACCTGCGGCGAGGATGGCCCCTGGGCGGCCGCCGTCTTCTACGCGCACACCGGACTGCAGTTCTTCTTCATGTCGAATCCCGACACGCGGCACGGACGGCACATCGTGGCCACAGGCCGCATGGCTGCCGCCGTGCACGAGGACTACAGCTCCTGGCGCGAGATAAAGGGTGTCCAGATGACCGGCTCCGTCCGTGTGGTGGACGACCCAGCCGGACGGAAGGAGGGGCTCAAGGCCTTCTTCCGCAAGTTCTGCTTCGCGGAGGCGTTCCTGCGCGGCGACGTGCCGGAAGCGCTGCGGGAGCGGATGCGCAACATCCACCTGTTCTGCTTCGAGCCCGACCTCGTCCTCTGGCTCGACAACAGCACCGGCTTCGGCAACCGGGTGCAGGTCTATCCGGAGCCCTGAAAAGCGCCTTCCCCTCCGCCGCGCCGTCTCAGGCATGGGACTGGGCCGCCTGCATCGCCGCTTCCGAGTCCTTCTCCACCATGTAGTAGAGCACCGGCACCGCCATCCGCGAAAGCAGCGTCGACGCGATCTCGCCGGCCATCAGCGAGATGGCCAGCCCCTGGAAGATGGGGTCGAACAGGATGACGAACGCCCCCACCAGCACCGCGGACGCGGTCAGCAGCATGGGACGGAACCGGACGGCGCCTGCATCCACCACGGCCTCGGCGAGAGGCATCCCCTGACGGCGTCGCAGCTCGATGAAGTCCACCAGGATGATGGAGTTCCGGACGATGATGCCGGCCCCCGCGATGAACCCGATCATCGAGGTGGCCGTGAAGAACGCGCCCATCAGGGCGTGGGCGGGAAGGATGCCCACCAGCGTGAGCGGGATGGGCGCCATGATGACCAGAGGCGCCCTGAAGCTCTGGAACCACCCCACCACCAGCACGTAGATGAGGATGAGCACGGCGGCGAAGGCGATGCCCAGGTCGCGGAACACCTCGTAGGTGATGTGCCACTCGCCGTCCCATTTCATCGCGTAGTGCGTGGACGTGAACGGCTGCCGGGTGGAATACTGCTTCAGCTCGTAGCCCTCGGGCAGCTTCAGCTTCGCAATCTCGCGGCGCATCTTCAGGATGGCGTAGACCGGACTCTCCTGCCGGCCCGTCACATCCCCCGTCACATAGACCACGGGCATCAGGTTCTTATGGTAGATGCTCCGGTCCCGGGCGCCATGCCTGATGTCCACCACCTCGCCCAGCGGCACCAAACGTCCGTCCCGCCCGGCCACCCGCAGCGAAGATATCTGCTCCACCCCGGAGCGGCGGGGGCGCGAGAGCTCCACCGTGACGGGCACGTCCTCCACCTCGGAGTCGATGTGGGCGAGCCCGACCTCCTGCTTCCCGGTCGCGGCGGCCACGGTCCGCGTCACGTCCTCCACCGACACCCCGTTGAGCGCCGCCTTGCGCCGGTCCACCTGGAACGAGACCTGAGGCTGAAGCTCCTCCATATACCAGTCCACGTCGGTGACGCCCTCGGTGGTCTCGAAGATGCGCTTCACCTCCCGGGCTATCTCGATCTGGCGCTCATAGTCCGGCCCGTATATCTCTGCCACCAGAGTCTGGAGCACGGGAGGGCCGGGCGGCACCTCGGCCACCTGGATGGTGGCCCCCATCTCGTGAGCGACAGCCTCCAGCTTCGGGCGCACCCGCTTGGCGATGTCGTGGCTCTGGGCTTTGCGGTGATGCTTCCCCGTCAGGTTCACCTGAAGGTCGGCCACGTTCGGTCCCTGACGCAGGAACCAGCGACGCACCAGGCCATTGAAGTTGTAGGGAGCCGCCGTCCCGGCGTACATCTCGACGTCCGTCACCTCGGGCTCCTCCACCAGCACCTGCTTCAGCCGCCGGGCCACGGCCGCCGTGTCCTCCAGTGTGGTCCCCTCGGGTGTGTTGATGATGACCTGGAACTCGCTCTTGTTGTCGAAGGGGAGCATCTTCACCGTCACCCATTTGAGCGGGATGAAGGCGATGGCCCCCAGAAGCAGCACGGCGACCATCGCAAAGAAGGCGTTCCGCTTCGACGGCTGTTCTATCATGGGCGTCATCACGCGCCGGTAGAGCCGCGTCAGGTATCCTTCCTTCTCTCCTTCTCCATGGGCGGACTCCGCATAGCTTCGGCTGAGCAGCCTCAGGGACGCCCACGGCGAGATGACGAACGCGATGGCGAGGGAGAACAGCATCGCCGCGGACGCGCCGACCGGGATGGGTCGCATGTACGGGCCCATCAGCCCGCCCACGAAGGCCATCGGCAGGATGGCGGCGATGACCGTGAACGTCGCAAGGATGGTGGGGTTGCCCACCTCGTCCACGGCCTCCGCGGCCACCTCGGCCAGCGAACGGCCCCGGTTGGAGGGCATCCGGAAGTGGCGCACGATGTTCTCCACCACCACGATGGCGTCGTCCACCAGGATGCCGATGGAGAAGATGAGGGCGAAAAGCGTGATCCGGTTCAGCGTGTAGCCGTACAGGTAGAACACCAGCAGGGTGAGCGCGAGGGTCACCGGCACCGCGATGGCCACCACGCCCGCTTCCCTCTTGCCCAGCGCGAACATAATGAGCAGCGACACGCTGACTACGGCGATCATCATATGGAACAGGAGTTCGTTCGACTTCTCGGCCGCCGTCTCTCCGTAGTTCCGGGTGATGGTCACGTGCACATCCGAGGGAAGGATCTGTCCGCGGACCGACTCCACCTTCGCCAGCACCTGATGGCCGATGACGATGGCGTTGGTGCCCTGCCGCTTGGCCACCGTCAGCGTGACCGCCTCCGCCGATGCTCCGCCCCCCAGCTTCTCCGCAAGCGGTCCCTCGGCGGCTGGCCCGGCCGTGATGGAGACGTAGTTCGTGCGCTCTTCCGGGCCTTCGATGATGTCGGCGACGTCCTTCAGGAGCACCGGGCGGCCGTCCCGGACGCCCACCGTCACCTCTTTGAGGTCCTCGGGACTCCGGACGAACGCGCCGGCGCGCACGGCATACTGGACGTTCCCGCTCGCGAAGCTTGCCGCCTCCAGCTCCGCGTTCGCGCGGGCGATGACCGGCTGCAGCTGGGCGATGCTCAGGCCCCGGGCCGCCGCCCGCTCCGGGTCCACCACCACCCTCAGCGTGCGCCGGGGACCCCCGATGATGTGGGTCTCCGAGACGTCCGGCACCTGCTTGATGGCATCCTCCAGACGCGCCGCCATCCGCCGCAGTTCGTACGCCGAGCGTTCCTTGCTCCAGACCGTAAGCGCGAGGATGGGCACGTCGTCGATGGAGCGCACCTTGATGAGGGGATAGCTTCCTCCGTGCGGGATGCGGTCGAAGTTGGAGGACAGCTTCGTGTTCACCTTCACGATGCTCTCCTCCATATCGCGGCCCACGTAGAAGCGGACGATGGCCATCGCCATGCCGGGCGAGGAGGTCGAGTAGATGTACTCCACCCCGGGTATCTCCCAGAGGAGCTTCTCCATGGGCTTGGTGATGCGCTCCTCCACCTCCCTGGCGCTGGCCCCCGGCATCTGCACGAACACGTCCACCATCGGGACGATGATCTGGGGCTCCTCTTCGCGCGGCAGCTTGAGCACGGCGAGGATGCCCAGCAGCAGGCAGGCGACGATGATGAGCGGGGTCAGCTTGGAGTCGATGAAGTAGTGCGCGATGGCTCCCGAGAGACCCAGGCGCTTCATCGGGCGGCCTCCTGCACCTTCACCCCTTCCTCGATGGCGTCGATGTTGCTGACCACCACCTTCTCCCCCTCACGGAGTCCTGACAGGATGGCCGTCATCCCGTTGCGGGTCTCTCCCAGGGTGACCAGGCGCAGCTCCGCGCGTCCGTCCTTTCCGACCACCCAAAGCCGCGCCATCCCTTCGCGGTCGAAGATGGCCTGTTCGGGGACGGCGGTCACGGAGCGGACACCGCGCGGGATGAGCAGCCGTCCGAAGAGGCCGCTGGCCAGGCGGGACGTGTCCCGGATGTCGGCCTTGACCCGGACGGTCCGCGTGGAGGGGTCGCCGCCCGGACGGACCTCGGCGATGCGCGCTTCGCGCTCCTCCCGGCCCAGGCTGTCGATGCGCACGAGAGCCCGGTCCCCGGGCTTCAGAGCCGTGGCCTCCGTCTCGGGCACGAACGACTCGATCTGCCACCGCGACCGGTCCTCCACCACCAGCACCGGGCTGCCCGGTCCCACCTGGTCTCCCGGGTCCACGAGCCGCTGCGTGACCACTCCGTCGAACGGCGCCCGGATGACCGAGTAGCCGGCCATCGTCTGCGCCCCCTGAAGACCGGCGCGTGCCTGCCGGGCCTGTCCCGCCGCCGCGACGGCCTCCTTGCGTCTCATCTCGGCCGCCAGCCGCCGGCTGCGGGCCGCCGCCAGGCGCGCTTCGGCCTGAGCCAGGCGCTCCCGGGCCGCCTTCAACTCCTCGGCCCGGCTGCCTTCCGAGACCAGGTCCGCCTGCTGCCGCGCCGACTCCAGTGCGGCCTTCGCCACAAGCTCCGCCGCCTCCGCCTGCTCCAGACGCTGCTTGCTCACCACATCCTGCCGGAACAGGGCCCGCATCCGCTCCGCCTCGCTGCGGGCCAGCTCGTACTGGGCTTTCGCCTGCTCCACCGCGATGCTGGCCTGCGCCCGTTCCTGACGCCGCGGACCGGTCTCCACCATCTGGAGATAGGCGCGGGCCTCCTGCACGGCCGCCGTCGCCGTCCGGATGTCCGCCTCGGCCGCCTCCTGCTCCATCCGGGCCGCCGAGCCCGCCGCCTCAGCCGAGGCCGAAGCGGCAGCCAGCGCCGCGCCCGCCTGCTCCACGCCCGCCTGCAGGTCGGCGGCTTCCAGACGGACCAGTTCCTGCCCGCGCCGGACGCGGTCGCCTTCCCGCACCAGCACCGCCACCACGGAGGACATGATCTTCGGCGACAGAGTGGCTTCCTGGAAAGGCCGGACGGTCCCGTCGGAGACCGAGAAGGCCTCCATCGGGACGCGCTTCACCGTCTCCGTCCTGGCCTCTACGGGCGGCAGTTCACGGGAATGAGTGGCGTGGTGCGCTCCGCGACGCGCGTTCCACACAAGCACGGCCGCGGCCACAGCCACGCCTGCCGCCACCCAGATCCATCCGCGTTTCGTCATGACCGGACTCAGACTCCCTTCTCGTTACGCCGCGCGCCGCCGCTCAGCGGCCGCACTTCTCCATCCGGAGCCCCGCCTTCCGGAGGATGGCCATCATCGGGCACCAGTTGGTGAACGCCGACTGCAGCAGATTCAGCCCCACGAATGCGGTGAAGGCGTAGAACCAGGGATTCACCAGATGTCCGAGGATGACCGAAAGCAGCACGAACGTGCCGGCGATCCCTCTCAGTGCTCTCTCCACGGTCATTGTCGTCACCTCTTTACTCCTTCCAGAAGGATGTCCAGGCGGCTGATGGCCGCCAGCCGCGCAGCCTCCGCCGTCTTCAGGTCCGCCAGACTCTGAATGCGCGAAGCCTGAGCGGCGGAAACGGCGCTCTGGGCGCTCAGGAGGTCGGTCTGCGTGTAGACTCCCTCCCTCGCGCCGATCTCCACCAGGCGGCGGCTCTCCATCGCCGATGCGACCTGCTCCTCCGTGGCGCGCCAGCGCTCCAGAGCGCTCTCGAGAGCCAGCGCGGTGGCCTTGCGCCGGAAAGCCACCTGGTCCTCGGCGGCCTTGAGCTGGCTGGCCGCCCGGTCGCGCTCGGCGGCGGCTTTCGCGACGGCGGAACGCGTGGCCCCGGAGTCGAAGACCGGGATGCTCAACCGCACCATCGCGCTGACCGAGCCGTCCCGCCGGGGAAACTCGGCCCCTTGCGCTACGTTCTGAATATCCGCCTCCAGCGAGACGGTGGGGCCGCTGCCGGCCCTGGCGGCCGCCAGCGCCGCCTCGGCCGCTTCCAGAGCCTGCCGGGCGGCGATGACCGCAGGGGATTCGCGCGGCTCGGCGTCCCGCACGCGCTCGTCGGGCATCAGCGCATCGGCGGACACATCGAACTCCTCATCCTGCTCCAGACCGATGGCCATCTTGAGCGCCGACAGAGCCACCTGCACTCCGTTGCGCGCCGCCAGCAAACGGTCGCGCGCCAGCGCCTCCTCGGCCTGGGCCCTCAGGACCTCGCCGCGGGTGGCCGCTCCGGCCTCGCGGCTGGCCGTCACACGCTCGAGGTTCGCCTTCAGGAAGCGGGCCGCGTCCGCCGCCGCCTCCTCCTGCTGGCGCGCCGCGGCGACGGCCCAGTAGCGTTCCGCCACCTGCAGCAGCACCGATTCCTCGGCCGCGCTGACCGACGTGCCCCGCGCCGCCGCAGCAGCCGCGGCCGCCCTCCGCCGGAGCGTCAAAGGACGGTCATACAGAGGCGCCCGCAGGACGATGGAGTTCACCTGGGTCCGCCGCTCGAAGACTTCCATCCCGCCGAACAGGGTGGGCTTGTCCAGGTAGGTGTAAGCCGCGCCCGCCCCCAGATAGGGCCCGGCTGCGGCGTCGGCCAGTCCGCGCTCCGCGACCGCGGCCCGCTCCTCGGCGCGCGCCGCCGCAAGGGAGGGGTTGCGCTCCAGCGCCAGCTGC
>FWWL01004562.1_pt1 | contig 23142 bp, 24 predicted proteins | sample 2228331 | NCBI WGS metagenome assembly FWWL01 (sample SAMEA103939775, study PRJEB20133) | metagenome | reverse complement strand
TATCTAACTTCATAATAAAAGTTATATAATTGCTTGAAAACAAATATTGAGTCAAAAAAAGAATTATTATACATACCATCTTCTATAGACCAACATGTTGCTAGTACAGTATGGCAAAAGCCCCATGAAAGAATTCTTTTTTTATCTAACATTAATTCGTCTACTAATATATCAATACGTTTCTCCATCACTGTCGTTAAATTATCATTTGGTAATTTATTTAACAAAAATTGAATTACATCGTATTCCCTTTCTCCAATTAACCCTTTGGGGTCAATTGTCAACCAAGAATCACTATGCATTAAAATATTGTAATGATGTAAATCACCATGAGTAAAAATTGTTTGTTCAGCGTTCCATTCATTGATTTAAAAGTCCCCATTGCTTCTTGAAGTAATTCTTTTGTAACAGGACCGAAACCTTCCGTATTTCTTCTATAAATATTTTTTAATTGTTCTTCCCTTTCTACAGTAGTTGGAACTAACGGGAATTATGGAGCTTGAATCCACAATTCTTTCATTACCTGTGTAGCAATATACGTTGCTTCCTCATCATTCTCTAATGAGGATAACGTTTTGCCAGGAAGTAATCTCTCAAGGAGTAGAATTCCTTTAGTAATATCAACATCAATTATTTTAACCATTCCACTACCATTAAAAAGTTTAAGGACCTCTACTTCGAGATGGAATTCTTCATTTGGAACAACAAGCTTTATTACAATTTCAGTTCCGTCTTTCCGTATTGCTGGAGCAACAAAATTATAAGATAAATTAAACGGAGACTTTATTTCTATCTGCCAACGCTTCTCACAATGTTTAATAAGCATATCAAAATCTTCTAACCATTTTTCGCCTTTATCTTTATGTACCTCTTTAATAGTATTTATGAATTCATTTGGTAAACGAAACATGTATTTTCTCCTTGTTATAAACATTCTGTTATCTGTGTCGGTAAAACCAAACAAATAATTAATTTGGACTGTTTTTCTTTTTTTTACTTCGAGTTACACTTAAAAATCATACCTGTTCATTTTGTCTTTATACTGTACTTTATATTTCTTTAATTCTTTGTTAGCTTTTATCTCAATCCACCGGTCGTACATCTGGTAATAGACTTCTCCGTAATTCAATCCTCTAGGTAAAGATTTACTTAATTGAATCTCTGCTATTTCAAAGTCGGGTAAATCATCAATCTCTTCTACTTCTGCGAAGAATACCATTCCATAACTATCATTCAACAAATAAATTCCAACAGGGCTTAAATCAAAAATAACGGAACCTGTTTCTTCATATAGTTCTCTACCCGCTGCTTCAATTATATATTCTCCATTTTCTCTCTTACCCCCTGGAAGTTCCCAGACAATGCGGTCCTTATTCCTAATTAGAATTAATTCATCCCTATACTGCGTAATCATTACAACGTACTGAATCTTGTTATAATCTATTTCATTAAGTTCAAACCATGTTAAATTCATAATTAAACCCTTTTGGTCTTTAATTTTTTATCATAATTAGCGGAGATTTCACGAATGCTTTCCTATTCTAACCTATCACTTCGACTTACCTAATTCTAAATCCTTCCAATTTTACATGTTAATATAAAAGCAGCTTCCTTAAGACAAAGAAACTGCTTATTTAGACCGGCTATTAGGAATTAAATTCAGTTTTTCGATAGATGTGTAAATCACCACCATTATCGACAACTCTTTTCCAATTGTCCAATATGTCTTTCTCATATGTGAGTTGTCTTGGATTGAACATCGTTTGACCATTTTTATTAAATACAAGTCCATTTCCTAAGACATAGCACGCATGTTGAGGAACTTTTTCTTTGTCTATCCAGACCAGAAATCAATAAATTAACAGTGGACGGGCTAGATTCAAGGATGACTGGGCTCGAATCGAAGATGAATGTTCTAGAGTCGAATCAGCTTACATTTTTAAATGAATTAAGGGAACTTCGCCTGGAAATCCAAGCTAGAGACCGACTATTCTCTAGCGATCTTGTAAAAACACAGAAGTCCATTCGATTCGTTAATCGTCGAGTTGCTGATTTAGAATTGGCATTAGTGGCTAGCGGAACTTACGATTTCTAATCAAATCTATCTGAATAGACGATAGATTAAAGTAAAAACGTCAACCACATTCGTTAGTGATTGACGTTTTTTATGGTTACACGCCTTCTTCGCTTGGTTTTAACACGACCGACCCAAATCCTAAAAATATCAATCCGAATAGGACGAGAATGCCGAGATTAATCCCAATTTGAAATATACTTTCCCCTTCAGTCATGCGTAACACACCATCGATTGCCCATTTCTGCGGTACGAAGTTCGCCACTTTCTGCATGAAGTCGGGCATAATTCCAATTGGCCACCAGCACCCACCAAGCATACATGTTGGCGTAATGACGAGTGAATTTATCGCGCTTAAGTTGTTACTGTTCTTTACCAATCCTGCAACAGCACTTGCAATTCCGACTACCGCTAACAAAAATGTAGCTAAAATTATAAATAAAGGAAGGAACGGCACACCATAATTAAACCCGAGCACATATTTTGTAATGATTAAAATAATAAGGAGCTGCATCGAACCGAGACCGAAGCTCCCCAATAGATTCCCGAGCGCTATTTCAAACGATCTTACGGGTGCTGTATAAATTCTCGCCATCGTCATCTGTTTACGATCTTCTAAAACAAATCCAAGCGAGCTTGTAATGAGATTCATAAGGAAAAACAACATAAATCCAATAATTAAAAAAAGCATTCCACTAATATATGTCTGTTTCTCAACTACGACTGCTTTCACCCTATGTTCAGCTTGTTGATCAAAGACCTTCAATACCGTTGTCATAAGTTGGTCTTCCTGAATCCCACTTGCTTTAACCATACCAATCGAACTCTCTAACTGACCTATCGTTTGGTTTATCGTTACTCCTAATGTAAAACTAGCCTCACTTACGTTTAATTCGAATTTCTCTACTTTGATCTCTTCTCCGTTTATCAACTGTTCACTGAAGGAAGACGGGATCACGAATCCGACGGGTATGTCCCTGGAAATAATCTGAGCTTTCATCTCTGTTTCACTTAATTGAACTAATTTGTAGTCATCTTTATTCTCTAACTCTTTTATTACATAGTTACCGAGTTCCCCTTGATCGTTTTTCGAATAAGCAATCGTAACTTTACTAGTTGGCTCCTTCCCAGCGAAGCTAACTATAAGTGAAACGATAACGGCAGGAACGATAATATATCCTATCCAGCCTTTAGGACTTCCCAAAATCCTTTTAAACAAATTTCCAGCAATCCAGAAGCTACTCATTGTAACCCACCTTTCGATACAAGAGAAGTGCGATCATTAACAATCCGATTCCAATTGAACCTAAAATTCCAATATTATGAAGAACAACAGTCAAGCTTCCACCAAACATGAGTTCAATAATGCTATGTGAAGCCCAATAGTTGACCGTAAATTTTTGGGCAATTTCTAAAAAACCACCGTTAATCGGAGCCATACCCCCACTTATAAACGTCATAATTCCGATAAATCCAGAGAATGCCCCGCCAAGTGCTTTTGAACTCTTTGTGATCAATGCAACGATAAAGGCTAAACCCATTGATGCCACAATGGCAAAAATACAAATCAACACGAGATGTACGTATGATTCTCCCCACTGTACACCATATACAAGCCACGTAAAAACAATAATAACGAACACCTGGATACCAGCTAAGATCCCATTCCCTAACAGTTTCGCGAGCATGATCTGGCCCGTTGTGATCGGCGTCGATTGTAGTCTTGTCAACGTATGATTCTCTCTTTCATTGACTAAACTACTGGCCGCTGTTAAACCAGAAAATAGGAGAAACATAATCATCATCGTAGCAGAATAATATTGAATCGCTGAATACTCTTTATTCGTTCGATTTAAATTTCCTTTTTCCACATATTCAGAACTCGCGCTTTTATCAGAGGCTTCATCAGGGACCATTGCAGTTACCACTGTTTGTCCTAACGTCATGATTGCGGCCTGCATGCGATTCGTCTCATCAATATAAGATTCTAGTACCATTGTTCCAACAAGATTTTTTGACTGATTATGTCCTAGAATGAATTCCCACTCCGCACTGTTCCCACTTAGAACAGATTGATCGAAGCCTTTCGGTACAATTAAGCCAATATCAGCCTTTCGCTGCTTGACTTCATCTCGGACTTCTTGCTCAGAATTCATTTTCACTTGTAAAATGTATGGAGCAATCTCTTCAGATTGAAGAAAGCTGTAAAATCCGTCTGTTATTGGGCCATCACTTTCTTGAAAAATGGCTACCCTAACCGCTTCAATATCTTTATCTTTTATTTCGAATTCTCCAGATAACGCAGATCCTAGTATAAAAATAAGAACTAATGGTGTAACGAAAAGAAGGATCATAACCGATTTCATTTTCATTAATCGTTTTAACTCGTAAAAAGCAATCGTCCATATCTTCATGATCATCTCTCCCATCAATCTCGTAACGTACGTCCCGTCAAAGACAGGAAGAGCGTTTCTAAATTCGGTTCAATCCTCGTTAAAGACTGAATCATGACATGATGCTTCGAAAATATGAATAAGATGTCTTGTAAATACGCTTGTGCATCATCTAAGTAAATCTCGATTGTATGATTATCTACGATAACCTTCTTCACATTCGGATGACGCTCGATTTCAAGAACAGCTTCCTCCTTTACTTGAGTGGCTTGAATGAGTAGCTTTTCTTCTTGGGCTACATTTCTCCGCAACTCTTCTTCTGTACCTGATATAATGAGGTGCCCTTTATCAATGATTCCGACACGTGTAGAGATAGCAGCGACTTCTTCCATGTAATGAGACGTATAAATAATGGTTGATCCCATTTCGTTAAGTTTCTTAACACACTCTAAAATATGATTCCGTGACTGAGGGTCAATTCCAACTGTAGGTTCATCCATAATGAGTACCTTTGGATGATGGACAATTGCACATGCAATATTTAATCGTCGTTTCATTCCTCCAGAGAACGAAGAAGGTTTTTCTTTTTGTCGATCAAATAGACCAACGAATTTCAACGCCTCATCAACTCGATCCTTTAGTAATCGACCACGTAAACCGTACAACTTCGCAAAAAAAGTTACGTTGTCTCTTGCAGAAAGTGTAGCGTAAATGGCAATGTCCTGAGGTACGAGACCTAATCTTTTCTTCGTTTCTAGTGGTTTTCGTTTAACATCAATTCCATCTACGATTATCTCGCCTTGGTCGATTTTCAATAACCCGCTTATCATTTTAATCGTCGTGCTTTTTCCAGCCCCGTTTGGACCAAGTAAGCCGAAGATCTCCCCTTCCTCGATCGTTAAGTTTAAATGATCAACGGATAATTTCGTGTCATAACGTTTCACCACATTTTTAATCTCGATAAAGCTCATCTTTTATTCACCTTTTCTCTATTCGTATTTGTTGTTTTAATTGTATTAGATTTCAAATGATCTTTCAGGTGGATTAAGTCATCTTCTTGAGGTGACAAAAGTCATATCTATCTCTACACTTGCAATATGATATACTTTCCTTGAAAATCTCGAGAGGAACATGTTATGAAACAAGCCATTTTTGCCCTTCGCCATTGTTTAATTCTCATTTCTATAATCGGTACGATGTACATAGCTCCAATTTCATCATATCCGATTTTCACTTTTCTTTCCCTACTATACCTTGGATTAGATCGGCTCCATCCGTACCTCCCTCGACGCGTTGAGTGGGTTCTTCACTTAACGAAGCTCCTATATATTGGATGGCTAAGTTGGCAATTCGGTGGAGTTATGTTCGTACTGTTCTTTGCTGCCATATTGACCCTTTATCCTATTTCAACCCTCGCTTTTAATCTCGTTCTCATCCTTCTCTATGTGAGCGGGCTGAATCTATCCATTTATACAGAGTCTGTCATTATCATTATGCTAGCCAATATCATTTTTACCGTTATCGTAACCGCCTTGTTTCTCGTAAGATCCGCATCCAAGCAAAAGGAAGAAATAGAACTCCTCTACGATGCGTTAAGACGAAACCACTATGAGTTAGATGAGGCACGCATGAGAATTCTCGAATACGCAAAAAAGGTAGAGGATGTCGCTCAAGTAGAAGAAAGAAACCGGATTTCTAAAGACATTCACGATGACCTTGGGCATAAGCTTATTCGGACCAAAATGATGATGGAAGCGATTATTCGAATTCTTCCAACACAAGCTGAGAAGGGGATGGAAATGCTTAGTCAAGCTCGTGACCACATCGCTGATAGCATGGAAAACCTCCGCGTGACGGTTCGAAAACTAAAGCCAGAAGATACAATATTAAAACGATACTCTCTTAAACAATTAATTGAGGATTTTGGTAGAGACAGTGGCATCCAAGTTGAATATATTGCGAGTGGAGTTCCTTATCCTCTTTACCCTAGCGAGGAAGTGGCATTGTACCGTAACGCCCAAGAAGCGATGACCAACGCAGTTCGCCACGGTCAGGCTACTGAAGTTCTTATACATATTCAGTACTATCTCGATCAGGTTGAAATGGGCATTAGCAATAATGGACATATACCAGCCAAAAAGTTAGTAAAAGGATTAGGGTTTAAAGGAATGGAAGAAAGAATGGAAATGCTAGGTGGATCTATCGAAGTTATAACAGAAGGTCATTTTACTGTAAAGACGGTTTTACCTCATAAATCCGTAATGAGCTAGGGAGTGGGATAACTATGATACATATCGTAATCGTCGATGACGATCCGTTTATACGAGAAAGCTTAAAGCTTATCCTAAATCAAGACCCGATGTTAACTGTTGTCGGGACATGTACGAATGGAGAAGAAGCTTTCACTTTCTGCCAAGCGGAAACAAAAATCGACGTCGTCTTAATGGACATAAGAATGCCTTTATGTAACGGAGTAGAAGGAACGTTAAAAATCAAACGCGACTTTCCCCATATCGCGATTCTCATCTTGACGACATTTGATGACGATGACTATATTATCGAAGCTTTGAAAAATGGGGCAAACGGCTATTTATTAAAGAACGTCCCGCCTGACCAAATTATCGAAGGGATCAAGATGGCTCATCAAGGCCACTTGCTTGTTCATCCTGACATCGCGAAGAAGCTAACCGGTTTCTTACAACAGAAACCTCAGCAACCAAAGCCATTAGATACATATGGATTGTCAACAACAGAACAACAAGTTATTGAAAAGATTGCGGAAGGGTTATCAAACAAGGAAATTGCCGGGCAACTCTTTCTTAGTGAAGGAACGGTTAAAAACTATATTACTCAAATCTTGAGTAAACTTAATTTAAGAGACCGGACGCAGATTGCGATATTTTATCTAAAAAAATAGCTGATGCATTCAAAAGCTCAAGCCCTTTATCCATTAAGGATTCATAGGCTAGAGCTTTCATATTCAACAATTATATTGATAAAAAACCAAACGGTTACCAAATGGATCTTTTACCTGCGTTTCTTTTGAGTTCCATTGTGTCGACTCAAGACCTGGTCTGCAATACTTGTACTGTTTCGATGAGAGTTTCGAATGGAGCTCTACAACGTTATCAACTTCAATTCTGATGGATGCACCGGGTAAGCAATCACCATGATGCTCGGAAAGATGAATTTTACAAGCACCATAAGAGATTTGCATGTACATAGGTAGGTCATCGCTATATCGATGCTCCCAATCTATTTGGAAATCCAAGAATTGCAAATAAAACTCTTTTGCCTTATCGACATCAAAAATACGAAATATAGGTATTACTGACTTGATGTTTATCTTAGATTCTTCCATTAGACTCTTCCCCTTACTTATTCTTTGTCTCTAGGTTATTACACATCCTTATGCATAGAGAGTGCTTTTCCGAAATCCTTTAATGAAGCCTTCCCATACATGAGTACACCACCGCGGTATACTTTGCCTGCAAGGATGGCTAATCCGACAATCGTCGCAATCAACAATCCGATTGATAATACGATTTCCCATAAAGCTGGGTCCGACAGCCCGATTCGCATGAACATAATCATCGGTGTAAATAAAGGTATAAACGATGTGATGACAATGAGTAGCGTATCTGGTTTGGTCAGTCCGAACATGGCAATGACGAAAGCAATCACGATCGGCATCATCATCGGCGTTAGCACTTGTTGAAGCTCCTCCGTACGACTAACCAACGATCCGAGCATCGCAGCCATCGTTGAGTATAGAAAGTAACCAAGGATATAGAAAACAACAGCGTAAATGACCGTTCCTACAGGGATTTCAGAGAAATCGACATTAATCCCGTCTAATGAAATTTTCTTATCTCCAAATTTCGAAGATGTGTAGGCGATGCTGATCATAAGGGCGAATTGCGTGAGTCCTAAGAGGGCGATCCCGATTATCTTCCCGAACATATGAGCAATTGGTGATACGCTAGAAATGAGAATTTCCATCACACGCGAGCTTTTTTCTGTTGCGACATCCATCGCTACCAAGTTTCCATACATTAAACTCGAGATATACAAAGCGAACAATAGTACATATACAAGAGCAATTGAGAGCGCAAGCTCATCTTCGCTCTTCGCGTCTTTACTTAACGCTTCTTTGTTAAGAACGACGGGCTGGAATAGCTTCGTAGCGTCTTCTTGCGATAAATTCAAATCATTTACTAGTAGTCCCAACTGAACTTGGCTTAAGTTTTGCTGTACTTTTCCCGCAAGCTGTTGCTCATCGACATTTAATTTGTTTGCTTTAAATGTAGCATTAATCAGCCCGTTATCAACAGATTCGACAAGGATGTATCCTTTCAACGTATTATTGTTTAATTGATTCATTGCTTCCCCTTCATCAGTATAGGCAACATACTTTATTCTATCTCCCCCACCGATGAATGGCATCGCAATGTTTGATCCGTCAGATGCCATCGAAGTCAGCGCTCCTGCGACCTCACTCGACGAATCGACAACGCCGACCTGTTTTAACTCGTCTTTGTTTAATAACGAAATAATGTTTGGGAGATTAAACCCTACTCCGACAAACAAAGCAAAAATAATCGTCGTGACGATAAACGTTTTAGATTTTAATTTAGTCAAGTATGTATGAAAGAGTACGATAAAAAATTTATTCATAAGAAGCACCCACTTTCGCGATGAAAATTTCATTTAAAGAAGGTTCTTCAAGAGCAAACTTGGTAATAAAGCCCTTCGATGCGATTTGGGTTAATATCGACCTTGCTACATCTTCTTCAGCAATTTGCACGTTATACCCTTCTGCTGTTTTCTTAACTTGTGTTACTCCTGGTATAAGATGGATGTCATCCAAATTAACTTCTGTATGTATAGTCACGTTCTTTCTACCGTAAGACCGTTTGATCTCTTTTAAATTGCCTTGTAAGACTGGCTTTCCTCGATGCATAATACACAGGTTTTGGCATAGCTCTTCAACGTGATGCATTTGATGACTGGAAAAAACAATCGAAGCTCCCTCTCTCGATAAATCTAGAACAGCGCTTTTAAGCAACTCTACATTAACCGGATCTAAACCACTAAACGGTTCATCTAAGAAAATCAGCTGCGGATCGTGCAAAACAGAGGCTATGAACTGAATTTTTTGTTGGTTACCTTTGGATAGTTCTTCTACTTTCTTGTTTTCGTACTCAACAATATGAAACCTATCCAACCATGTTCTCATCTTCTCTATTACTTGTGCTTTGTTTATCCCTCTTAATCTACCAAGGTAAACGAGCTGATCTTTAACTGTTAATTTCGGGTATAAACCTCTCTCTTCTGGTAAGTAGCCAATTCGGTTGCTCGTACGATAATCTATTCTCTTACCATTCCACGTTATCTTTCCTTCCGTTGGCTCAAGTAATCCTAGTACCATTCTCATTGTCGTCGTTTTCCCAGCTCCATTAGCTCCGAGCAAGCCAAACATCTGTTGCGAGGGGACTTCCAAAGATAGTTCGTCTACAGCTGTAAAGTTTTTAAATCGTTTCGTAACATGATCAATATGTAATGTCATCTATTTCTCTCCTCTCCACATCCATTATATCGTTAATTACGCATCTCACCATTAGTTGGTTTCAAATTTTCATTCATTTTTAACAAAAAAAGACAAACGAGGCGTCGTCGCGTCGTTTGCCTTATATGGCCTATTATAAAAGTTTATGGATAAACAAAGTTGCAATGGAAAAATAAATGGTTAATGAGAAAATATCATTAATCGTTGTAATGAGTGGCCCTGATGCAATCGCAGGGTCCACTTTAAAATAGTTTAATATTAAAGGAATGACCGTTCCCGCCATCGTACCGATAATAAGGGTACACCACAGCGATGAACCGACTATAAGTGCAAGTACCGGATCTCCCTTCCATACTAACGCTAATCCCGCAATAAAAATTGAACATACCGTTCCGATAATAAGCCCAACAATGAATTCTCTTCGAATTAATGTTGTTATGACCTTTCGATTAATCTCACCTTGGCTCAAACCACGAATGACAAGAGCGAGAGATTGCGTCCCAGTATTTCCAGTCATCCCTGCTATAAGCGGCATGAAGTATGCGAGAGCAACGTAATCGGAAATCGTTCCTTCGAATTGACCCATAATTGTCGCTGAAAGCATGCCAATGAATAGGAGCATAACGAGCCACGGAAGCCTGCGGATTGAAGATTGGAACGGATTGTCGAGTACTGCCTTCGTCTGACCACCCAATGCCGAGAACTTATCTACATCCTCTCTTGCTTCTTCAATCAAGACGTCGATAATATCATCAACGGTAACAATTCCGAGTAATTCCTGGCGTTGGTTTACAACCGGTAAGGCTAGAAAGTCGTAGCGCTCCATTATTTTCGCTACTTCTTCTTGGTCCATATCTGCAGGTACTGTAATGATTCTTTCATACATAATATCTTCAAGCGGGGTATCTGGGCCAGCAAGTAATAAGTCCCGAATAGATACTACCCCGACTAATTTTTTATTCTTCTTATTAATAACGTAAATATAATAAATAATTTCTGCTGTTGGAGCAATTTCACGGATTTTCTCAATCGTTTCTGAAGCTGTATAATGACTGTAAATCCATACGTATTCACTTGTCATGATCCCACCGGCCGTGTCCGGATGGTACGTCATAAGTTCCTTAATTTTCTCTGCCTCACCGGATTCCATTGCCGTAAGCAACTCTTCCGCATTCTCATCTTCCAATTGTGCGAGTAAGTCCGCTGCATCGTCATTAGACATCAGGTTAAGAACCTTAACCGCTTTCTCAGGTCCAATTCTATCGATTAACTTGCTTTGATCATTCAAATCGAGCTCTTCAAGAATCTCTGCAAGCTCTTGCCGCGAAAGAAAGCTTAAATAGGAAGTATGATATTTAATCGGAAGAGTAAGAAATAATTTCGCCTTGTCATAGGGTTGAAGTTCATCCAAAAAAGCACGAAGCGGTTCTCGATCTATTTGATCAAGCATACGCATGACGCTCATTTCGTAAGTAAACCCTTGTTTTCTCTTGTGTAATAGACTCATTGGAGTCACCTTCTTTATCAGGTAATTCTTCTCATGTTTAATCTCATGATAATTTCCTTATTTATCATAGTAGTATGGGACTACTTTTGCAACTACATGATCATTCATTTTTTTATACAACATAGGCTACTTATTGGTATAATAAATATATTATTACTCTTTATTGAAAGTGAGGAGCAACATGGGAAAAATCATTCGTTCAAAGAAACAAATTGTATTCAAGGAATTCAAAAGGTTTCTCGCACTTATCATTGGTGCCTTTTTAGTCGCGGTCGGTTTAGAAATATTCCTCGTTCCAAACGATGTTATTGACGGTGGAATTATCGGTGTATCCCTCATATTAAAAGAATTAACACCAATCCCTTATGGTATTTACCTCATATTGTTAAATATCCCCTTTCTCATCGTCGGGTATAAGCAAATCGGAAAAACATTTGCCATCTCTACTTTGGTAGGAGTTGCGGTTCTTTCCCTGTTTGTTACGTTATTGCACCCTGTACAGGTAATTACGGCCGATGTTTTTCTCGCCTCGATATTTGGTGGGATCGTTCTTGGTATTGGTGTAGGAATCATTATTCGAAATGGCGGTTCCCTCGATGGTACGGAGATTGTTGCGATCCTCGCCAATAAGCGATTCGGCTTCTCTGTTGGTGAGATTGTCATGTTTTTCAACATTTTCATTTTAGGAAGTGCCGGATTTGTTTACGGTTGGGAAAATGCGATGTATTCTCTTATTGCCTATTTCATCGCTTTTAAAACGATTGACATCGTCATTGAAGGATTGGATGAGTCAAAATCCGTTACGATTATCTCCGACAATCCCGATGAAATTGCATCTGCCATTATGGCGCGGCTTGGTAGAGGAGTAACCCATATCTACGGAAAAGGTGGCTATACAGGGGAGGATAAAGAGCTGCTTTACTGTATCGTGACAAGGCTCGAGGTAGCGAAATTGAAATCGATCGTTTCCGAATTCGACCCGCAAGCATTTGTCGCGATTGAACATGTCCATGACGTCATGGGTGGCAGATTTAATAAAAAAGCAATTCACTAATTCTTTATAAACATGAAAGGGCTCCGCAGATTACTTTTGCGAAAGCCCTTTTATATCGATTCATACATTCGATTATGATATTTCATCTTGCTCTTTGATATCTATACACTATACTTCTGGCATTGGAGTAGGCGTTGGTTTAGCACCAATTTCGGAATATTTCTCATCGATATAGTTACGGATTTCTATTGTGCTTTTTCCGTCTTGGTTCATCTTTGATGATTCTACCGCAATCTGCATACAGAGATTACAGCGTGTTCCATGGTCATCCCAGATAACGGCGCTCTCATTCGCTTCTTTTAAGAAACAGCTCATGTTACTTTGATGTCCAGCAGAATCCCCACAACCACAGTAACAAGGAATAGATTGTAATAGCTCGTAATTCATTGCTGCAATTTGATACACTTGTTGAATTTCTTTTGGTTGTTGATTTAAGAAATCGGGTAACACATTAACCGACGATGTTTGTTCTTGTATATCACCATTTGGTAAATGCGTTGTATGGCTATCATGTTCCTGGTCTTCTTGATCTTGATTGTCTTTACCACATCCAGCTGATACGGTTACCATAACAAGTAAGAGCAGTATAATTGACATTCGTTTCATCATCGTTATCAACCTCATTTATTCGCTAATTTAATAAGTTTATCTAGTTCCGGTTCAAGTTGTTCCATGCTTGTAAATATTCCAGGATGCTTTTTCGCAACGATACCATTGTGATCAACAAAATACGTCGTAGGAATGGAAATTACCTGGTACTTATCTGACGCTTCAAACGCCACCGAATTGTTCTCTTTAATAATGTTATCCCGTACAATTGGGAACGTGAACTTATTCTCTTTTAAATAAGCTTCGACGTTTTCAACCGGATCACCTTGCACGATATTTAACATGACGAAATGAACATCATCTTTGTATTTGTTATAAGCCTCTTGAATAATGGGCATTTCCACTTTACACGGACCACACCACGAAGCCCAAAAATTGATAAAAACAGGCTTGCCTTTCAAATCCGAAAGAGCAACTTGGTCCTTCCCATCGAGCGATGTTAGCACGAAACTCGGTGCAAGAAATCCTACTTCCGGACGTTCTTCGACCGGCCCAGATGACGCTGCTTGGTTTTGGTAAATGGCAAGCGCTGCAAGAACGACGACCAGCCCTATTATTAACGCGTTCCTCATACGAAGTCTCCCTTCTTCTTTAAAATCCCGTGAACCCTCCGAATAAATTAATTAAATAACGAGTAATGACGGTCATTTGGTCCGTATAAAGCAGTATTCCCATACCAATCATTATCACGCCACCGATCTTCATAATCCTCTCGGAATATCGAAGAATCCACCGAGTTCTTCCAATAAAGAAAGATAGGACAAAGAAAGGAATCGCAAAACCGAGCGTATAAGCGAACATATAAGCGACACCTCGCCCTGGCTCAGCAGCTGCAACTGTTAATACAGCAGTTAAAATCGGCCCGACACATGGTGTCCAACCAGCAGCAAAGCTCATTCCGACAAGGATAGAACCGAGATAGCCAGTTGGCTTTTTCAGTAATTGAAATCGTCGCTCCTTCAAAAAAAAGTTAGGTTTCCAAACACCGAGTACAAGCAATCCCATGACGATAATGAGAATGGCGCCGAATTGACGCATTTCATCCTGGTAATCTAAAAAGAATGTACCCAGAAAGCTGGCCCCGAATCCGAGCGCAATGAAGATAATCGAGAAACCTAATATGAAAAACAGTGTATGAATCATAAACGGTAGTCGAAGCGTTTGTGATTGATCACTGCGAATGTCTTTAACGGAAACTCCAGTAATATAGGATAAGTAGGATGGATAAAGCGGTAAGCAGCATGGGCTTATAAAGGACAAAAATCCAGCCCCGAGTGCCAACCACCATGTAAGATTGACCATAGCAATCCTCCCAAACGTGATGTACAGCTATTCCTAGTTTACTCTAAAAGGAGTAGGAAAAGAAGCGGATAGTGTGGCGATCTTTTAACATTAGTTTCATTCAGTACAAAAAATCCCGAAACACGCAGAAGCGATAACGGGATATGTTCAATTTAGTCGGAATAACATAGTGTGGCGGTTACACTTTTCTCAAGATCAATGATTGAAAATGATATTTACCGCCTGTTTCAATCGTTTCAAACTGTACGATATCAAAGTAGTACGATACCATTTCTTTTATCTTCTCATCTGTAAAAAAGGAGAAAAATCGTGGTGGCGAGTAAATATCGTCTTCCCATATCCCTTCTGAATCCTCCCCACCATATACGCCCATGAAGAATAAACCAGATGGATTCAGTACGTTACTAATTTCTTTTAACACGGTCGGAAGGTTTTTCTTTTCTACATGTAATAAACAATTCATCGCCCACACAGCGTCAAATGTTTCATTCATCATATGTAAGTGATAAAAATCCAGCTCGATTGCCTTCAAGCCTTTTTCTTCACACAGCTTCACCATTTCATCCGATAGATCGGTAGACGTTACTTTTAACCCATTATCTTTAAAGAACTGACTATCCTTACCTACTCCAGCTCCAATTTCTACAAGTGAGAACTTTTCTTCCTCTTTTAACAGATGCAAAAAAGCTTCTCTAGGTTTTACCTTCCACTGCTGCATTTCATTCTTCTCTCGATCTTGAGCATTTCTATTGTATGATTCTTTTAGATTCTCTTTTATTCCACTATTCATATGTTCGTAACCCCTCCTATTTTAGAATACATATTGTTGCTTCTATGACTCACCTAATTTAATAGATAATTTTATCATAGCTTGTACAGCGGAATGTTCACTTCCCTTTCCATGGATAAAAAGATAAGTTGATCATAATCCATTGAATAAAAGTGAGCAAGACTCCTACTTTATCCAAAAGTCCGTGCTGATCTCCTACATTAAATACAAAAAACTCGATAGGGAATATACTTATGACTCCTAATAGATACATGGTATTGATTCGATTCCAGGGTGGAATTACAACTTTCTTTTCAGAATGTCGTTCTCGAATAAGCCATATCGATAATAGTACACATGCAATTACATCAAATGGTAGAATAATTATCGCATAAGGTAGTTCAATTTGGAGTGATTCAGCAATAATTTTAGCTTTAGGATCATGAATTAACAGAGCAATTGATGAAGAAAATAGGATAAATACCCATATAGAAACAAACCAACGAAAAAGCTTTTTTGCACCTCTCCAACCGATAAATAATATAAACAATCCAATTGCTAGGAATAACACTATAACCCAATAACCTCCTGACACCCCACTTCCACCAATTCCTATGTAACTCCATGTGAAGCTATTTCCTTCAATTAATCCACGGACGAATAGGCGCCAAATAGGTTCATAAATGCTTCCTGATACATAGAGTATAATTGCAATTAATATCGCTTTCGGTCTCCAATAATCCATGAAATCATTCCTTTTAAAGTGATATTATCAGTTATTTCCCTATTTAAACTATTCGTCTAACTTGTCAAAAGAACCTCTCTATGGTCAAAATAAGTATTTGAAACGTCTCAAAAAAAAAATCTGTAATAATGGACACCCTTCCGGTATATAAAGAAATATGAAAAAATCCCGTCACTGCACAATGCAATAACGGGATTTTCTATTTAAAAATATTTACGCGTTTACTTTATCTTTAGCAAGTTTCGCCAACTGTTCGAAAGCTTGTGCATCGTTTACTGCAAGGTCAGCAAGCATCTTACGGTTTACTTCGATACCTGCAACTTTAAGGCCGTGCATCAATTTGCTGTAAGAAAGACCATTAATACGAGCAGCTGCGTTGATACGTGTAATCCATAGTCTACGGAAATCACGCTTCTTGTTGCGACGATCACGGTAAGCGTATAGTAATGACTTCATTACTTGGGCATTTGCTGTTTTAAATAGACGGTGTTTAGAACCGAAATATCCTTTAGCTAACTTAAGAACTTTTTTACGACGGGCACGTGCAACCGTACCACCTTTAACTCTAGGCATGATAATTTCCTCCTGTTTCTATATCCGTTAAAATAGTTATTATTTCTTAAGAATGATTAATTTCTTGAAACGCTTCATATCGCCACTAGAAACCAATTTAGACTTACGAAGATGACGCTTCGCTGCATTGGATTTCTTTTCAAGCATATGGCTCTTTGTAGCGCGGTGACGTTTTACTTTACCAGTTCCAGTAATTTTAAAGCGCTTTTGAGCAGCTTTATTTGTTTTTTGCTTAGGCATTATCGATATCCTCCACTCTATACTCTTATTTCGGGTTTAAAATCATGATCATGCTGCGTCCTTCTAATTTCGGACGACGTTCCATTTCAGCAAGATCTTCCACTTCTTTCGCAAGACGTTCCAATACCCTCTGCCCATTCACAGCATGCGTAATTTCACGACCACGGAAGCGAACGCTAGCCTTTACCTTATCTCCGTTTTTCAAGAACTTCACAGCGTTACGGAGCTTCGTTTGAAAATCATTTTCCTCAATCGTAGCACTTAAACGAATTTCCTTAAGAACTATGATTTTTTGATTTTTACGCGCTTCTTTTTCACGCTTACCTTGTTCGAAGACGTACTTTCCGTAATCCATAATCCGACATACAGGCGGTTTCGCCGTCGGTGCAACAGCAACAAGATCCAAGTCTTTCTCTATTGCCATTTGAAGGGCATCGCGAGTAGGAATTATTCCTAATTGCTCACCGTCAGATCCGATCAGTCGGACCTCTTTCACTCGAATGTCTTCATTAATTAAATGCTCTTGCTTGCTAATAGTCTGCCACCTCCATTTAAATCTGTTGGATAAAGTTAAGTATAAAAAAATGCGGGCTTGGAGGCCCGCATTAGATTCCCACTATACATGAAAAATGTTAGAAGAAACGATGTAACCAGTCGACAAGGAGCCGAACAGGTGAGAAGCGGGTGCCTCTACTTCATCCAATATTCAATTACCTTAAGAGTATAGCACAGGGTAATTTAGGTGTCAAACAAACATTACGAGTGTACTTTTGTTTTAATTTCTTTCACAATGTCGATAATCAGTTCTTCTGTATTCTTCGCACCGATGTCACCTTCGCCACGCTTTCTGACGGATAACGTATTCGATTCTACTTCCTGATCCCCGATTATGAGCATGTAAGGGATTTTTTGTAGTTGGGCTTCACGAATTTTATATCCGATTTTTTCATTGCGATCATCAAGATGAACACGAATCCCAGCGTTCTGCATCTGCTCTTTTACTTTTTCAGCGTAATCAGCATGTACGGGTGCGATTGGTAACAAGCGAACCTGTGTCGGACATAACCACGTCGGTAAGTTCCCTTTGTAATATTCAAGTAAGAAGGCTACGAAGCGCTCCATTGTAGAGACGACACCACGGTGAATGACGACAGGACGATGCATCTTACCGTCTTCTCCAACATATTCAAGCTCGAATTGATTCGGCAAGTGGAAGTCTAACTGTACAGTTGAAAGTGTTTCGTCTTTACCAAGCGCTGTACGGACTTGAACGTCCAGCTTCGGACCATAAAATGCAGCTTCACCGATAGCCTCTACGTATTCCAATCCAAGATCGTCCATCGCTTCACGTAGCATCGCTTGTGCTTTATCCCACATTTCATCGTTCTGAACATATTTCTCTTTATCCTCGGGATCACGATACGACAAGCGGAATGAATAATCGTTAATTCCAAAGTCTGCGTAAACTCGTTGTACCAACTGAACGACTTTAATAAACTCACTCTTAATTTGATCCGGTCGTAGGAAAATATGAGCGTCATTCAATGTCATAGACCGTACTCTTTGTAGTCCTGTTAATGCACCTGACATTTCATGTCTATGCATCGTTCCAAGCTCGGCTATTTTCAAAGGTAGGTTACGGTAACTATGAAGTTCCTGTTTGAAAATCATCATATGATGAGGGCAGTTCATCGGACGAAGTACTAATTCTTCATTGTCCATTACCATTGGCGGATACATGTCTTCGTGGTAATGATCCCAGTGACCAGAAATCTTATATAGTTCCACACTGGCTAGGTGCGGCGTATAGACATGATGATAATTCAAGCTTTCTTCTAGGTCGACAATATATCGTTCAATTTCACGACGAATTTTCGCCCCGTTCGGAAGCCATAGAGGAAGACCCTGACCCACTTCTTGTGATAAAGCGAAAATTTTCAGCTCTTTACCCAGACGTCGATGGTCATACTTCTTCGCTTCTTCCAAAAGATTTAAGTGATTTTCTAACTCTTCTTTCTTCACAAATGCAGTCCCATAAATCCGTTGCAACATCTGATTTTCTGATTTACCCCGCCAATAAGCACCTGCTATACTGAGAAGCTTGAACGATTTAATCTTTCCAGTGGAAGGAAGGTGTGAACCACGGCAAAGGTCGACAAACTCCCCTTGCTCATAAATCGTAATTTGATCATCTTCAGGTAAGTCCCGAATGAGCTCGAGCTTAAGGTGGTCACCAATTTTAGTGAAAAGTTTAATCGCTTCATCGCGACTAATTTCTTTACGCTGAATGGGATAATCCGCTTTAACGACCCGGTTCATTTCCGCTTCGATCTTGTTTAAATCTTCCGGTGTTAATTTATCCTCCATTTCAATGTCATAATAGAATCCATCTTCGATAACGGGGCCGACACCAAACTTTGCATTCGGATAAAGTCGTTTAACAGCTTGTGCCAATAGATGAGCCGTAGAATGTCGAAGAACTCCCAATCCTTCTGGTTGGTCAAGTGTAATAATTTCAATCGATGAATCTTCTTCAATTGCTCGATTTAGATCAACAACATTACCGTTCAACTTACCAGCAATCGCTTTTTTACGTAAGCCCGGAGAGATGGACTGAGCGACGTCTTCGATCGTTGTGCCAGTGTCATACCCCTTTACTGCACCATCAGGAAATGTTACATTTACTTGCATTTTTACTGACATCTTCATTCACCCTTTCCATTAATTTCTGTTTTTACGAACAAAAAAACACGCTATCATCCCGATAAAGGGACGAGCGTGTTGGTCTCGTGGTTCCACCCTACTTCAATTCATACCAGAAAATGGAACGAATTCTTCATTAACATGATAACGGCATGGGCCGGTGACAGATTTCCCTGTCACAACTCAGAGGTGGTATAGTACAACAACCGCATGGAGGAGCTTTCAGCCTGGACTCCCTTCTCTAATCACCGATCAATCGTATACATGTCCTCGTCAACGTTGATTCATTCGTTTGGTTATATTATTTATGAATGATAAAGATTCGTTGAACCTTTGTCAAGTATATTCTCAAATATAAATTTATCGCACTCCGGACAACATTTACAAATGGTTAAACGATCTTCAAAAATGTTTTTCATTGTCCGAATTACATGGTGTGATTCATCTTCACGTGTATGGAGCAAAACTTGTTTTGGGGCAACCGAGATAAGCGTGCTGACTATAAAGTCCGCATAATTCAAGTCCTGTTCTGTTACTCCTTTCATAAATCCCTCCATATCCTCACGACGATATGGAATATATTCCTCGTTACAGATGACGAAGTTCCGGTCTCCATAATGAATCACTTGAACAAGTTGAACTTTTGGTTGTTGAGCCATTACAAAATAACGTAATAGTTTAATAAATTCTTGGTATTCTTTATCCATCACATACTCATCGATTGCGTATTCTACTACTTCACGTAATTCTTCATAATACTCCTGTAATCGGAACCGAATAAATCCCTCTATTTGAAACGGCTGTTTTTCAGCCATAAACTCATAAACCCGTGTGAAGATTCTGCATTTTCTTCCAAGTCTACGTAAATCAGATCGTTCTTCAATTTCGAAATCACCATAATCCAGTAAGTGAAAAGCATATTTAAGTATATTTTCAATTTCAGCTATATCTTTATAAAAAAATTCTTTCATAATAATGGACTGCAATAGGTGTGGTTCTTCCATCTCAATCATATATTCCGTAATCCAATCACTTATATAATGATGAATAACATCTTGAATATGTTCATCACTCTGTTCAAAAGTGAAATGAAAAGAAGTGTATAAGTCATCTTCTTGCTCAGCTACTTGACAGTCAATGTATTGTTCTTCAAAACATTTCATTCCGTCCATAATGTAGTCTCGCAGACGTAATTTCCGTTCGGGTATAGTTTTAGCCATTATAATATGAATATTTTCCATGCTCACACTCCCCTCATTTCATAATTTATTTAAGTATATGGTTTCAGTAAATAAAACATACACACGTGTAACCGATTTGATGAATTGTTATTGAATAACCTCCACCGTATTCTCACAAGCTACATTTAAGGCTTTAAACACGAATAAAGAGGACTTTCTAAAACTTTTAATAAAAGGATGGAGTAAATATCATGAGACGTTATTCACGTTATATAGGACTATCACTTCTACTTACTTTGGGCATCGTCGTTCTTTTAACGTATAATTCTCCAGGGCAGCAACCTGAGATACAATCACAACTTTATAAATCCTCGGAAGTAAAAGCAGATCCGATGAAGCTACAACAAATATTAGTGAATGATTACGCCTCATCTATTCACTTATTTCTTTCAAATGCAGAAACGGGAATACGCCAGGCAATACAGAATGATACGCAGAAGTCTAATAATCCTTATATAGAAAAAATTTCAATTGTAAATGCACAAGGAAAAGAGATTGGAAATAATAAAGATTTATTTTCATCTTCCAATCAAAAAAAATGGTTACAACAGGCAAAAGAGAAAAAAGATCTATTTGTCTCCCCTGTTTTTAAAGAAGCAGATGGCAAGCAATATATCTACATGATGTACCCCCACACTTCTGGACAATGGGCAGTAGGTAAAGTAAACGTACAGTTTATGAAAAAAATGCTAGGTGAACAAGCTGATGTAACGGATGGAGACGGGAACTCCTTACTTTCCGTAAATGCCGTTAAGAAGGGTGCCCATTTACAATCTCAAGCTACCGCGAACATTCCTTTGTCCGGTTGGAAAGTGCAGATGAATGGGCATGTACGTGAATACTTTGCCTTACAATCCAGCCAAGAGAATTATGAAAAGGGCAGTATTATTGTTCAGTTCAAAAAAACTCTTACTCATAGAGATGTCAGCAGCTTGAAGTCGAAGTATGGAATTACGTTAATGAAAGAAAATGGTCAATTTTATGAATTCCATGGTGATGGTATGCCGACAGATGAGGTCATAGGTCAACTTAAGCGCCATCGGGGTGTCGTAAGTGTTCATAAAAATTACTATTATGAAAAGCAAGACATTACCCCAAATGATGAGTTCTATAAAACGTACCAGTGGAATTTACGTTCCATTCATGCCGAGAAAGGATGGACGCCAAATAAACCTACTGGAAACGAAACAATCATTGCTGTTCTCGATACAGGGGTTGATTATAATCACCCAGAATTCAAAGAGAAAATGGTCGCTGGATATAACTTTATCGCAAATAACGACCAACCTCTTGATGATAACGGACATGGTACACACGTTGCGGGAATCGCTGCAGCACTTACAAACAATTACCAAGGAATAGCCGGAATCACCCTAGAAAGTAAAATCATGCCCGTCAAAGTCATGAATAACGAGGGTGCAGGAGATGTCTTTTCGATCGCTCAAGGAGTACGGTGGGCTACTGATCACGGTGCAGATGTCATTAATCTCAGTCTAGGTGATCGGGCAACAGCCCCAATATTACAAGAAGCTATCAACTACGCTTTATCAAAGGATATTATCGTTGTAGCTGCATCAGGAAATGAAAGCACGAATGTGCCGATGTATCCAGCCGCTTATCCTGGTGTCATCGCTGTCGGTGCGTATAACTCTGTAAACCAACGGTCTCCATTTTCAAATTATGGAGATCATCTTGAAGTAACAGCACCAGGTGAAAACATCCCAAGCACGTATTTACAGGGGCAATATGTTGCTTTATCGGGTACGTCAATGGCTTCACCACACGTAGCTGGTTTTGCTTCCTTACTCCGATCGCTGTATCCGAAAGCATCGAAGGATGATATCCGACAATTGATTCGTACAACATCGGTCGATATGGGAACAGTAGGGCATGACCCCTACTTCGGTCATGGTCGTATTGATATTGCCAATGCTATGGCAAATCTACCTAACAATAGAGCAAGTGCAGAAGCAACAAATGCAGGCAACAAAGAAAAGGTAAGGACGCCTAATGAAAAAAGAACGTTATTCGACTGGTTATTCGGAAGGTGAGGACGCCTTTATTTTTTAAATCAAAGGAGTAATGATCGAGAAAAGTGAATACAAACAAAAAACGCAATCCGAAAGGATTGCGTTCGTTAATATGTATGGAATTAAAGTTAATGGATATGTTTTTTCATAGCATAAAAATCATGGTTGAATCATCCATGTTTTTTATTAAAAAAACATTTGTTTATTTTTTTAACCAAAATGTGTAGCATTTTCGGTTAAAAAATTAAACTGGTGCCGAGGACCGGAATCGAACCGGTACGGTAGTCACCTACCGCAGGATTTTAAGTCCTGTGCGTCTGCCAGTTCCGCCAC
>FWWL01004561.1_pt1 | contig 23150 bp, 16 predicted proteins | sample 2228331 | NCBI WGS metagenome assembly FWWL01 (sample SAMEA103939775, study PRJEB20133) | metagenome | reverse complement strand
CCAGGCAACTAACCGCGGGCAGCGACGGCACGTTTCTATCTCGGCGGCAAGCCGAGCAAACGCATGTTCCAGGCGTTCATGACATTCGCCCATGTTGACCGCTCTTACCTATCTATTGGCCATTGTCATCATTGCCGGAGCGCTTGGGATACAATACTGTGCCAATCAATCGAGTAACTTGCTTGCGCATGGAGAAGGTCAGCAAGAGAATTGAAGAACGTGCTCCACTGACAACCGAGGCGACGCCAGCCAGCCACAGACACGAAGCGCCTTACGAAATAAGGGAGTTTGTGTGCGCGCGATGCGGCAATTGCTGCCGGGGCGAGGGGATCGTCCGCGTCACACCAGTGGAGGCGCAAGCTATTGCGCAGTTCCTTGGTCTAAGCTTGGAGGAATTTACGGCGCGTTATACGAGAGACGCAGAGGCCGCCGCAGATCGCGACAAGGGTGTTCGGTGGCTTCTCGATAAACCCGGCCCTTTGCAGGAATGCATCTTTCTCGAGGATAATCTTTGCCGCATTCATCCCGTGAAACCCCACCGCTGCAGGACATTCCCGCTGGAATGGCGTACGCCGGACATTTTAGACTACTGCGTAGGTATGCAGTCGTAACCCCTCCCCTTGTTGCCCGTATGAAAAGGCGTTGACATCGCATCGAGGCTTGACACGCCTTCCTTTCTCCCGTGTCACCGAGTGCAAAAGCTTTTGCCGAGGTGCGAAAGGAAAAGAGAGGCCGTTTTTTCAGCATGAAGCATTTCATCGTGGAAGTAATCTATAAGCAACCGCTTGAGAAGTTCGGCGAGGCGGTCGCTGAGCATCGGGCCTACCTTGAGCGAGGATATAAGAAAGGCATGATACTTTTTAGCGGCCCACTTGTCCCGCGACTAGGAAGCATTTTTGTGGCCCGAGCGGAGAGCGCTCAGGCGTTGGCCGATTTCTTCGAGAACGATCCGTATCGCACTCAAGACCTTGCGGAGTTTCGCTTCATTCAGTTCGACCCCACCCGCTACCAGCCGCTGCTCGCGGACTGGTTTGTCGACTAACTCGCGATCGCCCGCCGGCTGCTTTCAGGCTGAGGTGGTGCACAATCCCGGCAAGGCGTTGTAGATGAGCCTCGTAAGCCGCTCAAGGAATGACGCGATCTTCAACGAGCGCATCAAAGGAGAGAGTGGTACGATGAGCAAGCTGTGGGTGTGGTGCGGGGTGCTCGGAGTTGTGGGAGCTGTGGCATGGGGGCATCCGCCTGTAGTCACGTTCTCTAATGAAGATGCTGCACGCGCTATTGCCATCGCGTGCAACGCCGACACTTACTCGCGTGCTCCCGTCCATGTTCATCGCAACGTGCCCGGAAATATGGTTTATTGCGTTTCTGAGGATCACCGCGAAGGCGTTCTTTACAGCGAATCGAACCTTTGCCACGAGCTGACGTCCGAGACGCTCAACGTGTGGCGCAACGAAGAGGGCGATGTTGCCGCGCTCCTCATCCAGCGCACGGAAGGGCGCTTGCTCATGATTGGGGAAGCCGAATTGCGCGGCAAACGCTTTGACGTCGAGCGCACGGGCACTTATTTCATCATTTCGCAGGGCAAGTTCACGCAGCTGGGTTCGACGCTGAAGCCTTACCGCCTCCTGCACGTGTTTGAGAACTTCGACGGGAAAAGAATCTTTGCACGCAAAGGCGACCTCCTCGTTGTTGGGGACAACCTCCTTACGAATCGTTTGGAAGCTCGTATTGTGCGCATCCAGCCCGACGGCATTGCCGAGCGGCCCGCGCAACCTATAGCCGACATGCCGGCCGGCGTGCGCATCCACGACTTCTCCGAGGCCACAAATGACTTGCTCCTGGGAGGTGTCGATCCGCAAGGCAACACGCTTTTTGCCGTCGTCAATCTCGACACGGGTGAGTCCTCCGCAATCACACCCAAGAAACCAGGCGACGATCAGGCCCTGTTTTTGAGCGATGGAAACATCCGCGCTAAGCTCAGTGGCACATCAAGCGCTGCCGGCTCCAAGCGCAGCCGTAGTGGGGGTGGCGCCGGCGAACGCAAGTCGTTTTTCAAGCTCTTTTGAGAAGCTGATTTATCAATTTGCTGATAAGTAAGCGGCTGGCGGGGACGACTTCGGAGAGTTTTGAGAAAGGACGATGAATCCATGAGTTGTGCTTTGCCTCCGTTGAGTTCCCCTGTGCAGCCGGGCCAACATCTGGCGGGCATTGCCTGCCGGCGCCTTTACACTCCGGACATGATTCTCGATGACGTCCTGGTACTGTTCGCCGAGGGGGTCGTCGGAATGATGGGGGAATTTGCCTCGCACTGGCTCCCCCCAGACGTCTTCGATGCGCGCTCCCCTGAACTCGTGGTGGTGCCGGGCCTGGTGGACGTTCACATTCATGGTTGCGGCGGCGCCGATTTCCTTGATCTCAATGAAGAGGCGTATCGATGCATCAGCGCGACGGCCGCGCGCGGGGGCGCGACCTCGATCGTCGCCACGACCACGATCCCCCGCGACGACGAGGAGCTGGTGCGTTTTGCGGAATTCGTGCGACTCCTGAAGCGTCTTGATCCGCCTGGCGCCCGTTTTCTGGGCATTTTCTTAGAGGGGCCTTTCATCAATCCTGAGAAACGGGGCGGCTTTGGACCTCAGTACGTCTGGCCGGCCGATCTCCGCCGCGCCGAGCGCATTCTCTCGGTGTGCGAGGATCTGCTCCTGAAAATCACCATCGCGCCAGAAATTGAAAACGGGCTGCAGCTCATCGAGTTCTTTCACGAGAATCCACGCACTACCGTAGAAATTTCGCTCGGTCATTCAGCAGCTGATTTTCATCTTGCGCGGCGTCTGTTCCGGCTCGAGCGCGTTCGTCAGGTAACGCATGCTTTCAATGCGATGCATCCGTTTCATCACCGCGCGCCTGGACTCATCGGAGCAGCCCTGCTGGAAGAACGTGTTTGGTGTGAAATGATTCCCGACGGTCACCATTTGTCGGGGCCTGCCATCGAGTTGCTTTATCGCCTCAAAGGGTGGGAAAAACTCATGATTATCACCGATGGCACGGGCGCGACAGCCACTTCCCCCGGAACGCGCATCCCCAGTGTCGGCGGCTGGACGGAGGTGCGCGACGGTGCCGTGCGGTTGGCCGATGGGACACTTGCCGGAAGCAACCTCCTCATGGCCGACGCCGTGCGCTGTGTGGGCGAGCTGGCCGGCGTCCCCTTTCACGATGCCTTGCGAATGGCAACGCTCACGCCTGCTCGTTCCGTGCACTGGGACGATCGCATCGCCAGCATCGAGCCGGGCAAACGAGCTGATTTCTGCGTGCTCGACACCCACGGACAAGTCCACGCGACCATTCGCGACGGCCACCTTGTCTACCTTGCCGAAAGCGCGCCAGCGCCTCACGCTTAGCCCATAAGTCGCGTTGGCAATTTAGAACGCACCGCCAGCTGGCCGCGGCCGTTCTATTTTCTTGTTATTTTGATAGCAAAACGCACGAGGCGGGAGTGCAACCAAATACCTCGTTTTGTCGCAAGCCGCAAAGCCAAACGTTTCACTTAGAGGCTTTTCGCGTTCGGCAAAGCGACAATCTCCACCTTGGGCTCGTTGGGCTCACTCACATCGAGAATGGCCACGGTGCGACGCATGTCGCTAGAATACTGGAAAACAGCGCCAGGATTGACAATAAGAACCCCGTCGATCACGCACTGCGACGGTTGATGGGTGTGGCCGTGAACAACGATCTTTACATCCGAACCCGCGAAGTGCTCCCAGGCCGCACGGGCGAGATCTGATTGATCAAGAAGATCTCCATGGACGAGACCAATCCGGAGCTTCTGTGCATCCACTGTGCGACTGCGGGGCAGAGCCGCGAGCTGCGGGCCATGGTCGCAGTTGCCACGCACTGCATAAGCAGGAGCAATGCATTCAAGGCGTTGAAGCACCTCTGGGCTGCCGACATCGCCGGCATGAAGAATTAGGCTGACACCCTGAAACACATCGGGGAGACAGGGACTCCAGCGCCCGTGGGTATCAGAGATGAGTCCAATGCGCATAGCTCACCCTTCGAGTGGAGTGGGAGGCCGGAAAAGCGGCCACGCGGCCCTTGCTCTTCCTTCCTCCATTCTTCAAAATGGTGAGCGTTTTCGCTTCAGTTTTGCAAGCCGGTTCGGACACACCCCCCCTATCAAGCGTCGTTTTCTATTCTTGGCAGTCAAAGCGAAAATATGGAGTCGCCGGAACACACTCGCGCCAGGTCGCGCCCGCCTGGTGCAACTCAACCGTTACGGAATCTGACCAGCAAGTGGCGTCGTCGCGAGCGGTCACCCTGGCACCGGAGACACTTGTTCTGCTATGCGTGGAATAGTGGAGGGAAGAATGGCCCCGGCATCAGTGTTACGGCCCCCTTTCCTGCGTACAGCTTCAATTTTCCCCGCCGCGGAGCGAACGAGAGAACTCATGCGAGGGTAGTTGTGGAACGTGAGCAATGAGTGGCGGCCTCGGCCGCAAAACCAGATTAGCTCGGCAACAGAGAAAGTGGAGGGCATTTTCCGAAGGGAGGGCTCATCGCTTAACGCTCTTGCCTACACGCTTTGGCTGACCGTGGGGATCGTCGTGGCGACAACCTTTTTGGCACTTTTTTCTCAAGAACGCCAGCTCCTGGAGGATAGTGTCAGCCAGTGGGGACGCCAAATGCCGATCCTTGCCGTTCTTCGTGATGAGATTGATGATGCCGCCGCTCGACGCCTTGCCGATCAACTCACTTCAGAGGTTGTGGGAATTGAGTGCACCATGATCGATCGCCGCCAGGCCACAAGTCTTCTGGCTCTCCAAGAGCCATGGATGCGCCAGTTGCCCGATATGTTGGTAGGCGAGCTTCCTGCTCTCCTAGAAATCCGCCACCCTGCACTCTTTCATTCCTCCCAACAACTGGATGAATTCCTCGCTATGTTGCAGTCTCAACGCGAAGTCGATTTTGTGATCTTCAATGCGGTCGGGCACGAGCGCGTCGTGGACGCACTCATTCTGACCCGCCGCCACGCCGACACGTTGCTCATTTGTGGCTCAAGCGGGATACTGCTCCTATTTTTCGGTTATCATTATCATTTGATTCGGCGGCGGGGGCGGTGGGGTATGGCACGCCTCGCTGCGGTGGACGGACTCGCGTGGGCAGTTGGGGTCCTGCTGGCTGCCGGCCTACTGACCGTCGTTAGCTGGATAGGGCTGCGAGAACCTGCCAATGTGCGCATCTTTTTCCTATGCCTTGCTGCACTTGCCAGTGGGATGGTGGTCCTTTTGCTCGAACTCATCCACATTGCTGGGAGAAGGTCATAGAGAAGGCGTGAGAAACGGCGTTCGTCGCAAGGGGTGGCGTGTAGGAATCTGCCTGGGAGTGGCTGCATGTCTGTGGCTTTTTGGCGGCGTGCATGCTCAACGCGCAACGCCGTCCTCATTGTCTTCCTCGCCTGGCAAGCGAGGTGCGACGCCGTCTCATCAGAAAACGGATGTACGGTCAGCTCCGTCCAAGTCCCAGCAACCGCAGCAACCGCATCCCTCCATTGCACGGAAACGCACTGGGATCGCCACGCAGCCGAAAGCCAGGGCCACTCCAGCGGGTTCGCCTACGACAAGCCGAACCAACAGAACTGAGTCGACGACCACGTCCTCGCTCACTCGTCCGTCGGTGTTTCAACTCGCAGACCCTTATGGGTTTTCGCGATATTTTCCGCGTTGGTGGAGCATGACGCTGGTGCCCCCGGAGCGCGAAAACGCTGCCGAATGGTTGAGCGTTGCCCTTCAAGAAAGCCTCAGACAACTCATGGCAATTCAGGCCGAGGTGGAAAGTGAGCACGAGCGGCAAAGAGTCAACGCGCGCCGCTTGACGACCGTCCTTTATCTCATGGGACGCGTGCGCAATCAATTGGTCGCCATTCCTCCACCGCCGGTGAATTACCAATTGGCTGCCGTTCGCCGCTCCCTTCGTACAGACGCTGCACTTCTCGACGAGTTAGGTGGTGTGGACGAAGAACTCCGCGGAGCACTGGCTTACGTTGTGGAGCGGCAGCAAAGGGGGCTTGGCTCATCGGTGGACGGCGAGGAAAACACCAGCGGGGCGTGTGCTCTCACGACTTCCACCCTTATGGCCATCGCCACATGGAACGAATGGCTTCTGCGTCAACCGACTCCGCCTGAGCTGGAGAGGGTCTTGGCTCACGTGGCGCAGATACGACGCCAAATGGAGCGGCGTTTTTCGCTTTTCAGTTTGGCTCCGCCGACGCCAGAGGAAGTGGTCGCCTACTGGCCCCTTATGGGCGAGGACCTTCCTCTGCCGCGAGAGCCTCTTCCCACGCCACGCGCTCACATAACGCATGAGAAGAAGGAGGCACCGAGCAGTGAGGCTGTGCGGCTGCGCGTAGCCCCGGGCTCGTCGATCTGCGCAGTGGCAGAGGGGACTGTGGCCTTTGTCGGGCCGGTGCGCGGACTCGACGAGGTTGTCATTGTGGCGCATAAAGGAGGGCGCCTGAGCGTGTATGCCCTTTTGGGAGAAACGCTCGTGCGAAGTGGCGACCACGTGAGCAAAGGCACGGTCGTGGGGCGAGCCCGTGTGGACGCCTCCGCAAGGGAGGTACCTGTCATGTTCGAGGTCCGCGAGGGAGAGAAACCTGCGCCACCTCGCTTGCTCCTCGGCGACGAAGATCCACGTCGAGCCCTCGTAAAAGACTGACGGCGCTTCGAGTGCGTGGGAGAGTTTTCGCGGACCCGTGTCTGTTTTGAGTAGAAACGCGCGCAATGTGTTGAAAGAGTGACAAACGCAATGAACGTGACGGAAAAGAATCAACCAGGCGAAGTTTTCCTGAGTCGGGTGCATGAGTCGCTTACCAACGAAGAGCGCGAGCTTTTGTGCCGGATCAATCCGGCAAAATTGCCGCAGCATATTGCTATCATCATGGATGGTAACGGACGCTGGGCGAGGCAGCGCGGCTATCTCGATCGCATTCGAGGGCACGAAGTGGGCATCGAGAGTGTGCGCGTGGCTGTGCGCGCTTGTGGCGAATTGGGAGTGCGCGCTCTGACGCTCTACGCTTTTTCCGTCGAAAATTGGAAGCGGCCCAAGCGTGAGATCGACGCGCTGATGGGCCTTCTGCGGCGGTTCTTGCGTGATGAGATTCCCGAGCTCATGGAGAACAACGTGCGCCTGGTGGCGTCGGGCCGTCTCGGCGATCTCAGCGCCGACGTGCGTGCTGAGCTCGCTCGTACGATGACGGAGACCCAAGCCAATACGGGACTTGTTCTCAATTTGGCGCTCAGTTACGGTGGACGCAGTGAAATTGTCGACGCCGTCCGGACAATTGCTCGCGAGATCCAGCAAGGGCTCCTGCAACCGGAGGAAATCGACGAAGCACGTTTCGCGAAGTACCTTTACCATCCGGAGTTAGGCGATCCCGATCTACTGATCCGCACGAGCGGCGAAATGCGAGTCTCCAACTTTTTGCTGTGGCAGATAGCTTACACCGAATTTTACGTGACGCCGGTGTTGTGGCCGGATTTCCGCCGCTCTCATCTTTACGAGGCCATCCTGGATTATCAGCGGCGCGAGCGTCGTTTTGGTGGCGTCAAGGAGGAGTCAACGTGACGATGCGAGACAGTCGAGCCCGCTATGCGCTTGTTTTGATCTGTATTGTGCTCGTGGCTTTGCGCTTTGAGCCTTTGCACTGGGTCATCCCTGCCCTGGGCTTTATTTTGGTGCTGCTCGGAACCTATGAATGGAACCACATGGCGCGGCTCAAGGGGATCGAATTTTCAGAGGCGATGGCCCACGTCGGGGCAGCAGCTCTCTACCTTGCGGCGTTATCTCCCTCGGACATCTTTCCTTGGCTTGTCATGGTGCTCCTGCCGGCGCTCGTAATGGCGACGTTTGCGGCACACATGGCCCGCGCTGGGGTACACGGCTCGGTGACGGGAGTGCCCGCGGCGCTGCTCCCCGCTCTTTACCTTGGCCTGGGCTTGGCCTGCGGCCTTCAGGTGCTGCAAGTGGATCGTATGTTTTTCGTCTTTGCGCTTGTGTGTGTCTGGGCAATGGACTCGGCAGCATTTTATATCGGCTGTGCCTATGGCCGCCACAAAATGGCACCCCTGGTCAGCCCGAAGAAATCTTGGGAGGGAGCGGCTGCTGCTCTGGGCGCTGCAGTGGCCACAGCGCTTTTGGCACGATGGCTCTTCGATCTTGATCTGTCGTGGACTCAAGCTGCCACGCTGGGACTTCTTTTTGGCACCCTTGGACAAGTGGGGGATTTGGCAGAAAGCGCTCTCAAGCGCGACGTCGGCATCAAAGATTCCGGTGTCGCTTTTGGTGGCCATGGTGGGATTCTCGATCGCGTCGATTCTCTGCTGTTCTGCTTTTTGACTTTTTACGTCTGGTTGCTTCTCAACGGATTTCTGGAGCGCTCGTCAGCCGTGAGCCTTGCTATGGGAGTGAGTCGCTAAGACCAAGGAAAAGTCGCAGTGCATTTTTTCAGTGCTACCCAAGACACCACGGAGAGAACAACTCAGGAGGTTCACCAAACGGTGACAGAATTTCCACCAAGCGGAGAAGTGCAACGTCCTCTGACGCGCGATCGCGTGCGCGAGATTTACGCAATGTCCATTCCCGACCTTGTGTTTTGGGCGATGGTGGTGCATCGCGCTCACCATAACCCGCGCATGATCCAACATTGCACGCTCGGCAATATCAAAGCTGGCGGTTGTCCTGAGGATTGCGCTTATTGTCCACAAAGCGCTTTCTACAAGACGGGCGTGCGCAACGAACCTCTGGCCGATCTCGATACCGTGGTCGCGCAGGCGAAGGCGGCCAAGGCTGCAGGAAGCACACGTTTTTGCATGGGAGCCGCTTGGCGCAGCCCCCGCAACGAGGAAGAATTTGAGCGGGTGCTCGACATGGTCCGGGCAGTGCGCGCGCTTGGCATGGAAGCATGCGTGACCTTGGGCATGCTCACGCGCGAACAAGCCCAGCGACTCAAGGAAGCCGGACTGACGGCATATAACCACAATCTCGACACCTCTCCCGAATTCTACCCTGAGATTATTTCTACCCACACGTTTGAGGATCGCCTCCAGACATTGCGGTACGTGCGCGAGGCTGGCATCGAAATCTGTAGTGGCGGAATTATTGGCATGGGGGAAAGCCGCGAGGACCGAGTGGGACTGTTGTGCGAGTTGGCAAACCTCGATCCCTACCCCGAGAGTGTCCCGATCAATGCGTTGGTGCCTGTGGAGGGGACGCCGCTGGCTGGCCTTCCGCCCATCGACGCCATCGAGATGGTGCGCACAATCGCCACAGCGCGGATCATCATGCCGCGCGCACGGGTCCGCCTCTCGGCCGGTCGCACACGAATGACTGATGAAGCACAGGCAATGTGTTTCTTGGCGGGGGCCAACTCCATCTTCACCGGCGAGAAGCTTCTGACGACACCCAACCCAGGACTGAGCCACGACGAACAGCTCATGGCTAAATTAGGGATGGAGAAGGAGCCGTTGCCCGAAGTGGCGCCATCGCCTTTTGTTCCGCTGGTGGAACGCGACCACCACCAGGATGCGCAAACGCACACATCCTAGAGCGCCGCAGGTGACCAAAGCAAAAAAGATGTGCCTTTTTCTCGCTCAGGAGCTGGCACAATTTTTGTCTTTGGCCTGGGTGAATGAATGATCGCTTCGCGCCACGCTATAAGGAGCGCGGCGCAGCGAAACCTCTCTAACGGATTTTGCACGAGCTTATGCCGACGATCGTACTGCTCACAATCTCGAACATTTTCATGACCTTTGCCTGGTATGGGCATTTGCGATTTCGCGAGATGCCTCTTTGGCAAGTGATCCCCATGAGCTGGGCCATCGCTTTTATCGAATATCTCTTTATGGTACCAGCCAACCGGCTGGGCGCTGAGGCAGGCTGGAGCGGCTTCCAGCTGAAGATTGTTCAGGAAGCGATCACGCTTGTTGTGTTCACATTTTTTGCAATGTTTTACCTGGGCGAAAAGCCATCGTGGAATAACTTGCTGGCTTTCGCCTGCACCTTTGCAGCCGTCGCTTTGACGTTCGGCGGACGCATTGCCACACACTAGCCCGCGCGGAATCCCCTCTCGGGCCAGTATCTCACTCGTTGACAAGCAAGCCCGTTGAAGCTTGAGTCCATTGCGCGAACTCAATAAGCGCGGGACTTAAGGATGGCAATCTATTCAGAGAAAGTCATTCACGAGGTGAATGAACGGCTCGATCCGCGAGCCGTGCTCGATCTCATCGGCTACCACACGGACAAACTCCAAGAGAGTGCGGAGACGTACCGCGGCTTTTGCCCGATACACCGCGAAACCGTTTTCCGCACGCTGATCATTGACAAGTCCCGTCGCACGTTCCGCTGCATGTACAGTCTCTGCAAAGGGGCTGCTGGCGGAACTCTCGTCCACCTCTACGCTCTCTCCCGCGACATCCCGCTCGAAAAGGCCGTCGAGGAGCTGTGCGCTCATTTCCAGATCGAGGTCCAGATGCCCGTGGACCCCGAATATCTCGAAAAGCAGATGGAGGTGGGCGAAAACTACATCGAGTTGGGTTTCTACGAGGATGCGGAGAACGTTTTCCGCGAGATTGTCGAGGCGGATCCCACGCACGAGCGCGCCCGCAAGGCACTAGTGCAAGTCTATGAGCAACTGGGCAACCCCCACGCACTTGGCGAGCAGCACGCGGCTCTGGCGCAACTCCTTCTCCAAAGGGGGGAACGCTCTGCTGCCTATGAGCACGTGAAAGCCTGGGCTGAGTATCTCCCCGAAGCGCCGCGAGCGCATTATCTCCTCGCTGAGTACTTGGTCGAACAGGGAGATCTCGAAGCAGCGCTCGAAGAATTCATGGCGGCAGCGGATCTTTACGCTGCGGCAGAACAATTTGAGGAAGCCATTGCGGCGTACAAACAGGCCGATTCGTTGCGCCTCGATATCGTCGACGTCGTGCCCCACGTGCTCCAACTTTATGAGCAAATGGGCTCGCCAACCGAGGCGGTTGGATTTCTCACCGAGCGCGCGGAGGCTTCTGTTCTCCACGCGGACTACTCCCGCGCTGCCTCGCTTCTCGAGCAAGCTCTCGAACTGGCACCAGAAAATGCCGACGTGCGCAGCCGTTTTTGCGACGTGGCCATCATGGCCGAAACGGGCGACGGCGAATGGCTGCAAAAAGCGTTGGAGTCGGCCGAATGGTTCGTGGCCAACGAGCAACCAGAGCGCGCCGTGCAAATCTATGAGCGAATACTCGATGCTCAGCCAACAAACGAGGACGTCCTCAACCGTTTGGGAGCGCTGCTAACGCAGTTGGGCAAAGAAGAGGAGAGTCTGGGGTTGAGAGTGCGCACGGCGCGCACGGCGCTCGAAGCGCGAAACTACGCGCAGGCTGAGCGAGAATTGAAAGCCGTATTGCGGCAGAAGCCTGATCACACAGGCGCACTTGAGCTTCTCGCTGAAGTTTACCTCGCTCAGGGCAAGCGGGATCGCGCCGCTGAGCAACTTGCCAAGCTCGCACGCCTGGCCGACGAGCAGCGTGACTACGCGCGAGCGCTTGGACTCTACGACCGATTGCTCACCCTTGCGCCGGATCATTCCCAGTGGCTCCTTGAGCGAGCTGGGCTCCTTGATACTTGGGGCAAAACGGGGAATGTGCGCGCGCGTCAACAGGCCGCCGAAGCCTTTGAAGCGCTCGGCGATCAGTGCGCTGAAGCAGACCCAGCCAAAGCTCTGGAATTGTATGTGCGCGCCGAATCCTGCGCTCCGCCCACGGCAAAGCTGCTCATGAAAATTGCACGGTGCCGGGCGAAGCAAGATGACTTGGAAGGAGCGCGCCACGACTTGAGCCGCGCCTGCGACGAACTCGTGGCCGTTGGTGAGCTTGATGCCGCCGTGCAGAATGCCAAAGAGATCGCAAGCCTTGTCCCCCAAGACGAGTCGTTACAGAAATATCTCGTCGACTTGCTCGAATTGATCGGCCGAACCGACGAAGCCGTGGAAACTGCGATGCGACTGGCCGATGAAGCTGCCAAACGCGCCCAGCCCGAGCAAGTGCTCGAGTATTTGAATCGAGCATTGTCCATCAATCCCAACTACATTCCGGCGATCGAGGCTTTAGCTCTCCACTACCACGGCACTGGCGACACTGCGAGTTTTTGCGATGTTCTCGTCAGGCTTGCCAATGCCAATGAGCAGCAAGGCGATCTTGTCGGAGCTGTCGCTGCCCTCGAACGCCTAGTGGACGTGCGGCCCGACGACGTCTTGGTGCTAGAACGCCTGGCCGCTCTCCACGACAAGCTCGGCAACATCCCCAAGGCGCGCGCTTGCCGTCGCGACCTGGCACTCATTCATCACAAACGCGGCGCCTACGAGAGCGAGCGCGAGATCCTGCTGGCCTTACGTGAGCAGGATCCTGAGGATGAAGAGATCCTCGAAGCCCTCGCCGAATGTGAGTTTTCCCTGGGCAACACCGAACACGCCTGCGCGTTGTCCGTTGAACTCGCGCGAACCCTGGCCAGACGTGGTTTCTCGGCTCAAGCACGCACAATCCTCGAGAAGGCGGTCCAGCGCGATCCCGACAACGTCAACGCGAACCGCGATCTGTTCGATCTCTTGAGCCGACTAGGCGCGCGGGAAGAAGCTCTCGAACGTGGACTCCACCTTGTGGAACTGCTGCAAGTTTACGATCAGATCGATGAAGCTGCCCGGGTCTTTGAAGCGACAGTCGAAATCGCGCCGGACGACTTTGAACTTTTCCGAAAATACATCTACTTCCTTCGCGAGTACGGCCGCTTGGAGGAAGCGACTGAAAAACTGCTTGCCATGGCGCGGCGCAAGCGTGCCGCCGGCGAGTTCGAAGTGGCTGAAACTGCCTTGAGGGAGATTGAATCGCTTGGGGCCGCGGATGTGAGCGTGTTGGAGGAATTCCTCCTCCTTTACGAACAGTGGGGGAAAGTCGAGGACTTCGCGCAGCGAGCTCTGGAAGTGGCCCGCGCCTACACCACCAACGGGCAGGACAAAAAGGCTCTCACGCTCTTGCGCCGCGCTGTCAAAGTCACCAATGGCCACCCCGCCGTGAGGCGCGAATTGGCCGAGGTGTACGTATCACAAGGACGCGAAGGCGAGGCGCTGCGCGAATTGCTGCAGGTAGCCGAGGCCCTGCGCCTGGCGGGAAAACAGCATGAGGTCATCGAGCTTCTCAAGCGAGCTGCTGCATTGGCACCAAAAGATGTCGCCATCCGCATGCAATTGGTTGACGTGCTCCAATCCGCTGGCGATCGCGATGCTGCAGCGTTGGAGCTCGAAGACCTCGCCGCAGCGCTCATGACTGAGAAGGACTACTCGAACGCGTTGGTGGCTCTCGACAGGCTTGTGCAGGATTACCCGGCGAGACTGAGCGCGCGCCGCGTGCGCGCCGACGTCTATGCAGCGCTTGGAAAAACGGCCGAAGCAGAGCAAGAGCTGAACACCTTCTACCTCCAAAGCCTTTTGCGGCAAGCCGATGATTATCATGCCAAAGGCGATTTCACACGCGAAGCGGCCACCCTGCGCGAAGCCATCAAAATTGTCCCCGAGGACGAGGAGCTCTTGCGGAGAGCTCGGTCGGTGGAACTCCAAGCAGGTGAGCTGGATGCCGCATGTGCCACAACGCTTGAGCTCGCGGCTCTCATCCAGCGCCGGGGGCGCGGCCCCGAGGCACTCCACTTGCTCCGAGAAACTTTTGAGGCTGCTCCGACCAATATCGTGCTTGCGGAGCATCTCCTGGAAGCCCTGATAGCAGGTGGCGAAAAGGAAGAGACAATTCAACACGGCGAGCGGCTGGCCGAGCTTCTCTTCGCCCAAGGGGAGACCGATAAAGCGATCGGCGTCTTCGAGCGGTTGCTTACAATTGCTCCAGACTTTGAAAAATTTGATGAACGCTTTGCTGAATTTTTGGAGCGCGCCGGCGAAAAAGAAGCCGCTCTGGCGCGGCATCTTGATGCAGCGCGACGTCTGGCGCACCGCGAAGCCTGGCAACAAGCAGAAGAGAGACTTCAAGAGGCCCTGCGACTTGATCCGGAGTGCGAAGACGCTTGCGAAGCCATGGCCGAGGTTGCTGCGTACTTGGGTGGCACGCAAGCCCAAGCCGAATGGCTCGCGCGGTTGGCACGTACGGCAGCGCAAAAAAGTCATTATGATAAATTATTAGCTTCGCTGCAGAAAGCTGTGGGCATAGTTCCGGAGCGCGTGGATTTGCGCCAGTGGCTCATCAATGTGCTGGAAGAGCGAGGAGATGCCGTGGGCGCCGTGAACGAGCTTCACGCCTTGGCAGACCTGTTGATCCAACGTGGAGAACAGGCAGAGGCGTTGGCTGCCGAGGAACGAGCCGTCGCCCTAGCGCCCAATGACCCCAGCGCACGGCGTCGGCTCGCGGAAACACTCATCATGCTCAACGAGGTTGAGCGTGGAGTGGATGAGCTAGAGCAGGTGAGCCAGCTCTACGCCCAGCGGGGCGATTTTGCACTGGCCTTGGCAACGCTCGAGGAAGCCCAGCAACTCACTCCTGCGCGGCTGAGTGTGCGAAAGCATAAGGCCGACATTTATGAGCGCATGGGAGACCTTTCGCGGGCGGAGGAGGAGCGCCGGCAGTTTGAGGTGGCTCGCTCCGTCCAGGAGGCCCAAGCCGCGAGAGAGCGCGGAGACCTCAAGGCCGAGAAGCGAGCCCTGCGCAAAGCCTTGGATGTGGCTCCTCAAGACGAAGGTGTGTGGAGGCTTTTGGTGCGCTGCCACCGCGAGATGGGCGATCGGCGTGGCGAAATTCAGGCGCAATTGCAAATGGCCGAAGCAGCGTACGCACGCCAAGGGGCGGGGCGGGCAAGAGAACTTCTCGAATTAGCGCTGAGCGAAACTGGGCGCGAAGAGGCGTTTTTGAAGCGCTTGTTTGAGCTCGCGCAGGAAATGCGTGATGATGCAGCTGTGCGTGACTTTGGTCACCAGTTGGTTGCCCTCTACGCCGAGCAATCCGATGGAACCCAGAAAGGACTCGAGATTTACGACAGCATGCTGGCCTACACGCCGGACGACGTCGAACTTTGCCTCAATGTTGCTGACTACTGCGCGCGGACGGCTCGTTTGGGCGATGCCCTTGAACGGCTCCATCGCGCAGCCGATCGACTCGCCGAGGCTGGCCGTTACGCAGATGCGGAGCGACTTCTCTTGCGTGGTCTTGAGTTGAGCCCCCCCTCAGCTCCCACTCTCTCGCGCCTTGTGACAGTTTATGAGCGCACGGGGCAGACGGAAGAGTTCGAAAAGCGAATGCTCCAACTCGCCACCGCCCTCGAAGAAAATGGTGAGCTCGAGCAAGCGATTGCCACAGCGCGGCGCCTGACGCTTGTTTCGCAAGAGAACATCCCAGCGCGTCAGCTTCTCGTGCGCCTGCTTCTCGCGGCAGGGCAAACCCACGCTGCCATTGAGGAACAGTTGGCACTTGTCGAGACGCTGCGCCATTCGGGAGCTTTTGCGCAAGCCGTGGAGGCCGCGCGTGAAGCAGTTGCTCTGAGCGAAGGCGATGAGCGTGCGCGCCGCATTTTGGCGCAATGCCTGCTCGCCGCCGGAGACACTGAAGGAGCTAACAACGAGCTCGAAGAGCTCGCGCGCCAGCTCATGAGCGGCGAGAAGAATACTGAAGCCCTGGAAGTGCTTGACGAGATTCTTGAGCGTTCACCCGACCGCCTAAGTTGCCGGGTGCTGCGGGCCGAGCTCTATGCTAAGGTCGGGCGGGCAGAAGATGCTCTCGCCGAATACCGTCTTATTTCGGCTGCTGTAGCCTCCGGAGTGGCGATGGCGCAGCAAGCAGCTGCTTCTCCTGTAATGCCGACGCTTCAGATTGTGCCCGAATACGATTTCGAGCACTTCGTGGTTGGCACGAACAACAATTTTGCCTACGCCACGGCCCTGGCTGTGGCTCGAGCTCCCGCGCAGGCTTACAACCCATTGTTCATCTACAGTGACGTTGGATTAGGAAAGACGCACCTGGTCAACGCGATTGCGAACTACATTTTGCGCGCCAACCCCAACGTCCGCATTATTTACACGAACTCCGAGGACTTCACCGCGGAGGTGGTGGAGGCCATTCAGACAAACACGATCCACCAATTCCGTGCGCGTTATAAGTCGGTAGATCTTCTCATCGTCGATGACGTGCAATTTCTCGCTGGGAAAGAGCGAGCCCAGGAAGAGTTCTTCCACATCTTCAACGCGCTCTTCCAGGCGAAGAAGCAGATCGTGATTACAAGCGATCGCCCCCCGAAAGATATTGCACGGCTTGAAAACCGGCTGCTTTCGCGGTTTGGGGCGGGTGTGATCGTGGATATTGCGCCACCCGACTTTGAGACGCGCGTGGCCATTCTCAATCGAGAGATCGAGCGCGGCGGTCTGCCGATCGGCCCGGAGATTGTCCAGCTCGTGGCCGAGACAATCGTCTCGAATGTCCGCGAATTGAAAGGAGCTCTGAACCAGATCATGGCCATGCACACGATTCAGGGCAAGGAGATCAGCGTGGAAAACGTTCGGGCCATGCTCGAGTCGCTTTATGGTCGGCCGCCACAGTCGGAGGAAGCTCCGGCACCACCATCCCGGGAAAAGCGCAAGAAATAGCGCAGAGAGTCAGCTTTGCTGGAAAGCCAGGCCGTGAGCTTCTCGCGTGAGCACGTCGACTGTGGGCAGCAGCGAAACCATGATGGAGCGCCGAGGGGGCACAGTCACTTCCACCAGCGCCGAGAATCACTCACCGCAGGTTGTATCGTCAGGGAAGTCGGGCAATTTGCGACTCTTGCGATAGCCCGCTAGCGCCTCGGGATACTGCAGCGTTGTCATGGTCTCGCAAGAAAGTCTACAGATGCGGCAACGCTTTGCTTTTTGGAGGACGCGGCGCGCTTGGGGCGAAGCAAGCAAATCTTTGAACGAATAATCAAAATCACGCAAATTCCCCATGAGAAAATCGCTTGGGCAGCCACCGTTGGGGAAAACGTTACAGTTTTCTTCGATGAGAATGGTTGTGCGGCCCGCCCAACAATCGAAGTCGCGCGGTTGGTCGAGCAGCTGGTCGATGATTTCGCGTGTTTGGAGCGAATCATCCTCGGCAAGGATGGCCTGAAACTGTTCGAGATAACGGGCACGGGCGTCGGCAGGAAGCGTGACGTTATCCTCGCCCTCATTGAAGTAGAGCTCGCCTTGCACACAGTAGATGGGATTGAAAGCAATGCGGTGTGACCGGCAATAGCGGAAGAGGGTCAGGCAGTCGTCCACGTTCAAGGGAGTCATGACATAATTGATCTCGAGCTTGAGCAGGGGGTTCGCTGTGCGCATGGCTGCGACAGCCTCAATGGTTGCCATAGTGTGCTGAAAGACTCTTTTCACGCCCCGCACACGGTCGTGATTTTCGCCCATCCCATCGAGCGAGATCATGACAGTCAGGCGAGGATGAAATTTCACGATCTCTTCAACACAGCTCACCAGTCGAGCCGTTGAAAACCCGTTGGAATTGAAACTCATATTGAGATCAGGGAAATGCTTGTGGAGGACTCGCCAAATCTCGACAAAATCGCGCCGAAGGGTGGGTTCGCCCCCTGTGAGCGAGATGTGACGCAGGCTGGAGAAAAAGTCTGCGTTCTTGGTAAAGATGAGATCGAGTTCATCAACGCGAATTTCGTGCGGAAGCGAGGGGGCTGTGTTATCCTCCTGCTTCCAAATGTTGCACATAATGCAGCGAGCATTGCAGCGGTTGGTGAGTCCAATGCGTAGCTTGAGGGGACGCGTCAGCCCCGCCCAATCGCGAACATGAAAGCGCGCCGTACGCAAAAACGCCCGCAGATATCCGAGTGGGTCTGGTTTGGGCCTAAGGGTATTTCGCATGAGAGCTCACTTTTGTGACAAAAGCGTACCAATCTCAGTCTATTTTTGTTCTCCTGAACGAGACGAAAGTGGGTCGCTGATCATCGTCGCCGCCCCTGACGTCAAGGCTTCGTGCGATGAGGACGGGATTGCGTCGGCCTGCGGAGGTGCATAGATCCAAAGAGAAGGTCCTGCTCGCCGCCATGGCTTCGGGTGAAATTCCGCCCAGAGAGGCAAGCGGCGTATTTCTCTCAAAAAAGCGACCATATTCGCGGCCTCCGGCGGATCCTGTTCGAGATAGAGAAATGTCGCTTCAGGCACGATCACGGCTGAGTATTTACCAGCGTAGTCGCGAAGATTCAATGAGAATGGTTGCTCGAGGAACAGGCGCGATCCATCGCGCTGGCGCACGAAGTGCCACTTCACGTCAAGAAATTCCGCGTCGAATTGTGGCCGTGAGTCCAGTTCCGCGTAGTGCGCCGCTCGCTCGAAGTATCCCCCCTGGCGTCCGCTCGCCTGCGCCCGCGCCTGCAAGCGCTCGTAAGTTGCCGCCGTAAGAGCGATCGCTGGATGGTAACGGTAGTAGAAAGGAGCCACGATCAGCAAAGGCTTGGCGAAGCGGTCGGGATGCGCCTTGGCCTCGTTTTCTAGCCACTGCCCCGCAGCGATTCTAGTGTCGCCCCCTAGGCATTCGGCGGTGCGACGCGCAACACGGTAGGTATTCTGTAGCAGGGCTAAGGCAAGAAAAGCGAGAATGGCGAGCCGCACCAAGCGTTTGCGTGGCTGATGCGCCCGCGCGGTCATCTCATGGGCGATGAGCCAGCCAGCAATCGGGGTCACAAGGATCGCATACTGATAATCGAGGTGGCCTGCGACAAGGAGGGTCACAATGTAGACAGCCACGGGGGCCAAGACGAAGTAGCGGAGACTCCGCCCCCGCTCGACAAAGAGCCCGACAGCCAGCAGAGCGCTCACCCACCCCAGGCCAAATTCAGCATCCCAGATGCGAACGAAAAAACGCCATCCATACTTATCGGCGTAGTGCAACGAAGCGAGACCATGACCGACTTCGCTGACAATGTCCGAAGCTAACGTGGCTTTGAGAAAACGGCCGGGCTGAAGAACCGCAGCCGGAGTGCCAATCACAAAACCGGCGCCCAACGCAAGAAAGGCGCCTAAGGCCACTTTTCGTAGAAGGGGACGATTGCCTGGCGGAGCGTCGCGCCAGGAAAGGATCCACGCAGCGATGCAAAAGAGCGGCACCCAAAAGCAATTGTACTTCGTCGAGACAGCAAGACCAGCCGCTCCCGCACTGATCCATGCCCAGCGGCGAAATGCCAGGACGTGAGCACTGCGATTAGCTGCAAGCATTTCGAGAGCCGCTGCGAAGGTGGCAAAAGTCCAAAACTGAGCAACGACGTCTTCCTTGGCGATATGGCTATAGAGCACCGAACTCGACGCCAGTGCCACGGTGGCCATAGCAAGCAGTTGGGCCCCCAGGCCGTGGCGCCTGAGGCTCCAGAGCAGAAGGCTCAAGGTGGCCACACCAAAACCGGCTGTAACAACACGAGCACTCGCATAGAACAGAAAGGGAGCGAGGAAGAAGCGCCTCTCAAAATGCTCACGGGACGTTCCGAGCAGGAGACACTCGGTGGCATACTGCATCCCGTACGCAAGAGCGAGGATTTCGGCATAGTGGGTCGGCTTGTTGGCGTGAATGGGGAGAAGGTCGCCTGTGGCAAGTTTGAGAGCGCGCGACACAGAATCAATCTCATCAGAGGAGAACAATCCGCCCCATGGAGCATCGTAACCGATGGGAATTACGCGCACCAACGTGCCCAGGAAGATGAGAATCAGTAGCGCGCGTTGAATGCGACGAACGATGAGTTGCTCGCTGCGCATCATGGGGCTTCGACTCCACGCGTTACGAGATGGGGCGCCATGCCGGCAGCTTTCAACGCGTCGGCAATCTGGGAGGCGACATCCCCAGGCGCGAACAGCTCGAGACGCCGATGCTGCTCATCCTCGATGGCGAGGCGAATACGCCACGTTTCGCGCGGCAGGAACTCAATAAAGCGGTCTCCCCACTCCACAAAGGCCACCTCATGGGAGGAAAGCTCCTCGAACCCTAATTCGGCAAGATCATCATACGAACTCAGGCGATAGACATCATAATGGATGATGCGTCCGAGCCGGGGGTGCTGGGGAACGTCGTAGATCTTCTGCAGGACAAAAGTGGGGCTTGTGACCGAATGAGTCACTCCCAAAGCGCCAGCAATTTGGCGCACCAGGAAAGTCTTTCCGCTGCCGAGTTCGCCCTCTAAAGAGACAACGGTTCCGCCCTCCAGCACGGAAGCGACGACGCGGCCAAATCTCGCCGCGTCGTCTGGCGTCAGACTCTTGAGAAGAATCCAGAGCTGCGAAGTCATGCCAGTGAGATGACGTCATTGAGAGCAAAGCGACAAGCAATTTCGCGCGAAAGAGCCAGCCGAGAACACCCTTGGGCCAACGATACCAGGTGAGACCGAATCCACACCATTGTTCTCACCGTTGCGGCTAGCAGTCGCGCCCTCATCTGGGAAAAAGAAAAGGGGGCCCGAGATCTGCTTTACACCGTTCAGGGGAAATTGCTTTTGCTAGCCTTTGCCCAAAAGCTTACACCGCTGGGGCGCCTAAAAGCCACCCTGCCCAGCCTCATTCGCTCCTGCAACTTCAAACACCACGCTCGAGCTCACGGCGGGGCTAGCGGGCTTATAACAGGGGCAAAGCCTACACAGATGAGCCAGCTGCGGCCGCTTCGTGGCGGTGGAGTTGGTCGATGGCGTAAAGGACAGCACCTTCGACGGGTTCGCGCCGCGGCAAAATGACAGAGATGCCGGGGAGTCGCTTGGTGACGGCCTGCTGGAAAAGCTCGAAGAAGAGCGGAGACTTTCGCAGGTTTCCTCCGCCGACAACGATCTCGTAATCTGTGTCATCGGGGAAGAGCTTTTTCGCCACGGCAGCAGCAGCCAAGGCCAGTTCGTCCGCTTCTTCGCGCAAGATTTGGGTGGCGGTGGCGTCCCCTTTCGCACTGGCCTCATGTACGAGCCGGCTCAGAGCGCCAATCTCGGTTTTGCTGCCGCCATTTTGTTTGACCCACCCCAAGATTTGTTCGGGGCGCTCGAAACCAAAATGTTTCATGACGATATCTTGCAGTAGGGTTGGGCCCGTACGGCCGTCGTACGCTCGGCACACAGCACGCAGCCCACGCAGGCCAATCATGTAGCCACTTCCCTCATCGCCGAGGATGTGCCCCCACCCACCGGCGCGTCCCTGGACCCCTTGCTTGTTGACGCCTACGGCGATTGAACCCGTGCCGGAAATGACAATGATGCCAAAGGCACGCAACGTTCCTCCCACCAGAGCGATGAGCCCGTCGTTGATGGGAACTGCAAGAGCGCATGGCAGAAGCTCCGCCATGATGCCTTTCACGAGAGCTTTGTCATCGGGCCGATCAACGCCAGCCATCCCACTGCACACGCAGGCGACGTCTTCGGCACGAACATTGGCCTTTGTGAGCAGAGTCGTGATCAGATCGCGGAGGTTAGCTTTGACGATGTCGAGCGGGTTCGAGTGGTGATTCGTGGACCCAACTTCATGCTGGGCGAGGATCTTTCCCTCCTCCGTCGCGATTGCACCAAGAGTTTTTGTTCCCCCGCCATCAATCCCAATCACATAACGTGCCATGCCTACTATCCCTAATGCAAAATTGTCCTCATCGTACAGACTTCGGCCACACTACGATTCGAGCAAGATACTCTGTCAAACGTTCTTTTTCGGAATTTATTCTATTCGCAAACCAAATCAAAAAGGCTTCTTCGGCCGTCTTGCGCCCAAGGTGAAGTTTTTCGCTAAGGGTAAAGAAAAAGAGCTGGGGGAGGTGCCTCGCGCTTCTTTGTGACGGCGCGTTCATTATGATGACGGCGATGACACCTCCTAGAATCCCCCCTGGAGATTTCTTGAAACGGGCAAAGGCTTGAAAAAACAAACGCTGTCAATCAACGCCCGCGGCCGGCCATCGCAATGCCGTGCGGCACGCTTCACAAACGACGTCATGGCAAAGGGCTCCGACTGAAGCTTCTCCCCCGCTGGGCGTAACTCTTCCGCGACATCATGCGAATTGCCATCGTGACATTGGGATGCGACAAGAATACTGTCGACAGTGAATACTTTGCCGGACTCATGGAGCATCAGGGGGCGGAAGTTGTTGCCGCCGGCTTGGAGCCCGAGCCCTCGGATCTCTACGATGCGGTCCTCATCAACACGTGTGGTTTCATTGATGCAGCTAAGCAGCAATCCATTGATACCATTCTGAGTTGGTTGGAGCACAAGCGCGAGTTGGCCGCCAACGGTCACCGGATGCGCGTTTTTGTTGGGGGGTGCCTGACTCAGCGCTACCGGGAGGAGCTGGCCCAGGAGCTTCCGGAGGTGGATGGATTTCTTGGCGTGGGCGATTACGAGCGAGTGGCACAACTCGTGGCTCATGGCCAAGTGGGAGCTCCGGTCAATCTCGTTCGAGAGTTGCCGGAGACAGTGGTGCGCACCACGACTCCCCGCAAGGAGCTAGGCGTTCCGCATCCGTACGCCTATTTGAAGATCGCTGATGGTTGTAACCATAACTGCACGTTCTGCGCGATTCCCGGGTTCAAGGGGCGGTTGCGCAGTGTGCCGCGCGAAGTCATCCTTGATGAGGCACGGCGCCTCCTCGCCCGCGGTGCGCGTGAGCTTTGCCTCGTCGCTCAAGACACAAGTGATTACGGAAAAGATCTCTACGGCTCGACGTACGGAATTGCCGAGCTTCTCGCCGACCTCGCCGCCTTGCCAGGAGAGTTTTGGTTACGCCTTCACTATTTTTATCCGGGCGGTATCACGGAGAAGTTCTTGGAGGCGATGGCTTCTTCGCCGAAAATCGCTCCCTACATCGATATGCCTTTGCAGCACTTGCACCCGGAGATTTTGCGCCGCATGAAGCGGCCCCACCTGAGCGTGAACATCGAACATACGGTGGCTCGTCTGCGCCGCGCCATTCCAGACCTCGCCATCCGCACCACGTTCATTGTGGGGTTTCCCACAGAACGGCGGGAGCATTTTGACTATCTCCTCAAGGGTGTCGAATCCCTGCGTTTTGAGCGCATGGGCGCCTTCGAGTATTCTCGTGAGGAGGGAACGCCCGCCGCTAGCCTCGAGCCGCAGGTGTCGCGCGCCACACGCC
>FWWL01004560.1_pt1 | contig 23154 bp, 24 predicted proteins | sample 2228331 | NCBI WGS metagenome assembly FWWL01 (sample SAMEA103939775, study PRJEB20133) | metagenome | reverse complement strand
CAAAGGCCTTTGTTATTGCGCTCAGCCCTTCCGCAAACGTCCCAGACCTCCGTGTCATCCATCCAACCTTCGTCTTCTTCCGTCTCCAAATATCCCGGGGGTGAATTGGCCCGCAGGGCCAAGAGGGGGCAGAGCCCCCTGACCCGCCTTACCCTTCGCCGCCGGTAACGACGCACCCACCTTTAGGCCAGCCAGTGCACAGTGGCTACGTCAAGAACCGCAGAAACAGGAAAAAGCCGGGGCTCGGCCGTCCGCGCATGCTCAATGAGCCTGCGCTCCTGCGCGCCTTGCGCAACAAGATGAAGCGAAAAGGCCTTCCGCAGAACCGGCACGGTCAGCGTAAGGAGGACCGGATCAGAGCGATTGGCTTGCACAGGCAGAACAGAGGGCGCATCCGCTCTGAGCGCCTCATCAAGAAGGTCGCTTTTGGGGTAAAGTCCTGCGATCCCTCCCTCCCCATCAACATTCAGGACAATGACATCAAGCGGCACGAGCGTGTCTAACGTGGCTGCAGCAAGCCTTGCTGCCTCACGCGGGTCATCCGCACTGCGTGCAAGCGGCTCAAAGCGCGCTTGGGCGGCCATTTCGGTAAGAAGCCGATTTTGGATCAGCGAGCGCGCCGCGCCGACGGCGCCGCCCGGGTCCCACAATTCATTCGTCGGCAGCACGATTACCCGTGACCAATCGAGCTCGTGACCGCCCAAAATGTCAAAAATCGGGGCAAGAGCCGCCTCTGGCGCCACTGCCAAAACGGCGCGCTCACGCCGGTGAAGCGCGGCGCGCAGGTCCGACGCGATCTGTCGCGCAAGACCCAAAGCGAGCAAATCCTGATCCGGATAATCGGCCACACGCATATCTTGCAAAGCGCCCTCCGCCATTGTTCGCGCATAAAAGAATAAGCATGCCTGTGTGTTCCGATAAGCCTTTCAAAACCGGCTCGGCGCAATGCTGCTCACCCCAGCAAACGCTCATCGTGGTCGATTCCCATTCGACAAGGCCGCAGTCACGGGGAAATGCCGCGCGCCCGGTGACGCGACCCTTGATGATGCCCGACAAGGCCGGCTTCACGGGGAAATCCCCCTTCACAAGCAACATCTTGAGGCAAAACGTGAGCAGGACAAAGTTGGGTTTGATTCGTCCCCCTTTCGTCACCCCCGTCTGCGCCGGCAAGACGCGCGGAAGCGCATTTGCTGCGAGCGAACGACGCACAGAGCGTCGCGTCCGGCTGTTGTTCACCCCGAAGCCCACGCAACCGCTGCGCGCCTAATCTGTCTTGGGCGCGCTGCAAACGACAACGCGTGATCGCGGAACAGAAAACCATGGCCGGCAAAAGGACACGTCGCCATCAGCGCCACGCGAACGTCTAGGGCTCAAGCTCGGTGTCCCAATAGAGGTAATCGATCCAGCTTTCGTGCAGGTGATTTGGCGGAAAACGCCGGCCGATCATCATAAGGTCCTGCGGGCTTGGCCGGTAAGGCATCCGGCGCAGGCGCATCCCAGCTTGTTCTGGGGTTCTTGCACCCTTGCGAAAGTTGCATCGTGCGCACGCCGCAACAACGTTTTCCCATTCCGTCTTGCCTCCGAGCGCGCGCGGGATAACATGGTCAAAGGTCAAATCGTGCTTTGCCCCACAATATTGGCACGAAAACTCATCGCGCAAAAACAAATTGAACCGCGTGAAAGCGGCCTGCTTCAGCGGGCGAATATATTCTTTAAGCACCACCACCGAGGGCAAACGAAAACTCATGCTTGGGCTGCGCACGACGGCATCATATTCAGCGACGACCACAACCCGATCGAGAAAAACGGCTTTGACCGCTTCCTGCCAGGGCCAAAGGGACAAGGGAAAGTAGCTGAGTGGTCTGTAATCGGCGTTAAGAACCAAAGCCGGGAAATGTTTGAGTGCTGCCGGCTCGTGGACAAATTCCTGCCGAAAGTCTCCATCCATGCCTGACCTCTCACCGCCTGTGTCGCCATTATCGTTTGGCAGGCAAGCCGGCTTGACACTTCGCAACGATATCTTGATCAAAGGATCTGGCAAGCCCCTTGATTTATGACTCGAGATTGGGCGGCAATGATGACACGATTATGAAACGAACGCTTTTTTAGAGCGTTCTGTCTGCGGCCAAAGGTGGCCATGGCCGCAGAAACTGCCGTGACCGAGCGCCCCTGAATGGCGGCGCCCCCTTGTCCATGAGCGTTGGATGCGATCGGAACAATAATATTTTGCAGGGAGAGCAACACGCAGCACGCCCGCAAGGCAGCGTGACACGCTTAGCTTGGAAGGTGCCGTTGCAAAAAGCGTCGTGCATGCGTGAGGCCTTCGGGGTCGATCCCGTGGCCAAGACCACGACAAAGATGGGCTTCAACCGTAAAGCCGGCCGATCGAAGCGCACTTTCTGCCTCATAAAGCGCGCTGACCGGAACCATCGAGTCAGCATCACCGTGGATCAAGAGCACGGGCATGCGCGAGACCGCCTCCGAGGCAAGCCGTTCTGGCGCAAGCAAGCGGCCTGAGAAGCCCACCACACAGGCAATGGGCGCGTTGCGGCGCGGTGCAACGTGTAGGGCCATCATCGTTCCCTGACTGAAGCCAACGAGCGCAAGCGCCGAGGCCGGCAGGCCCTCAGCGGCGAGGACCTCATCAAGAAAAGCGTTCAAGTCCGCAAGCGCGCGCGCCATGCTTGCCAAAGCTTCGGACTCGGAGGATCCATCGAGCCACGGGATCGGAAACCACTGAAATCCGAAGGGGTTATTCGCACAGCGCGCAGGAGCGTTGGGCGCGTAAAAGGCTGTTCTCGGAAGGTGCGGTGCGAGCGGTTGTGCAAGCCCCATGAGATCGGCACCATCGGCGCCGTAGCCATGCAGAAACACGACAACCGAGCGAGCCTGCCCGCGGGGGGCGCCCGTGCGTTCGGACATCAAACGGCGGGGCATCGATCATCCTCATAATTCTTGCGGTTAACAGACTTTGGCTCTCAACCCGCAGTGCGTTCGGCAAGGACACACGAAGATCGGCCAAGCTATCGGGCACGTGCGGGTTTGCGCAAAGAGTTCCTGTAGGCCCAAAGCATGTTCGCGGCAACACTGCGCCAGGGCGACCAGGCTTTTGCCCTCTGCCGCAACAGCGGCTCGCTCGGACGATCCGAAAGCGCGAAGGCCGCGCGCGCCGCCTCTTGAAGGCCAAGATCAGCGGCCGGGAAAATATCTGGGCGACCAAGGGCAAACATCGCATAGATTTCGGCGGTCCAGCGCCCAATTCCGGGCAGAGCGACGAGCGCCTCGATCAGCGCATCATCAGGCAAGTGATGGAGCTTCGCAAAATCGAGCCGTGCCGCAGCGAGCGCACGGGCGAAGCGGATTTTTGAGCCGGAAAGCCCCGCTGCCGCTAGAGCCTCCGAAGGCGCCTCGAGAAGCGCTTCAGGGGTCGTCAAACCGGCAGCGTCAAGCCGTTGCCAAATGGCTCCGGCAGCTTTGGTTGACAGCTGTTGCCCAACGATGGCCTGCAAAAGTCCTGAAAACCCAAGAGGCGCGCGTCGCACAGGCGGAACCCCGTGTTCGGCAAAGAGGCGCGCGAAAACAGGATCGCGCGCCGCAAGCCAGGCGGCCCCTTTGGCCATCACCTCAGGCGCATGAATAAGGTGCATCGAACGCTCTCGACATGTGCGCGAAGGCCTGGTTCGAACACAGGAAAGCGGCCATGGACAGCAGAAGCGAAGCCTCTTCCGCTCTGCGCTCATTGCCTGCTTGTGGTGAAGCTGCCGCAGATCAAGAGTCGACGGCAAGAGTTCTCGGCGCTGCTCTGGTCGGTTGCCAAATGTTTTGTCAAAGGTTCATAAGAAGCAGCCAAGGGCTGAAGGGGGATGCATGTCGTCTTGGAAAGAGCTGCAAAGCTTAGCGGCGGTTGCAAAACGCCGACGGATCGCGACGCTGTTTTCTGATCCCACGCGTGCAGAAACCTTCGCGGTGGAGTTTGATGACCCACAGGTGGGGCGGCTCCGCCTTGATTATTCGCGCACGAATCTCGACCATAACCAACGGGCTGCGCTTTTGCGCTTGTGCGAGACGGCAGAGCTGGCGGCGCGGCGGCAGGCCATGGTCTCGGGGCAACGAATCAACGTCACCGAGGATCGGGCGGTTTTACACATGGCGCTTCGCATGCTTGAGGGATCGGTTTTGGTCGACGGAACCGACGTCATTCCCGAGGTGCGCGCAACGCTGCAGCGGATGGAGAGCTTTGCCCGCGATCTGCGCGATGGGCGCGTGCGCGGGGCAGGAGGGCGGATTACGGATGTGGTCCATATCGGCATTGGGGGCTCTGATCTGGGACCCCGCCTTGGGGTGGCCGCGCTTTCACCTTATGCCGATGGGCCACGGGTGCTTTTTGTCTCCAATGTTGACCCGGCCGATATCAGCGACACGCTCGCGCCGCTTGATCCGCGCACAACGCTTGTAATCGTGGTCTCGAAGACTTTCACCACGCTTGAGACCCTCACGAATGCCCGGGTCGCCCAGGAGTGGATGACGCGGGCGCTTGGGGAGCCAACGCGGCAATTTGTTGCAGTGACCGCCGCGCGTGATCAGGCCCGGGCGTTTGGCATCGACCCGTCGCGGGTTTTTGCTTTTGCCGATTGGGTTGGAGGGCGCTATTCCGTTTGGGGCCCGGTTGGTCTTTCACTGATGATTGCCGTCGGGCCCGAACATTTTCGAGCCTTTCTCGCCGGCGCAGCAGCCATGGACCGGCATTTTTTATCGGCCCCGTTCGACGCGAACATGCCGGTGATGCTGGCCTTGATTGGGCTTTGGCACCGGCAGGTTTTGGGCTACCCGACCCGGGCCGTTGTCCCTTATGAGCGACGGCTTGCGCTTTTGCCGGCATATTTGCAGCAGCTTGAGATGGAATCAAACGGCAAGTCGGTGCGATCCGACGGTTCGCCCGTTGAGCGGCCCACAGCGCCCGTGGTCTGGGGTGCGCCAGGGACCGATGCGCAGCATGCGTTTTTCCAGTTCCTTCACCAGGGGACAGATATTGTGCCGGTCGAGTTTTTGGTTGGGGCGCAAGGGCACGAACCGCAGCTTGCAGAACAGCATCGCCTTTTGGTGGCAAATTGCCTTGCGCAGGCTGAAGCGCTGATGAGCGGGCGGGCGCCCGAGATCGTTCGCGCGCGGCTTGCGGAGCAGGGTTTGCCCGAAGAGCAGCGCGCACTGTTGGAGGCGCATCGCAGCTTTGCGGGCAATCGCCCCTCAACTCTTTTGATTTATCCCAAGCTCACGCCGGCCGTTTTGGGCGCGCTCTTGGCGCTTTATGAGCACCGGGTGTTTGTTGAAGGGGTGGTTTTAGGGATCAATTCGTTTGACCAATGGGGCGTTGAGCTTGGCAAAGAAATGGCGCAGGCACTGACCCCGCTTCTTGGCGATGAGACGCAGACGCCGCAAGACCCAGCAACAGCCGCCGCGGTTCGCTTAATCCGCGCCCTCGGCGGATGAAGAAACGCGGTTAGGGCTCTGTTTTGTATAGATTTTTGTGTATCCTTCGTTTCGGCCTTGGTGCTTGCGGTGAAGACACCGCAAAGCGTTTTGGACTGCAAAAGCCGTCAGCGTTTTTCGAAGCGGCCGTCTATGGGCTTGCGGGGCGTGTTCTCGTTCTGTCGCGGGCCGGAATCTCTGCGTTCGATTGCCTGCGGCAATGACATAAGGTTATCACGTTCAAAACTGAAAAACGAGTATTTTCAGTATTTTCTGGTCTTTTGCTCAGACATCCAGCCGCAGCGCTCAGCGCCTGCGTTGCCGCCATTCACACCCGTTCGGTCGATAAGCGCAAAGCGCAAAGTGGGGAACAAGGCGCGGACTTCCGCCTCAACGAGCGCGGCACTTGGCAAGGGCGGTGCGACAACCATAAGCAGCCCTTTGAACCGGCTTCGTGTCAGCACCGCTGCAAGGTCGAGGACATCCCATTCTGGCGCCATCAACGGGGCGAGCACGGCATCCGGGGCGACGCGATCGAGAACGCCGCATTCGAGCTGTGCAAAGCGTCCGTGGACAATCACATCGCCGACACAGATTGGGTTCCACGGTTGGGCTGGCCGGAGCGGCTCGAGAATGAGCCAGCGCCGGGCTGGCTGCTTGGCAGAGTCGTGTGTTTGTTCAACACCAAGGGCATTCATTGGGGAGTGTATGAGGCGCGGCATCGAAGTCTCGTTGGGAAGAATCTGCAAGAGCGCAAACTCACGAACGCGAGAAAATATGAGAGCGCGAAGTTTGCGATAAATGCAACATCTTTTTGCATGGTCGTGCGCATTTTGCGATGCGGTTTGCAACAAGACCGAGTGCAAAGCGTTTGGCCGAGGGCGTTGACAGCGGTCATTGCGCGTTTGAGACGCGCAGTGCAGTGGCGAATGCTGAAGCTCAGGAAGCAGACAGCTCATTGCAGAGGGCAATAATTGCAGGGGGCAAGGAGTTGAGATTACATAATACTCATTATCGAACTTTTTCTTTGCGCTTTCTCCCGTGTCATCCCGCGCGCAAACGCTCCCCAAACGCAGAGACATCCAAACCCACAAAAATCAAACGCGCATTGAGCGGAGCACGCCATGGCCCAGTCGCTCTCCAACTTTCTAAACCCTATTGCACGCAGAGACCGAAACGCCTGCCGCGTTCAATTGTGAGGCTCCTGACCGTGCAGAACAAGCAAAAAGTCCAGGGATGGGAACCTCAACGATTCGCCGCAAAAATCGCGTCGTCAGGAGGCTGTTGGCCATCGTCAACGGCGTGCCTCGTTTTGCCGCGTCATGCTCAAGCGGCGTGAGCAATAATGGCGGCGTGGGAGGCGTTCACCGACTTTTTGACCCCTCTGGCCAGCGCTTCGCCGCTTTGGCCGTGCGCTTGCAAGGGTCCTGATCCGCGAGCCGCTCCGTGATCAGGGCCGGCTGGTCAGCGCTTCGCCGCATTGGACGTGTGCTTGCAAGAGGCACCTTTTGCTGAAGCTCCAAAGGGGTTTCTTTGTTCGCTGGCCGGCGTCAGGGTTTGGCCGTTGCCCAAAAAAGATATATTCATGAATTGCAATCTGTCTTATTTTGCTCCATATGCACGTCCAAACGCACCACTGCACAAAGGCGCACCCGCGCCCCGGAGGCCGCTGAGCGGGTGCGAGGCGTGTTGCAAAGAAAAGGATAAAGAAAAGGATAACCCCATGATGAGCCCTACGATTCGATGGCGCAGCTTTGTTCCTGAATGGTTTGGCCGATACTCGCGCGCTGACTTTGGGGGTGATACCACGGCCGCCTTCGTTGTGGCGATCATGCTAATCCCTCAGGGTATGGCCTATGCGTTGCTTGCGGGCCTTCCTCCACAGGCCGGACTTTACGGCGCGGTTTTGCCGTTGATCCTTTATGCGCTTGTTGGAAGCTCGGCCGCGCTTTCCGTTGGGCCGGTGGCCGTGGTCGCCCTTATGACAGCGGCCGCGGCTCAGCAAGTTGCCGCGCAAGGAAGCGCTGAGTTTCATCTGGCCGCGTTGTGGCTTGCGCTCCTCTCCGGTGGCTTCATGCTTGCCCTCGGCCTTTTGCGGCTTGGGTTTTTGGCGAATTTTCTCAGCCACTCGGTTGTTTCGGGCTTTATCACGGCAGCGGGAATCCTCATTGCGCTAAGCCAGGTCCAACATCTCTTGGGCCTCCGCAGCAGCGGCAAGACGCTGCTTGAGGTTCTGCCGAAGCTTGTTGCCGCCTTGCCCGAGCTTCACCTGACAACGACGGCGCTATCGGCTGGAGTGCTCGCTTTCTTGTTTTGGGCCCGGCGTGGGCTCAGACCTGCTTTGCGGCGGCTTGGGCTTCCAGAAACCGTTGCTGAGGGCGCTCAGCGCTCGGTCTTGTTGCTTGCGGTTTCCGGAACAACGCTTGTCTCCTGGACGCTTGGGCTTGCAGAGCAAGGGGTGCGGGTGGTTGGCTCCATTCCCGCGGGCTGGCCGGCCTTTTCACTTCCGGCTTTCGACATTGACTTCGTGCGCGTGCTTGTTGTTCCAGCCGCGTTGATTGCGCTTGTCGGGATGGCCGAATCGCTCTCTGTGGCGCAGACCCTGGCCGCACGGCGCAGGCAATCGATCGACCCCAATCGCGAGCTCATTGCGCTTGGTTTTGCCAATCTGGGCGCAGGGGTAACCCAAGCCATGCCGGTTACGGGGGGGCTGTCGCGCTCGATCGTCAATTTTGAAGCGGGCGCGCGAACCCCCGCTGCGGGACTGATGACGGCCGCGCTGATCGGGCTTGGGCTCTTGATCCTAACCCCTGCCCTTTATCATTTGCCGCTCGCCACGCTTGCAGCCATCATTGTTGTGGCGGTTTCTTCCCTCATCGATTTCCGGGCTCTCCCCCGCGCGTGGGCGCTCAACCGCACCGATGGTGCGGCGATGGCGGCTACGATCCTTGCGACCTTGCTTCTTGGCGTTGAAGAAGGTCTGGCCGCGGGCGTTGCCCTTGCGCTAATCCTGCATCTTTTCCGCAGCGCACGCCCGCATGTTGCCGAGGTCGGCCAGGTGCCAGGGACCACGCATTTTCGCAACGTCGAACGCTATGAGGTGGTCACCACCCCCGAAGTGCTCTCACTTCGGGTCGATGAAAGCCTGTTTTTCCCAAATGCGCGCTGGCTTGAGTCGCTCATTCAAAGCAAAGTCGCACAGCGGCCGCAGGTGAAGCATGTCGTCTTGATGTGTGCCGCGGTCAACGACATCGATGCCTCTGCGATTGAAAGCCTGGCGCTCATTGCCGAAAAGCTTCACGCCTCGGGGGTTGCGTTTTCCCTGTCCGAGGTCAAAGGCCCGGTGATGGACAAGATCGAGCGTTCGGATCTGCTCAAACATGTGGCTGCGGTCTACTTGACCCAGTTCGACGCCATGATGGCACTTGCCCCAGAGCTTACGTCGGCCACACTCGCCCGCCCACGGCAAGAGATCCGCAAGCCGCGGCAAATGCTTCGGCAAAAAGAGCATCAGGCGCGCGCGTGATCCGTGCGCTTTCCCGCTGATGGTCAAAAAAGCGCCGCTCTCGCCTCAAGCCGAGCGGCCGAAAGACACAGAGGCGCGCTGGCAGCTCAAAGGGGCCGCGGGAGGGGCCAAGCCCCTCTCCACCCCTTTTTTGAACGAAAGAGCAAGCGCCTTTTGAGGCCAAAGGAGTGACAGCGGACCTCGCTGAAAGAGCGGTGTGAGGTCATGCCCTGCGAGCAAAACCCTCTCGGGTGAGCACGGCTCATTCCCCGAGGGGTCTTGCCTCGTCATGGAACGCGGCACGGGCCTGCCAGAAGCGCAACCGGCGCTTGCCGCAAACTCATTGCAATGCCAAAGCGGCGATGCGCTCGCGCCGCAAAGTCTCTCGCGTATCTCGGAGTGCTTGCAGGGAAAGTTTTATGCATCGCCCTTGGGTTTTTCGATCCCCTCGCCGACGGCCATGCGCACAAAACCGTCGATCGTAACGCCCGCCTGTGCGGCGGCCTCGGCCACCGTGATGTCGGGGTTGATGACGAACGCTTGGCCGAGAAGCGTGTTTTCGGCGATGAATTTTTTCATCCGCCCAGGGATGATGTTCTTGTGGATCACGGCCTCCGGCTTTGGTTTCGCGGAGGCAGCGTTTTCCTCAAGCGCACGGGCGGTTTGCACGGCCCGCTCTCGCTCGAGCACCGCCGGGTCGAGCGTCTCTTCGGACAGGGCAAGCGGGTTGGCCGCTGCCACATGCATGGCGATCTGTTTGCCAAGCGTGCGCGCCGCCTCTTTCGGACCCGAAAGCGCAACCAGCACCCCGATGCGCCCCATGCCATCACCCACAGCGCTATGAACATAAGACACGACCGTTTCGCCCGAAAGCCGGCGCACACGCCGCACCGTCAGGTTTTCACCAATCCGGGCGATGGCATCGATAAGGGCTTCTTCGACCGTGTTCTTGCCAAGCGAGACCGCTTTCAGGGCCTCCACGCTTGTCACGCCGCCGGCGAGGGCTGCATCCGCAATCTGCCGCACCAGAGCCTGAAAATCGGCGTTTTTGGCAACAAAATCGGTCTCTGAATTGACCTCAACAAGGACCCCCTCGCGCGCGCCAAGCGCAGCCGCCACAAGCCCTTCGGCGGCAACGCGGTCTGCCTTCTTGGCGGCTTTCGCAAGACCCTTGGTGCGCAGCCAATCGATGGCCTTTTGCATATCCCCGCCCGTTTCGGTCAGGGCTTTTTTGGCATCCATCATGCCCGCGCCGGTGGCCTCGCGCAGTTCTTTCACCATCGCGGCGGTAATCGTCATTGTGCCTCTCCCAATTTCACGTCTGCGACCCCGACACAGCTTCGCTTACGTCCGCGTCGGTCTTGTGATCACGCGCGTTCTCTTCACCCCTCAGGCCGGAAAGCGCAAGCCTAAGCGGCACGTTACACGAAACCACACGCACCAAACGCGGGCTGTCAGGCCTGACCTTCGGTTCTCTGCTCGGCTTCGAGCATGGGCTCAAGGGGCGCCTCGGCCAGCGCGCCAATGTCAACACCGGCCGCACCAAGCTGAGCGGACATGCCATCAAGCGCAGCGCGCGCGGCAAGATCGCAATAAAGCGCGATGGCGCGCGTGGCGTCATCATTACCGGGAATCACATAGGTCACACCGTCAGGCGAGCAATTGGTGTCGACCACCGCCACAACGGGAATTTGGAGCTTGCGCGCTTCGGCAATGGCAAGCGCCTCTTTGTTGACGTCAATTACGAACAACAGATCCGGCAACCCGCCCATCTCGCGAATGCCGCCCAGGCTTGCCTGGAGTTTCGCGCGCTGCCGCTCAAGGCCCAAGCGCTCTTTCTTCGTCAAACCCTCGGCCCCCTCGGCGAGGCGCTCATCAAGTGCCTTGAGCCGTTGGATCGATTGACTTACCGTCCGCCAATTGGTTAGCGTTCCACCAAGCCAGCGGTGGTTGATGTAATATTGCGTGCAGCGCTCGGCGGCTTCGGCAATGAGCGGGGAGGCTTGGCGCTTGGTCCCAACAAAGAGAATGCGCCCGCCCTTTGCCGTTACATCGCGGATGACCTTGAGCGCCTGCTCGAGCATCGGCAGCGTTTGCGTCAGGTCAATGATGTGGATCCCGTTCCGCTCGCCATAAATATAGGGAGCCATACGCGGGTTCCAGCGATGCGTTTGGTGGCCGAAGTGAACCCCAGCCTCAAGAAGCTGCCGCAACGAAACTTCAGGGAGTGCCATCGCAAATCCTTTCCGGTTTGATGCCTGGCCGGGGGATTGAGGCCAAAAGGCCCAACCGGTGGACGAAATGAAAACATTTCCGCCCGCCCCCGGCTGCGGAATGCGCGTGCTCTAACCGAGGTTTTGGGGCCTCTGCAAGGGGGGGTGTGAACGGAAACGCGCCCTTTGTGCGTTCACTCGCCGAAGGATGCAAAGAAAGACACAATCCTTCCGCTCGACGCGCTTGAAGCAAAGGTCTTGTAAGCCGCCTGTGCACCGGGGGCAGAACAGGTCGGACAGCGACCGCCTTGCCTGCGTTCCTCTGCGGTGCGTTCGTGCGCCTTGCGCTTACAGGCCTTGCGCCAAGGCCTTGAGCCGGTTCAGGCGCGCTTTCGGCATCGCGTCGATCTCAAGGCAGGTAAAAACAACGCAGGTTGCAAGCTCGCGATCGATCACAAGCTGATCGGCAACCCAAGCACCAAGGCTGACATAGGCCTGCAGGAGCATGGGCAAGGCTGCGTGCGATGCGGTCGTGGGCGCGCATGTTTCTTTTGCGAAAACGGAAAGCGAAACGGCCTCGGCCACAACCGGCTTTGGGCGCAAAGCCTCTGGACCGAGATGATCCTGCACGAGTGTGGCAAAGGCGGCGGCATGCCGCAAAGGCTCAACGCCCGGGAAAGAGACACAGCCATAAATTCGCGCTGCCTGCAGCGACAACACAATTCGCGCCACCCCTGCCCACAACAAGCGCACCAACACCCCTTCGCGTCGCTCAGGAGTAAGGCAAAGCCGGCCAAGCTCAACCGCACGCCCCGGCAGCGCAGCAAGCGGCCGCAGATCAAAAAAACGCGCGGCATAACCTGTTTCGTCGCCCGTTTCATGAACGAAAAGGCGCGCCGTTCCCAAGGGCGCGCCCCCGCGTGCACCAAGCCAAAGATGCAGCGCCTGCGTATCGAAAGTATCGCTGTCTTGGCCTTGTGGGTCGCCACGAAAGGCCGAAGCCCTAAGTGCAAAAAGCTGCGGTATCTCCTCGGGCCGTGCAAGCCGCACCTCGAGCTCTCCAGCCTTAATCGGCGGACCAAACAAAGTCGTTTCCTCCACCCTCGACACCATGCCGATGCCGGCTAAATACCTAAGAGCGCCATCTTTGATGGCCGCTTTTCGGCGAGCCTTTCGAGCGCATCGATAATGCTAACGCCACCGCCGAGATCAACGGCACTGAGACGATCAACGGCATTCATGCCAAAGCAAGCGGAACCACGGCAATGACTGAAACGTCGTCCCCCGCGCATGGGCAAGTCTCGTCAGACCGCGTCGTTCGCAGTGATGACGAATGGCAGCAGATTTTATCGCCGCTCGCCTTTCACGTGACGCGCCGGCACGGCACCGAGCGAGCCTTTTCGCACGACAATTTTCCGAAAGTGCCCGGAACCTTCCATTGCATCTGCTGCGGTGCGCCGCTTTTCGACCAGGCGCAAAAATATGACAGCGGCAGCGGCTGGCCAAGTTTCTGGGCGCCGCGGCCCGATGCTCCGCTGGGCCTGCGCGAGGATCGTTCCTTCGGCATGATTCGAACCGAGGTCTTTTGCACCCGCTGTGATGCGCATCTTGGTCATGTCTTTCCAGACGGCCCGCGCCCAACGGGCTTGCGTTATTGCATCAATGGCGTGGCCTTGCGCTTTCGGCCCGCCGATCAAGCTTTTTCAAATGCCAAAGAGGCGGGCTGAGGGCCTCCTGCCCGGCTCTTAGGGGCCTCTCACGAGCCCCATATGCAGAAGCAAAAAGGCCCGCACACCGCCCCGTTGCCTCAACACGGCCGCGCTCCGCTCGTTTCCGCGACGCGTCTGTTCCAGAAGCGCACCATGTTGCATGACTTGCACCAACCCGCCGCGGCCGGGCTCTGTGGCGCGCGTCTTGCCTTAAGCTTGGGTTTGCCTCGGGCGCACCCGTAAAGTGCGCCTGCGTTCCGGGCGATTGCCACGACGTCTGAATTGTCCGCGGGTTGGGTTGACCCCGCGGCAAACTTGCGCTTTGCCCTTTGCCGAAAGCGGGCCGCTCAGGCGCGCCAACCCGGATTGCCCCTGTACTCAACCGGTATCGTTATTCGCCCACAAAATCGGCCGCCGTAAACCGCCCAAAGACACGGAAGATCTGGCTGAGCAGCGTCGGGCGTGGCCCCGAATCGGTGACCCGGCGCGAGAGCACCACAACCTGCCCATCCTCAAGCCCGAAGCGCTCAACATTTGCCACGCGCCCAGAGGCGTCAAAGCTGATGGCCACAACCGAGCGGTTCACCTCAACCGGGGCGCGCCAGTGCTCATGGCGCCAATCGCTTTGCACCCAAATCCACACCGAATCATCCCGCACGCCCGTGGTGCTTGGCCGCCCCAGCTTTTCGACAACCGTGTCTTGGGTGTCGCGGCCGACCTCAATTTGGGCAAGCTCGGCGTCTGAGGGCGCATAGCCGTGATAGCGCATTTGCGCCGCGCATCCCATGAGCAGAAGCGCAAAAACCCAAACCCAAAGCGGCCCCCAAAGCAGGCACTGCTTTTTCGACCGCACATCAACTCTTGTCCCGAGGTACTGAGTTTCGCGCATAGGAGCGATCACATCCTCTCTGCCACATTCGTTTCGCGGCGGGGCTCTCTTGAGCCTTCCCAGTCTGCGCTCGGCGCCCGGCGTTGCGTCATGCACCCGTTGCGCTCGTTGCCGGCTGAGCCCGCCACGTGCTTTTCTTGCCCCTCCTTTTACGCGCTTCAGCCCTGGTCTGGAACACGCAAAAAGCGGTCGGGCGCAAAAAAGCGCGCGCGTCGGCCTTTGCTTGGGATGACAAAGCGCGTCGGCTTGCTGATCACTCAGGTGTTGCAAGGCGCGTGTCACGCGCGTGTTGCAAGGCAAAAGCGCAGGCATCGATAAAGGAAGACGATGAAGGATTCGGCGCATGATGCATGGTGCCTTTGGCCCGCTTCGTGGCCTTGCGTTGGCTGGCGCAATGCGGCTTGCTCGCAGAGGCTTGGGTGTGTGTCGCCTGAGGCGTCTGTATCCGGTAGCGTCTGCCCGCCGTGGCTTTTGGCGGGGCGAGTTCGTTTGGCGGCCAAGGCGCCGTCCTTTCGGCATTCAGCGCACTTGGACCGTGCAAGCTTGATGCGCCCTGGCACTTGATGCCTGGCTCAGGGCGCACAAAGCCGGTATGAAAACTCAAACACTCTCGATTTGAAACGCTTTTCCGAACGAGGAGCAGCGATGAATGCGCGCCCGACCCTTTCGCCTCACGCGCAGACCTCGTCCGAGGCCCCTTTTGTTGTTCAGGGGCTCACACTTGATTTGCCCCTGCAGCGGCTGTTGCGCCGGCGTCGGTATTGGTTTCGTATCGAGCCCGATCAGCAGGCGCGCGCGTCGCTTGCGCAGGAATTCGATCTCCTCTCGCTTGAGGCGATTTCCTTTGAAGCCGAGCTTACGCCGGAAGGGGCAGGTGGCTGGCGCCTTGTGGGGCGGCTTGAAGCGCGGGTTGAACAGGCCTGCGTTGTGACCGGCAAGCCGGTTCCAAGCGCAATCGCGGTCGCAGTTTTGCGGCGCTATCTTCCCGATTATGGGGAGCCAACCGCGCGGGAAGTTGAGCTGCCTGATGATCTTTCCTTAGAACCCCTTGTGCCTTTGGTTGATGCCGGCGCGATCCTGCGCGAGGAGCTTTCGCTTGCTTTGCCAGATTGGCCGCGCGCTGACGACGCTGAGGCAGGCGACGCTCCAGAACGGACGGGTTTTCACAACGAGCTTTGATGCGTCTGGGACCGAAGCCGAGGAGCGTTGTGCAACCAGTGCCTTTTTTGCGCAGAAAAAGACCGCTGGAGCGCAATGAGCCAGGTCTCCCTCTGAGCCCAAAAGCCACCTTTTCGGAAATTCAACCCGCACCGTCGGACCGCGCTTGACGCCCCTGCAAAGGCGCAGCAAAAGCACTGAGCGCACAAAGTACGCCCGATTCGACTTGCGTCGAAGCGCAAACCGTCTATATCGTTTGGCTCGTCCAGCCCGCATCAAGCGCCACGATCGCGGAGATGCGGCAACAAAATGCGGTGAAAGGCGGTGTCGCTAGACACCGCGCGGATAAGGCAGAGGACTCACATGGCTGTTCAACAAGGCCGCGTCACCCGATCCAAGCGCAATATGCGCCGTTCTCACGACGCTTTGGTGGCGCCAAACCCAAACCAATGCCCAAATTGCGGCGAACTCAAACGCCCGCATCATGTTTGCCCGTCTTGCGGGCATTACAATGGGCGTCCTGTTATGGTTCGCAGGGCCGAGCCTGAATTGGCCGATGACGCTGCCTGAGGGCCGCCCCCAAAGGCTTAGACCATGCGCGAGGGATCCGATCGGGGCGCAGGCAAGGGCCGTTCAGGCGCTTCCATGGCCGCGCCGGTCGTTGTGGCGGTTGATGCCATGGGCGGCGATCGCGGCCCAGCCGAGGTGGTGGGCGGCTGCATTTCCTGCCTCAAGGCTGATCCTGCGCTTGCGATCAGACTTGCTGGCCCTCAGGCCACGCTTGAGCGCCTGCTGGCAGAGGCTGGCGCCCTCTCTGAGCGGGTGACGCTTGTGCCTGCCGATGGCGTGGTGACCATGGAAGATCGCCCAAGTCATGTGATGCGCCACGGCCAAGGCACCTCGATGTGGGAGACCATCTCCGCCGTCCGCCAAGGACAGGCGCAAGCAGCCGTAAGCTGCGGCAACACCGGCGCATTGATGGCCTTGGCGATGCTCCAGCTCGGCCGCTTGGCCGGGGTCAACCGGCCGGCAATTGCGTGTCTTTGGCCCTCCCGGGGTGTGCATGGCTTCACCGCCATGCTCGATGTCGGCGCTGATGTGCGCGCCGAGCCGACCGACCTTTTGACCTATGCGATTTTGGGCGCGGCCTATTTTCGCAACGGCTTTGCTGAAGCCCGCCCACGGGTGGGTTTGTTGAACGTCGGCACCGAAGCGCACAAAGGGCGGGCGGAAATTCGCGAGGCGTCTGAACTCATTGCCTCGTGTGCTGAGATCGGTCGCTACACCTACCTCGGCTTTGTTGAGGGGTCAGACATTCCCTCTGGTCGGGTTGATGTGGTGGTCACCGACGGCTTTACCGGCAATGTGGCCCTGAAAACAGGAGAAGGCACAGCGCGGCTGATTGGGGATTTCTTGCGCGAAAGCTTTCGTGCCAATCTTTTGAGCCGATTTGGCGCTGCTCTGGCCCGCCGGTCGTTGCTTGAATTCTCACAGAGAATCGACCCAAGGCGCGTTAACGGCGGCGTCTTTCTGGGCCTGAACGGCACTGTGGTCAAATCGCATGGGGCAGCGGATGCAACCGGTGTGGCTGCCGCCGTCAGCTTGGCTGCGAAACTCGCGCGGTCAGGCTATCTGTCCCGTGTGGGGGCCCGTTTGGCCAATGCTGCAACCACTGTCCAAGCGCTGGTTGCAGCAAGGGGAGAAAGCGGATGACAAAAATCGAAGCCGCACCAAACCCTGATGTGCGCTCTGAAGACGATCTGCCCCTTCCACAGCACCCCCGGGGAGAGCTGCGCGCACAACGCGGGGCTGCGCCGGAGGCCCATGGTCAAAAACCCGCTCCGCGACCACAGGTTCGGGCAACGATTGCTGGGGTTGGGCATTACCTTCCGCCGCGAATTGTCCCTAACGCAGAATTTGCTCAGACGCTTGAGACCTCAGACGAATGGATCGTCACGCGCACCGGTATTGAGCGGCGTCATTTTGCCGGGCCAGAGGACACAACGGCCAGCATGGCAGCAAAGGCGGCCACCGCCGCGCTCGCGCATGCGGGCCATGAAGCCGAAACCCTCGATGCAATCGTTGTTGCCACCTCAACCCCAGATCTGACTTTTCCCTCCGTGGCAACCATGGTTCAGGCCGAAATCGGGGCAACGCGGAGCTTTGCCTTCGACATCCAGGCGGTCTGTGCTGGGTTCATTTATGCGCTTGCCCAGGCAAACGCCCTCATCGTTGCGCAAATGGCGCGCCGGATCCTGGTGATTGGGTCAGAAACCTTTAGCCGTATCCTCGACATGCAGGATCGGAGCACCGCAGTTTTATTTGGCGATGGTGCCGGGGCGGTGTTGCTTGAGGCAGAAGACGGCAGCGGCACCTCCTCGGATCGGGGGATCCTTGGAATTGATCTTCATGCCGACGGACATCAGCGGCGGATCCTTTATGTCGACGGCGGTGTCGCCACGACCGGAACAGCCGGGCATTTGCGTATGGCAGGGCGTGAGGTCTTCCGGCATGCGGTTGAGAAACTCGCCCAAACGGCCGAAGCAGCGCTGGCCGCGGCGCAGCTTTCCCCAAAGGATGTGGACTGGCTTGTGCCGCATCAGGCGAATTTACGGATCATCCAGGCCACGGCCCAAAAGCTTGGGTTGCCGATGGAGAAGGTGATCGTCACGGTGCAGGACCATGGCAACACCTCGGCCGCATCGATCCCACTTGCCCTGTCGGTGGCTGCTCAGGCCGGCCGTTTCCGGCCGGGCGAGCTTCTTTTGTTAGAGGCAATTGGTGGCGGCCTTGTTTGGGGGGCAATTGCCCTGCGCTGGTAACCGAAGCGGACGTGGTCTTCTCTCAAGAGTTTCGCGCAAACCACGGTATTGACAGGGAAAAGATCCGCGCTCATGCTTCCTCAGAAGCGCGGCTTTAGGCGCCGAAAGGGGGCTTGCGATGGGTGCGCGCACCATAACCCGGATGGATCTCACCGAGGCGGTTTTTCGAGAAATTGGTCTCTCCCGCAAAGAATCGGCCGATTTGGTTGAACAGGTTCTGAACTTGATTAGCGATGCCTTGGTTGCCGGCGAGACGGTGAAGATCTCCTCTTTCGGCACCTTTCGGGTCAGAAACAAGAAGGCCAGAATCGGGCGCAATCCAAAGACCAAGGTCGAGGTGCCAATAAGCCCGCGCCGCGTCTTGTCGTTTCGACCCTCGCCCATTCTCAAGGAACGGGTGGCAGATGCACGCCCGCGCTGATGTTTGCGGACGATGAAAAAGGCCCCCGAAGCCTTTCGGACGATCAGTGAGGTGGCCGAGCTTTTGCACACGCCGGCGCATGTCTTGCGCTTTTGGGAAACGAAGTTTCACCAGATTCGGCCCGTCAAACGGGCCGGTGGACGGCGCTTTTATCGGCCTGATGACATCGCCTTGCTGAACGGCATTCGCATCCTTCTGCAAGAGCAGGGACACACGATCGGCGCAGTGCAGCGGCTTTTGCAGGAAAAAGGGGTGCGGCATGTGATCGCAATCGGCGCCACGCCGCCGTCTCCGGAGGAGACCGAGGCGGGCTCAGACCCGAGCGCGCACGATGAGGCAAAACACGCTACACCTGCCGGATCGGCCAAGGTCAGGGAAACGCTCGCCCCCACGTCCCCTTCACGCCACGAGGGCGACGGGGCGTTGCGTACACGTGGGGCCGCGCCAGCTGAGCGCGGCGCGGAGGCTCATGCATGGCTTTCGGGCGATGCGGCAGCTTACCCACAAAGCCGCCAGAGATCGCCGCACGGTGATCCTTTGCCTGCAAGCGCGAGCGTTGAGCAGCCGAACTTGCCGCTTGTCCCTTTGCCGCACGAGCGAACGACGGGCCGTTCTGGTGATGCGGATTTGTCTCATGACAACACCGAGGCCGTCGGGAGCTCTGAGGAAATGCAGCAAGCAGAACAGCGGCCGGCTCAGCCAGAGCAAAGCAAAGGGCCAAAACCGATGCCTGCGGAGTTGGAAACATCAGCGGAAGCCGAACCAAGGCTTGCAGCGCTCTTGCGCAACATCCCGCCTGAGACTGCCCTTCCCCTCCGCCCTCGCTTACTCGTCATCGCGCAAAGGATTGACCGGCTTCTTGACCGCATGGCGGAGGCCTCAGGAACAAGCCGGTGGTGATGCGCGGCACGGCGTCTTTGCCGGCACAACTTGGTGGGCATGAGGCGACGCTCTTAACCCGTGCGCTCGCTCGTCTGCGCTCGCTCTTCCTGCGGTGTCGGTGTTGAGCTGCGCGCAGGGCCAAGGAGGTTGGCGCCGCGCTCTCTGCCCCTGCCGAGCAGGGCGGCAGGCCGAGCAGATTTCGCTTACCGCCTGCGGGCTTAAGTCCTGTTCCAGTTTGTCAGTTTCGACAGCTTTTGGGGAAGGGGCTTGCTCTTGGCGCGGGATTCGATAGAAGAAGGGCGGTCGGGCTGTGGCGCAGTCTGGTTAGCGCGTCCGTCTGGGGGGCGGAAGGTCGTGAGTTCAAATCTCGCCAGCCCGACCATTTACACTGGTCGCGATCTCATGGCAGAGATCTCATGGCAGAGGGCGAGGCTGTGCCAAGGCATCCGGCTCGGTCCGATGAGGTCTGCGGATTCCAATGAGTTCTGCGGATGAGGACGGCGTCCACCCACGGAACCCCTCATGAACAATCCGGCATGGGCGCTGTGACGGGCAGGCGAATGGCAGATGAAGAGTCCGAACAAGACCTCCTTCAGGGTCTCAGAACCGGCGTTCTGCCCGCTCAGTGCATCCGCGCCTTTATTGAGCGCGGTCTCATCAAGGCTGAGATCCCCCTCGATCCGGGGCAAATTCAACCCGCAAGCCTGGATCTGAGGCTTGGAGCGCGCGCGTGGCGGGTCCGTGCCTCGTTTCTTCCGGGACGAGGACGGCGTGTCTTGGAGCGGCTTGCCGATTTCCGCATGCATGAGATGGATCTGACCGCCGGCGCCGTGCTCGAAAAGGGCTGTGTTTATCTTATCCCGCTCGTTGAGTCGCTTGCCTTGCCACAAGGCGTTTCGGCTGTGGCCAATGCCAAATCTTCAACCGGTCGGCTCGACGTGCTCACCCGTCTTGTCACCGACAGCGGCACTGAGTTCGACCGGGTTCCAGCCGGATACCATGGCCCGCTCTGGGCAGAAATCTGCCCGCGCTCGTTTTCCATTCTGGTCCGTCCGGGACAGCGGCTCAACCAAATACGCTTCCGTATGGGCAATGCGGTTGTGTCCGATCAAGAGCTTGCCGCTCTTCAGGCCGCCGTTGGTCTTGTGACCGGGCCAGGCGTTGAGGCGGTGATCGATCAGGGGCTCGCCTTTTCCGTTGACCTAAGGCAGCACTTGGATGGGCCGGTGGGGTATCGGGCAAAGCCGCATGCGGGGGTGGTTGATCTTGACGCCGTGGGCGCGCACGACCCGGCTGAGTATTGGGAGCCGCTGCAGGCCCCACAGGGGCGGCTTATCCTTGACCCTGGCGCCTTTTACATTTTGGTGAGCCGCGAAGCGGTGCATATCCCTCCGGCGTATGCCGCCGAGATGGCCCCCTAGTTGGCCATGGTGGGAGAGTTTCGGGTTCATGATGCGGGGTTTTTCGACCCGGGCTTGGGCCATGCCGAAGCGGGCGGTGAAGGCGCGCGAGGGGTGCTTGAGGTTCGTTGCCACGAAGCGCCCTTTGTTCTTGAACACGGCCAAATCGTGGGGCGACTTGTCTATGAACGAATGGCCGCTGTGCCCGATCGGCTTTATGGTTCGGGCGTGACCTCGCACTACCAGGGCCAGAAGCTGCGCTTGTCGAAACACTTCCGTATGGATTGACCGAGCTCCGATGCCCGCGCCCTTTGTCATGCTGGTTTCCGCCGCGTTGTTCCGGGGCAAAGGCAAGCCCAGAAAGCGGCTGCTCGATCGCTCTGTCACCGGGGACAACGCCTGCGACCGCCCCTGGGCTCGGCAGCGCTTTCGTGTTCGCCAAGTGTTTGCTCGAAACCGCTAGGTTGATCTTGCCGCAGGGAAGCCCAAACACGCCCACAGGGAGCGATGTCATCCCTGCCCAAACGTGAGGCCCGTAACTTTCGGCCAAAGCCGCGCTTTCGCCTTCAGGCGACTGCGGCATTTGTGCGCTGGGCAAGAAGGCCGCTTGGCCACATTCGAAAAATGCGCGCACCGATCCAGGGCACGATGATCACCGCGGCAACGGCAACCACTGCGCCAAGCCATAGCCCTGGTGGCCCCAAGGTTCTCAAAGCGGCTTGACCGAATGCCGCAAGCGGAAAGGTAAAAGCCCCCCAAAATGGGCTAAAACCAGCCTCGGTGAGCCAGCGCAGGCGGGCAAGCAACAAGACGGCCAAAACGAGCGCCCAAAGGCCAAAGGCCAACCCCAGCGCAGGAAAGCCAAGGGCGGTGAAATTGGCCGCGAAAACGCTTGCCGGCGCAAGATGGATAGCCAGCGTTGGGCGCAAAGGAGCCGGCGTTCGCAACGCTTTTGGCAACGCCAAAAGCCAAATGATCCCAATCCCAAGCACACCGATGCTCAACAATCCGCCGGCAAGCGTTGAGAAACCAAGCGGGATCAACGCAAACGGCGCAACGATGAACCCCATGAAAATGAGGTGCCAGGTTGGGCTTACCTGCCGGCCTTCGGGCGGACCATTCAGGAGCATTCCCGCAAGAAGGGCAATCAACCCCACATGCGCAACGAGCGCCACCAACACGACGCCTGTTGCGAGCGCCATCGCATAAGGGGCAAGTGCAGCCGCAGCACAATACGAGGCCACGAGTGCAGCGGCAACGCCTGTTCGCCCGGGCAAAATGCGTAAGTCTTCCAGCAACGTCCCTGGTCGAAGAAAAAGCTTTGCAACATAGGCCGCCAAGACTCCGGCAAGAAGCATGACCCCCGCGCCAAGCCAAACCTCAGCAAAAGCCGCAACAGCCTTGGCAGCACCCTGCCCGCCAAGCGCCTGGCCAAACGATCGCAGCAAAAGCCCGGTGGCGAAAAAGCCGAGAATCGGAGGGAAAAGCGCAGGCGGCGTGCTGCGAAGAAACGCTCGGCGCGCCATCACTTGGGAAGCAAGCTTGTGCATCATCGAACAATCTCAGAGCAACAATCTCAGAGCCCGTGTTTGAACCTTGCCGAGGCCAGGGAGCGGCCTTGTATTGGTGGTGCGATTGACTCCGTGATGCGATTACTCCGCCCGCGGGCCGTCAGCAAGCGCAGGGTTGATGCGCGGCCCAAAACGCCCCCATCTGCCCTGCCCCGTTCCCTCGCCTTCAGGCAAAGGCCTCTTTTGCTGAACGCAATCGCAAGCACGTGTTCAGAACGCAATCCAAATGCGCGGCAAGGCGGTGGAGTGCACCCTGCCTCGCAACGCCCTCATCTTCACTCAAGACGCGGGGCAAAATCCTTCCGGTGCCGAAGCCGCTAAAGAGAAGCCTTAGGTTGCCGAACGCTGTGCAGGCCTCAGAGATGCACCTCAATGCGACCCGCCGCGGGCCAACGCGGCTTTGCAAAAATGGTGAGAAAAATGGCGAGAAAGACGTGGTGCCCACGATGCTTGCCACCGCACCCCTTGCGGAAAGATGCCGTTACCCTTGACAGGAAAGCGCGAGCAGACGAGACCGCATGATCCGCGCCTGTCCCTTCGGCGCCCCTGGACGCGAGGCCAAGCGACGCACAATGCCGATGAGCTTCACTGAGCCTTCCCCGGCGCCAGCTGACACGCGCCCCGTTCTTGTGGGCGATCTTGGGGGAACAAATTGCCGCCTTGCCTTGGCGCAAGGCCTGATGCTTTTGCCGGGCTCACTCTTTTCCGCCCGCACGCGCGCGTGGGAGGGGGCCGAAGCCTTGCTTTTTGACTATTTGCGCCGCCTGCCCGATAAAACGAGGCCAGAGCGTGCCTGCCTTGCCGTTGCAGGCCCTGTTCGCCAGGGATGCGTCAGGCTTATCAATGCCGGCTGGAGCATCGAGGCCAGAGCGCTTGCGCGCCGGGTCGGTCTCGGCGACGTGTTGCTCGTCAATGATTTGCAGGCGCATGGCTATTCGATTCGGCATTTACCGGCCGAGGCCGTTTTGCCTTTGCTCACACCGTCTCGCGCGGCCGCGCGGCCCAGGTCTTGCTCGACGACCGAACTGACGCGCCTTGCCGTTGGCCTTGGCACGGGGTTTAATGCCGTGCCGGTGCATCTTTTGCCCGGGGGAGAGGTTTTTGTCCCCCCGTCGGAA
>FWWL01000123.1_pt1 | contig 23162 bp, 22 predicted proteins | sample 2228331 | NCBI WGS metagenome assembly FWWL01 (sample SAMEA103939775, study PRJEB20133) | metagenome | reverse complement strand
TTTTGAAGATTATGAAACCCGTTTCATACTGGAAGCGTTCCGACAAGATTGCGAATTGCTTTATTTTTTTTAGCTGTTATGAAACCGGATACATGAAATGGGTTACACAAAATTTCCGGCAAGATCTGTACCAGTAATTCCGTATTCGATATGGAGGAGGTATCAGCATCAGATGACATCGAATTTAACCATGAATTTCAATGAAAAATCCGCCAATAATTCTACATCATCTGTTCAACTGTCTGCAGAAGCCGTCCGAATTAACGGGCAATCCGAAATCTTGCTTTGCGCATCCTTATTTTACTTTCGGATACCGCGGGAATTGTGGAAGGAGCGGCTGGAGCAGCTGAAAGCTTTCGGATACAACGGCATCGACGTTTATTTCCCTTGGAATTTTCATGAGCCTGAGGAAGGAAAGTGGGAATTTAGCGGCGAACGCGACGTGGAGGCTTTTCTTCAAACCGTCAAGGAGGCGGGGCTTTGGGTTGTGGCCAGACCCGGACCGTACATTTGTTCCGAGTGGGACGGAGGCGCCTTGCCGGCATATCTGAACGTCAAAGAGGGATTGAAAATCCGGGACAACGATCCTCAGTATCTCGGGTATGTGTCCGAATGGTTTGCAAGAATCCTTCCGATTCTGAAAAAACACCAATTTGACGAAGGCGGTACTGTCATTCTGGTTCAGCTCGACAACGAGTTGGATTTCTACGGCTGCACCGATCCGCAAGGGTACATCGCCGCTCTTCGAGAAATGTCGCTTGCGCACGGCATATCCGTTCCGCTTATCGCTTGCGCCGGACAAGGCGGGCTGTACGGCGCTTCTGGCTTCGCGGAGCGAGTCTTACCGACGTGCAATTTCTACCCGGACGACAAGGATCCGGTGTTTGAAGAGAAGGTGATTCATTACCGGCAAAGGCTGGCCGAGCGAAATATTCCGCTGCTCGTAACCGAGACGAACCGCTCTCACTTTCTTCTTCGCAGGCTTCTGTCCTGCGGCGCGAAATTGCTAGGACCTTACCTGCAAGTTTCGGGCACCGATTTCGGTTTTACGAATGCTACGAATAACTGGGGAGACCCGCTTGCATTTCTTACATCCGACTATGATTTCGGAGGCATGATCTCGCCCGAAGGAAGAATCCGGCCGGAAGCATACGAAGGAAGACTTATGAGCCGCATGATCCGTACCTATGGCGTTTCTCTGGCGGAAGCCGTTCCTGCAGAGGATCATGATGCGCCCGTGATTGGGTATGAAATCCCGGATACGGTAGTCGTGCCTGCGGGTCTAAACTTGAAGCAGGGCGGACGCTTAGTGTTCCTTACCAATACAGGTGACGACAAAGCGGAAGTGACTCTACGACAAGACGGCGTTGTTACCAAATCAATCGTGCTTGCCGCGAACCGTTCGATTGCCGTCCCGTTCGGAATACCGCTCGACAAGTGGAACCTCCCCGGTACTTTGCTTTATTCCACAGCCGAATTATTTATGTCGAGAACGGATGCATCGATAACGGTATTGGTTTTCCATACTGAAAGCGAAGGAGAAATGGTGTTCCACTTCGATGAACAGGTCGCTTGGACAGCCGATGGGGGGACACTGGAATCGGATGGCAAACGAATGAAATTCACATTCGGAAATGAGCGGCAAACGGCGTTGAACGTGTCTTCGCCTGAAGGACATCGTTTGCTCATTGTCGTCATGGACCGCGCTTCTGCGCTTTGCGTGGAAGAAATTGAGCCTAACGGCCATATTCGAATCGGACAAATGCTTACTTATGACGACCGCCCTTCGGAGAATGAGATGCAATGGCGGATGGCACGGCTTGATCCTGTCAGGTCGATGGCGGCAAGCGCGCCCAAGGCAATCGAACGGGCAGATTTCCTGGAGAAGTTCGGAATATACCGCGGCTATGCGTGGTATGAAGCGATTGACAATACGCCTGCCGGCAAAGAGAGGAAAGGCTTTCTCGTGCAGCAGGGAAGCGACGTTGTTTCCGTCTACGCGGGGGCAGCATTCGCGGGCACCGTCACGCCTGCAGGCGAAAGTGAGTACTTGCCCTGCGCGGGGACAGGCAGCGGTCGCTGCATGGCGCGCGTGGAAATCTGGGGGCACTCGAATTTCGACGATGCCAGAAAACCGGGACTCCGGTTAAACGCGCTGAAAGGGATGAAGGGCCTCGTATCGGTTACCGATGTGAGAGACATCAACCAAAACTGGCGATTATACCGATCGAACGAACGGGAAATCCGTGAGGAGCTCACGGCTCCTGCTCTTGACGACAGCAATTGGCCGATGGTTGGGTTCGGCGGATGGCTTGCCGCGGACAGCCATTCGTTCGAATACTTCCGCAAAACGTTCAAAGCTGCCGATGACGCCGATTCCTGGACATTAGAAATCGCAGGATTGCAGGGGATGGCGCAAATCTATGTTAACGGAGTGAAAGCAGGCTTAATAAACCCGTTCGATCCATTTCTGGATATGACGCCGTTCGTTGTGCCGGGAAAACTTGTACATCTGACTGTTTATCTGGAGCGATTGCTCGGATTTTCGGCCGGCAACCCTAAGGTGCACGAAGGGAATGCCGCCACCGATTGGCAGGTTTCCGCATGCGGCGGAGAAGGGGAATTGCTGAATCATGCGCGGCTCCAAGAAGATTCGGCGATTGACATCCGGCTTCCCTTGACCCTGCAGCCTGGGGAAGTTAGCTGGTTGTTCGGGAAAGTAAAGTCATCCGGGGACGGCGGCGGATGGCGTGTCCGTTCCTGCGGCTCCGGGTTGAAATTGACTGTATTCTTCAATAATCGCCTCGTTGGACGCCTATGGCTTCCGGGAGGCAAGGCCCGTCCGGCTATGAAGGGCGGAGACCCGGAATCGTTCTATCTGCCCGGACCGTGGTTCGGGGATTCGGACGGCGAGCTGGCCATTCTGCTGGAAGCGGTCGATCGAGACCAATCGTCGGTCATCGAGCAGTTCCTATTTATTCCTGCCTGACAACACGCAACCGAATCAAAAGGAGTGAATTTGATGGCGGCGATTACGGAAACCCGCGCGGCCCTTGTGACGAGAAGAGAGAAAAGCACCCGATTCAAGAGATTCTGGAATAACAAAACGCTGCTCCTCATGTGTTCACCGGCGATTGTATTTTTCTTGATTTTCGCGTATTTACCGATGCCCGGCCTGTATATCGCCTTCGTAAAATACAACTACTCGGATGGAATCTTTAATAGCGCTTTCGTTGGTTGGGATAACTTCCGTTTTCTTGTCATGAGCGGCGATCTGTGGAAGCTGACGTTTAATACGGTCGCTTACAACTTGGCTTTTATTCTGATAGGCAATGCGCTGCAGATCTTAGTGGCGGTTCTGCTTAATGAATTAAGGCAGAAATGGTTCAAAAAGCTTTCCCAGACGCTTATGTTTCTGCCCTATTTCATTTCGGCCGTACTCATCGGCCTGATTGCCTACAATTTTCTCAACTACGATTACGGCATTCTGAACGGTTTGCTCGAGTCTATGGGAATAGATCCGGTCAAAACCTATTCAAACCCCCATATTTGGCCCTTCATCATTGTCATTACCTATTTATGGCAGACAACCGGGTACGGGTCGATTATTTACTTTGCCGCCATTATGGGGCTGGACAATGAAATCATCGAAGCTGCGGAGATCGACGGGGCCAACGCCTTGCAACGCATCATTCACATTATTATTCCTTGGCTCAAGCCAACCTTCATCATTCTGCTGCTGTTCTCGCTTGGCGGCGTTCTCAAGGGCAATTTCGGCCTTTTCTATAATCTGGTGGGCGCGAACAATACCATGCTTCATCCCACGACGGACATCATCGAGACGTATGTATTCCGTTCCCTGATGAACAATTTCAACTTCTCCACAGGCAGTGCCGTCAGCTTGTATCAATCGGTGTTCGGATTTTTCATTGTCGTTACAGCCAACTGGGTGATCAAAAAAACATCTCCAGAAAATTCGTTATTTTAGGAGGCGGCAGAGTTGGAGAATAGTTCACGCAGTATACGAAATGACCTGGCAGAGCGTATCGTCCGGGCAGTCGGTTATGGACTTATCGGCCTGTTTGCACTCGGCTGCCTTCTTCCTTTCGTGCTTGTGCTCGGAACCTCCTTTACGACGGAGAAATCGATTCAACTGAATGGGTTTAATTTATGGCCGAAGGAATTTACCCTATTCGCCTACAAAATCGTGTTCGAGAACCCCGATTATATTATCGGTTCCTATATCGTTACCATATGCCTTGCCATAGTCGGCACCGCTCTTGGGCTCTTCCTGGTGGCGATGTGCGGCTATGCGCTGCAGCGTCCGGACTTTCAATACCGTAATAACATTTCCTTCTTCATTTACTTTACGACGCTATTCTCCGGCGGACTGGTTCCGTTCTATCTGCTCATTACGCAGTATTTGCACCTGAAGGATAACTATTTGTCCGTGCTGCTGCCGGGGCTGATGACGCCGTTTCTTATCATTATGATGAAAGCGTTCGTTAAATCCATTCCCCATGCGATCTCCGAGTCCGCCAAAATCGATGGGGCGGGCGACTTTACCATCTTCATCCGGCTCATCCTGCCGATGACCACGCCGGCGTTAGCCACGATCGGGCTGTTCCTTGCACTCGGTTATTGGAATGAATGGTACCACGCGCTGCTGTTTCTGTCTCCGGATCTGGAATACCGAACGCTTCAACTCTATCTATATAACATCATCACGAGTGCCGATTACATCCGAAACTCGGCAGCCGCTTCGAATGTTCCGCCGAGAGACATGCCTTTCGAGTCGATGAAAATGGCCACAGCAATGGTCGCTACAGGACCGGTGATCTTATTCTATCCCTTTGTCCAAAGGTTCTTCATTAAGGGGATAACTGTTGGAGCCGTCAAAGGTTAACGATGTGCCAGGGGTCTCCCGAAGACCCCATCACATAAAGCTGAAACCGTTTACACTCCGGAATCAGCACCGTTTCAATATTCCAAGGGAGGTTGTTTGAAGATGAAGAAGATTTATGTCATGCTCATGGCTATTGTGCTTGTCGTAAGTCTTGCTGCCTGCAGCGGCAGCAAGAAAGACGGAGAAGCCGCGGTAAGCACCGGCAAGGCAAGTGAGGGCAAGGCAACCGAAAATACGGGGGCTGCTGACACCGGAAGCATCGACACGTCAGAGTTCGTGAAGGTCAGTTATGTCATTCTGGGGGACAAACCGAAAAACGACCAGTTTGACAATGCCCTCAAAAAAGTCAACGAGATCATGAAGCAAAAAATCAACGCCGAACTGGAATGGAAATGGGTGGAGTGGGCCGACTGGCAGACGAAATACAATCTGATGCTCGCATCGGGTGAAGCGCTCGACCTCATCACCATCGGCACGGATTGGCTGGATACTTGGAACAACGCCCAGCGTGGTGCATTCCTGCCAATGGACGATCTGCTGCCGAAATACGCGCCGCAAACTTGGGAATCGATTCCGAAGGAAGATTGGGCCGAGAGCAAATATAACGGTAAGATCGTACTCATCCCCGAGAACGACTATACGCAATGGGTCAACCACGGCCTCTTTTACCGTGAGGATTGGGCCAAAGAGGCAGGCATAACCGAACCGATCGCTAATTACGAAACGATGGGGAAGTATTTTCAGTTCGTGAAAGACAATAAACCCGGCGTCGTACCTTGGGATACCCCGGGAACCAACAACTCTCCGTTCTTTGGTTTCACGGAATCCAATACGGATATGCTGGGACTGCCGATCGGCACCGGCTTGCTCTCGGTCTTCTGGGCCAAGTCGTACGACGAGAAATATACGGTAGACAGCCCGATCTTCAACGAAGTCTTCGTTGACATGGCGAAGATGATGAAGGAATGGGGAGACAAAGGTTACTGGCGCGAGGATAATCTGAATTATAAAGGTGACGCGCGTGTGCAAATGAAGGCCGGACTATCCGGCGCGGATGAGCACCATACACAAACGTATTCCACCCTGCGCGTCGAGATGGATAAGGCGCAGCCGGGATCCGAGCTGCAGATGTTCCCGTTCTCCGCTACCCGCAAAAATCTGTTGGAGCTTTCAATTACGCACGGAGGCACCTCGATCGGCGCTCACAGCAAAAATCCGGAACGGGCTCTCATGGCCTATGACCTTATCCGCAACAACGAGGAAATCTATCATCTGATCAACTACGGAATCGAAGGCGTCAATTATGATCTCAAAGACGGCAAACGGGCAGTTCCGGCCGGTTACGATCAGGAGCGCGACAAATTTTATTCCGATTTCTGGGGCGGCCGCGTCGACAAATTCGAAATTCCGACCGACTTGACTTGGGATCGAATTTCGGAAGTATACGCGGTATACGATACCTATAAAAAACCTTATCCGTACGGGCAATTCGTTTTCGACAAGAGCAGCATCGAAGCGGAGCTGACGGCCATTTCGCAGATTACGGGCGAATTGGGTCCCGCGATTATGTATGGCAAAGCGGGAGATCCCGTCAAGGCGGTCGAACAATTCCGCAGCAAGCTGAAGGCGGCAGGATACGACAAAGCGCTTGCTGAAGTGCAGCGTCAAATGGACGAATACAAGAAATTGATCGAAGGATAGAGGTTTCCATTTTCGACGTTTGCGCTAATGTATTCAACCCGTTGCCTTACACAGCTCGATTTGATGTTATACTATTGTTTACAAGATGAAGCTGAGGGTGAATATCGGGTGAAGCAGGTCACAATTTATGATATCGCGCAGGAAGCCAAAGTTTCAGTAGCTACCGTGTCGCGGGTTCTGAACAATACGGCTCCCGTTCGTCAATCGACTCGAAGCAGAATTACGGCGTTAATCGACAAGTATCAGTTTCAACCCAATGCGCTTGCGCGGAGTCTGTCGAAAAAGGAAACAGGCACAATTGGCATTATTCTTCCTGATATCACCAATCCTTTTTTTCCGGAGGTATTTGCCGGTATTGAGTTGGAAGCCCGCGATAAGGGTTATACGTTTCTGATGTGCGATTCGATCGGCGATTATGAGCGGGAGTCGCAGTACCTGAACGTGCTGCGTGAAAAACAGGTGGACGGTATCATTTTTCTCGGAGGACGCATCAATTTGTCCCGCTGCCCGTCCGAATTGGTCGCAGAGGTTATGGATACGGCCGCCAGAGTTCCGACGGTATTGGTCAACGGCGACTTGCCTGGCGGTTCCTTGCACCGTGTTATCACAGACGAAACGAAAGGCGCAGAGATGGCGACCCAATATCTGCTCGATTTGGGACATAGGGACATCGCATTCATCGGCGGGTACGACTACATCTCGACCACCATGCAGAAGGTAAGGGCATTCAAGAAAGTCATTCGGGCCAACGGCTATGAAGTGCGTAAAGAGTGGGTGCTTCACTCCGACTTTTCCATGGAAGCAGGAAAGCGGTTGATGCAGAAGCTTCTAGATATGCCGGTCAGGCCTACCGCCGTCTTCTGCGTGAACGATTACACGGCGGTAGGTGCCATCAAAACGGCGCTGAAAGCGGGAGTCCGGATTCCGGACGATATGTCGATCATCGGGTTTGACGATATTCCGCTCGCCACCTCCATTTTCCCGGAATTGACCACGGTGATGCAGAAGATGGAGCTTCTTGGCAGAACGTCGGTCCAGATTCTCCATAAGCTGATCACCAAAGAGAAAGTGAAAAAGTTGACGGTTATCGAGCCTGAGCTTGTCATCCGCGAAAGTACGAAGAAAAAGGGATGAAATTCAGCAACCCGGTGAATTAGTTCATAAGCCCGATATAACGAAAGGACTGACCTCCAAGTCTGTTGACTTAGGGTCAGTCCTTTGCTTTATTTCGTACGAATCCATACGCTCATTTCGCCCTGTTGCCGATTGCCCCACAAATAGTAGGGGATCATCTTCAGGCGAAGCTGTTTCTGTCCTCTTAGAGATTGCAGCGGCTGATAAGGTTTGCCATGGCTCCATGCAGCGGTGTCATCCCGCGCATAACCGTCAGCTTCGACAATAACCGCACCGCCGAGCAGGTCGGCTTCAAACCTCTCCGACAAAATAGATTCAGTCGAGAGGGACAAGGAAGCGAGAGGCGAGCAGTTATCGGCTTCCTCTAGGCAGTAAACAAGCGGACCGCGCTGGATAGCGGCTTTGCCTGCATTCGCCCGGATCTGAGGATTCGCTGCAATGAGTTCCGCTTGTAACGGCAGGTTCCATTCGATGATATCGCCTTGCGCCCATTGCCGTTCGATGAGGGCGTAACCTTGCTCTACCCGGATAGCAGCGTGAACGCCGTTAATCGTCAAGCCGGGCTGTTTTACCTGACACCAGTCCGGTATGCGTAACGCGAGAGTGAATGAGGCACAATCGGAATCCGGTGTAACGGTGAAGCGCACTTGGCCTTTCCACGGCAGCTGCGATTGCTGCTTCAGCGTTACCTTGCCGGTGTCAAGCACAAGGTCCGCTTCGCTGCCGATGAACAAATGCGCGTAAATGGTGTTGGTCGCTGCCGATACTCCGTAAATGTATTCGTTCAACGAGCTCAGCAACCGGGCTACATTAGGCGGACAGCAGGAGCAGCCGAACCATTTTTGCCGGACCGGCTTTACATGACGTTTCCCCGGATTATGCTCGGATGCTTGAGGCCAAACCTCCAATGGGTTTACATAGAAGAAATGTCTCCCATCCTTAGACATACTACCTAACACATTATTGTATAGCGCGCGTTCCATAACGTCCGCATATTCGCTCTTCGCTTCGAGCTGCAGCATCCGTTGCGCGAAGAAAATAAGTCCGATAGAGGCGCAAGTCTCCGCATAGACCGTATCGTTCGGAAGGTCGTAGTCAAAGGAGAACGCCTCTCCATGATGGGTGGAGCCGATGCCTCCGGTAATGTACATTTGCTTTCCGGTCATATTGTTCCATAACCGTTCGCATGCTTCCCGCAAACTCGTATCGCCGGTTAACCTGGCCAGATCGGCCATAGCCGTATACATATAGACGGCGCGTACGGAATGCCCGACGGCAACTTCTTGCTCTCGTACAGGCAAATGGCTTTGGTGATATTCAAGATGGGGAGAGGAGACCGTACCTTGTGCCCAGTGGTTCGTGCGGCCGCGTTTCTCCCATTCTTCGATGAAGAATTGGGGATCGCGTCCCCGTTCATCAATGAAATATTTACTTAGATTCAAGTAGCGCTGTTCTCCCGTAGTTTCGTAAAGCTTAACAAGTGCCAGCTCGATTTCCTGGTGGCCGTCGTAACCGCGAATTTTCCCGGATTCCGTACCGAATGCAGAGTCGATGTAATCGGCGAACCTGCACATGACATCAAGCAGCTTCCGCTTGCCTGTGGCGTTAAAGTAAGCGACGGCCGCTTCCATCATGTGGCCTGCGCAGTAAAGCTCATGGGCGTCTGTAAGGTTCGTCCACTGCTTGCCGGGTTCCTTGATCGTAAAGTATGTGTTCAAATATCCGTTCTCATGCTGGGCCTTGGCAATGAGATCGATGGCTTCGTCCGCCGTCTTCTCCAATTCGGTGTCGTGGTGGACGGCTAGCGAATAACCGACGGCTTCAAGCCATTTCGCCAGATCGCTGTCCTGAAAAACGAACCCCCCGAATTTCCCTTCCGCAAGTCCTGCGGCAATCCGGAAGTTGCTGATTGCGTAGCTTGGTTCCGCGCCCTCGACCCTATCGTTAAGCGCCTCCCATTGGTAAGGGATAACGGTATTTCGAACAAGCTCGGTATAGCTGCTCCAGAAAGGATCCTGAATCTTGACTTCAGATGGCTTACGGTTATCCTTGCTTAACAAGCTCATGAATGCGGCCTCCTAAGAAACATCATTATTTAACCCTTTACAATCCATAGTGTATACGATTAAATGAAATCATTATATGGAGCATCTGAACTTATTTTTATAAAATTTAACACAGGAAAGGTTGTTTATCCGATGGTTAACCCTATGTTGGTTCAACTGGAGACGCCGCCGACTCCTTATTACCTGGAATGCGGTCAATCTCATTACGATAGGGGATTCGAGCATCCCAATCGCCGTAATCTTGGCGTGTATGATTTGTTATTTGTCGTACGGGGAGTACTTCATATCGGCGAGGATAACCGGCAATGGGCTTTATCCGCCGGAGAAACGCTTATTTTGTTACCGGACGGAGAGCACTATTCGGTTAAACCATCGGAGGAGGAAACGTTATTTTACTGGGTTCATTTTAGCGCAAACAAGGCGGCGGATGAATCGGGAGACCAGAGCTTTATGAATCCGTATATCATCCAGGTGCCGAAGCATTCGCGATTGATGAATCCGCAGTCGGCATACAGCTTACTGGACCGGTTGCTTACCTTACGGGGGGAAAATCGTTCGAACGCCTTCTGGCAGGAGCAGATGCTGCTGTTGGAAATGCTAAGGCTGCTGGAGGAGGGGGACAAACGTATTAAGGAATCTCCGTCTGTCAGGCTGGCAGAGAGAACGGAGGCGTATTTAAGGAGAAATTACCAGGCTGTCTTATCGAATGAGGAATTGTCCAAAGAGCTCCATTTTCACCCTAACTATATCGTTCGATGCATGAAGGAGACGTACCGCTGTACCCCTATGGAATATTTGCACGAATACCGGCTGAAGCAAGCCAAGCTGCTGCTCATCGCGACAGAATGGTCCGTCGGACAAATCGCGGAGCATGTCGGCTTTCAATATGCCCCTTACTTCTCGAGCTGCTTCAAGCAGCGGATGGGCGTATCGCCGCTGCGCTATCGCAAAGGGTATTCGACTTAATTTTATTTCGATCCGGTGTGATAAAAATCCCATTACTTGTATAATCTAAAATCTGAGTATGAGCGAATAAGGTTAACATCATTAAATTATGCGCCAAGGAAATGGGGTTGTCATGTCAGAGAAGAAAGGGAACCAACGGTTAAATGACGCCTTCGAAATCGCCTTGTACGTCATTAGCGGCTTCTGCCTCGTCTATTACACGGTTCGGGGAGTATACTCCAAAAGCTTTCAGGCGTTCCTGATCATTTCGGTTTTGCTTCTTATCCGGTTGGTGGTCAAATGGACGAAAAGCGAGTGGTTTCCCGCGCTTCGTTTTTCCGTTTTGTTTTTTATTACGGTGGCCATGCTCCTCGCCAACTTATTCGGTTTCTATAACGTCATACCGTATTTGGACAAAATGGAGCATGTGCTCTCCGGCGTCATACTTTGTTTCGTCGGACTGTTGGTGCTTAGGAAAATGATCCGGAACCAAGATATGACCCATTTCCCTTCCCGCATCGGGGTATGGTTCGCTTTGTTCTTTTCCATAGCTATGGGAGGTTGCTGGGAAATTTACGAGTTCACCACCGATCGGTTGTTCGGGCTCTTATCCCAGAATGGCAGTTTGTTCGATACGATGGTCGATATCATTTGCGGAACCGTGGGCGCCGTAGGTACCGCACTCTATCTGGCCTACAAAGCGAAGAGACATCCGCTGTCCATACTATCTAATCGGATTCAAGCTGATTAACTTTTGCCCATCCTTTTGTTATGCAAAGGATGGGTTTTTACTTGCGGTTTTACTTATGTAATCCGTTACCCAATCTCTCTACCGGGAATATACAAGCTATACGGACATAGAATGAATTGATTCTATCAAACTTGCCTTGGGGGAAATATGAATAATAAATCGATCAGGATTTTACAAATCGCTGCAACATATATAGGAACGGTGATAGGAGCCGGATTTGCATCAGGACAATCAATTATGCAGTTTTTCACTGTCTACGGAGCACTTGGTGGAGTGGGCGTTCTAATAGCAACGTTACTCTTTATGTGGATTGGGACCAAAATGATGGTTCTTTCTCATAGGATCAGGGCATTTTCCTATCAGGAACTCAACAATTACCTTTTTGGCAACATTTTTGGAAAAGCCGCGAATATATTGACTTTTCTCATCTTATTAGGTGTAACATCCGTAATGCTGTCCGGTACCGGATCCATTTTTGAGGAACAACTAGGATTGCCATATCAACTTGGCATTGTCACCAGCATTGTTCTGAGTTTTTTGGTCATGACCAAAGAAATTAACGGAATTCTGGCGGTAAATTCGCTGGTAGTTCCTTTTATGCTATTTTTCACAATTTTCATTGGCATTAAGGTTGTTGGAGTAGATGGAGTTTTGGAGACAACGGACTGGCAAAAACAACAGTTGCACGATTTAAAATGGTTGATCAGTCCGTTTGCTTATGCCGCATTAAATTTTGCTTTTGTTCAGGCGGTTATGGTTCCTCTGGGCAGTGAAGTGAAGGATGAGAGCGTGCTAAAGTGGGGAGGTTTCTGGGGTGGCGCCGGTCTTGGATTTATGCTGCTAATTAGCCACTTTGCGATCAATTCAAGAATGCCGGATATTCTGCAGTTCGAAATCCCGATGGCCGAGATAATCCGGAATTTAGGACGGGTTTTTCATATCTTCTTCTTATTGGTGATATACGGAGAGATTTTCACGACATTGATCGGCAACGTGTTTGGAATTACCCGACAGATCCGAAGCTTATATACTCTTCCGAAAAGTTGGGTGGTATTGGCCACTCTACTGACTTGTTTTTTGATCAGCCAGGTAGGTTTTACTTCACTCCTCACCTATCTATACCCGCTATTCGGATATATGGGCATAATTCTTCTAATTTTCTTAGCGGCAAGACCGTTACCTAATAATTAATATTGGATTGCCGAGCGCGAGCATTTGACACAATTATTGAGAACGATTATCATAGTCACTGTGTAAGGCATTATATATTCAGTCAGGAGACCGGGGATGGTTCCGTTCGATCCAAAGGTATTAGAGGACAGGCACAATACGTGGTTTGAATCTGACGTAGACAAAGCGAAATATCTCGATATTGTCGGTTTGGAAACGGAAGAAAGCTTTGTTCATTTATTGGATGGCTTTGGTGCGATCCTTCAAAGTCCCGACCGGCGAGTCACGGGCTCGTTATGGATCAAAAGGTACAGTTCGCTGATTGTAAGCGCCATGTACGTCTGGATCCGCCACGGATATGGAATCGATCTATCGCTGGATCGAGTAAAAGTGCTCCTAAATAAGGATGGAATAAATTTAATCGTTCTCGATTACCGTCAATTGGATTTATTGAAATCGTTCAGGAGCGGCGAGCAACAAACCGAGGTTTATTTGCAGCATCTTTTTTCGGTCAATGTTTGCCCCGTATTCAAGAGGACCGTTCAGCATTCCGGAATCCAAGAAGCGACCTTATGGGCAACACTTTCCTATTCCCTTGCGTATTGGAAAGAAGAGTGGATTCGAGAGGATTCTTCAAGCGAGGTTCGTCTGCGGATCGACGATGTTTACAGGAGGATGGCAGAGCATGCGAAGCCGGAGTGGTTTGTTGAGAAAACAACCAATCCGCTCAATTGCCGCTTTCGCAGCGTCGAAAACCCGTTCCAAACCGATAAGCACATTTTGCTGCGTGAAAAATGCTGCTTGAATTACCGCTTGCCCGGGGAAGACCGATACTGTTATACCTGCCCGCTCATATCGGATGAACGGCGTATCGAAAAGTATCAGTCGGTTCACGGAGGAGCGTGATCCGGCATTACACAGTTTGTTTCACCAACGGTTTAGAGACCGGGATTCTCCTGCCTTTTCCGTACGGGAGGCAGAGCGGGGTGCCGTGAATCGGGTCGGGGATGATCTGACATTTCATATCAAACACGGCTTCGATCATTTCAGCCGTTACGACTTGTTCCGGGGCCCCTTCGGCAAAAATCCGCTGATTGTGGATGGCGACGATCTGGTGGGCGTAACGGCATGCCAAGTTGATGTCATGCAGCACCATGACGATCGTTCGCTGTTCGTTTGCATTCAATTCGTACAAGAGATCAAGTACTTCGATCTGATGTGTCAAATCGAGAAAAGTGGTCGGTTCGTCCAGCAAAATAATGTCCGTGTCTTGCGCCAGCGTCATGGCGATCCAAGCCCGCTGCCGCTGACCGCCGGATAGCGAGTCGACGGTTCGCTCTGCCAAATCGGATAGACCAGTAACATGTAACGCTTCACGAACCATCCGTTCGTCTTCGCGAGACCACTGCTGCAGCCAACTCTGATAAGGGTAACGGCCCTGTTTGACGAGCTGGAGCACGGTTAGACCTTCAGGAGCGATTGGACCTTGCGGCAGCAAAGCCATTTGTTTGGCCACTTCTTTCGTCGGAAGCTTGGCGATGTTCTGGCCGCTCAGGATCACGGATCCCTGCTCGGGTTTAAGCAATCGCGCCATCGAACGGAGAAGCGTCGATTTCCCGCATCCATTGCTTCCAATGAATACAGTAATTTTGCCTTTTGGTATCTGCAGATTCAATTCCTGAAATATGTAATGGCTTCCGTAAGACAATGCCAAGTTTTTCGCTTCCAACGCGATCATAATGAAATCACTCCTTAGGATACTTCATAATAGATTTTAGGAGCAGAAAGATAAACTGTCAACGATAATGAGTAAAAAAAAAAAAAAAATATTGAAATTGAGAATGGCATTTAATACAATATTAGCTGGAAGAGGGCTAACATACAGGGAGGAATATTAGGAGTGAAGCGGTTCATCTTAATAGTTGCTTTGATAGGAGTCATGTTCTTAGTTGGATGCAGTTCTTCGACTGGGAGTAAAGCTGTATCAGAAGATCATGTGGAAACGGAAACTGAAGCAGGCAATTCAATAAGTGTTGCAACGGGGGATCAGCAGGAGCAATCGAATTCGCCGGAATCATCCGATCAAGATAAACAGCCGGCTGCGGAAAAAACAGCTGAAGTCACTGAAGTCGAAGAAACTAAGGAAGTTGAAGAAGCAAAAGAAGTTAAAGTGACGAAAGAAACGAAAAAGGTGCAAGAAGCCAAAGAGGAAAATAATGCCGCGAATACAATGGTGGTTGATTCCATATTGAATAAGAATGAGACTTCTGAACCGGCTAAAAAGGATACCCGTACGATCGAGGTTGAAACGGCTATCACCGAGATTAGAACTCTAGCGATAGAGTTGAAACAACAAGCAAAGGCTGAAGAAGCAGCTCAAATCAAGACGACGGCAGGTCAAATGATCAGTGGCTGGGACAACGTCAAATCAGATATCAAAACAATGGTGCCGGAAATGTATACATTTCTTGATGAGAAGTTGACGCTTCTTGCCGAACAAACAAGCTCCGAAGAAATAGACATGGAAGCTATTATTCAATTGGACTACCAAATTTATCAAGGCTTTAGACAGTTGTCCGAGAAATTGAACGGGTGATTAAGAGCACTTGACAGGAAATCGCAGTATGCATATGATTTAAGTTAGTGATAATGATTATCAGTATCATACATATGAAGGGCGGTAAACGGCAATTATGTTTAAATCTAAGTTTCGTTCGGTTTCGATTTTGCTGGCATTCATCCTGGCATTCGGTGTCATTCCTCTTACAGCTTCGGCTGCAGGAACTGTAAAGGTAGTATTGGACGGGAAACCAATCACGTTCGACGTGGCTCCGGAAGTGATAAAGGGCCGTACAATGGTTCCTTACAGAACGTTGGCGGAGAAGCTTGGTGCTACCGTAAAATGGGATAAGAAAAGCGGAAAAATCTCCGTGATTAAAGGCACCACGACGATCGAGCTTGCATTGAAAAGCAATATTGCTACGGTGAATGGGAAAACGGTCACGCTGGATACGGCTCCTGTCGAGAGAGACGGACGGACGCTCGTGCCGCTCCGGTTCCTCGGCGAATCGCTCGGTCTATGGGTCAACTGGTCGGCATCCACCAGCCAGGTGAAGCTTGAAAGTAAAAGAACGATCAGCCACGCCATGGGCCAGACGACTTTAAACGCCTTGCCGAAAAAAGTGGTTATCTTGTTTAACGGTATGGTAGACATTTCATTGACTTTGGGTGTCAAACCGGTCGGAGCGGTAGAATCATGGGTGCAAACTCCGTGGTACCACTACTTAAGAGCGGATATGGGCGGGGTGAAAAATCTCGGCAGCGAGCTTCAGCCGAACCTGGAAGCCATTGTCGCATTGAAACCCGATCTGATTATCGGTTCGAGGCTCCGGCACGAAAAAATTTACAGTCAATTGTCCAAAATCGCACCTACGATCATGACCGCTGATGTTTTCGATTGGAAAACGAATATGGCGATCGGCGCGGCGGCGTTGAATAAAGAGGATACGGCAAATGCATTTATGGCGGATTGGAATAAGCGCGTCGCCAACTTCAAGGCCAAGATGGGCAGCCGTCTTAACACGGAAGTATCGATTATTCGCTTCCAGCCTGATGGCTCCTCCCGTTTTTACGTTACAGGTTTCGCGGGAACGATCCTTAAGGAGCTCGGATTGGCACGGCCTAAAGCGCAGCAAGTCGAAGGGAAAGTGGTTGTAAACGTCACGTCCAAAGAACAAATTCCGCTGCTCGACGGCGACATTATTTTTGACGTTACGTCTGACTACGGCGGTGACGAGAAATCATTCAAAGCACAGCAAGACTGGACGTCCAACCCGTTGTGGAGCAATTTGAAGGGCATCAAGAACGACAATTATTACAAGGTCAATGACGTGACCTGGAATATGTCCGGCGGTGCGAAAGCCGCGCAAATGATGCTTGACGATCTGTACTTCTACTTCGATTTGGAATAGCAGGGAAACCACCAATAGGTGCGTGCATAAAGAATGAGCGATCATGCTCATTCTTTTATGCGTCATGAGACTGGAGAGAGGTTTATGGGAAACGGTTTGCCGGGTAATATTTCAAAAGTTATGGGAATCGCATTCGTAAGCATATTGTTAGTGGTCTGTATGTTTGCCAGCCTTGCTTATGGCGCGACTGAAATCTCCTGGAAAGAAGTCGTCGAATCCTTCGCACATTACGATTTGAGCTCAACCGAACATGTTATAGTTCAAACTTCGCGTACTCCTCGAACGCTTATCGCGGCAACTGTCGGAGCAAGCTTGGGGATCGCCGGGGCGTTGATTCAGGCGATCACGAGAAACCCTCTTGCGGAGCCGAATGTTTTGGGCATTAACTACGGAGCGTCATTTTTTGTTGTATTGGCCATCACTGTTTTGGGCGTTTCTTCCATGGCATCGATGATGTGGATATCCTTCATGGGAGCTGCAATCGGAGCGTTGGCCGTTTATTTGCTCGGTTCGATCGGACGCGACGGGTTGACACCTCTGAAAATCATTTTGGCCGGTGCAGCCATCAGCGCTTTATTCTCGTCTTTTACGCAAGGCTTGCTCGTGATGAACGAACAAGGATTAAACGATGTGTTGTTCTGGCTGACCGGCTCGGTTGCGGGACGGACAATGGACATGCTGCCAGGTGTTTGGCCTTATATCGCAGCGAGCTGGGCGGCCTCCTTAGTGATAGCACGACATATCAATGTGTTGACAATGGGAGAAGATACGGCCAAAGGATTAGGACAACGAACCATGGTTGTAAAAATCGCATCAGGCATCCTGATCGTCATTTTAGCCGGAAGCTCCGTTGCTCTGGCGGGGCCTATCGGTTTTATCGGCATGGTCATTCCGTATATCGCCCGTTTTGTTGCCGGTGCCGATTACCGTTGGATTATTCCGTATAGCGCTTTATTTGGCGCGATTTTGCTGTTGCTTGCGGATATCGCAGCACGGTTTGTCGTGATGCCGGAGGAATTGCCTGTTGGTGTCATGACAGCGTTTATAGGAATCCCCGTATTTATTTATATTGCGCGGAGGGGGCTCGAAAAATCGTGAGTAAATTTACTTCACTCCGTTTCGCAAAAATTCCGGTCTCTTTTCTTATCTATAAAAAGACGATGAGTATCGTGCTCATTCTAATCGTTTCCAACATTGCTGCGATGATCATCAGTACGGGATTGGGTGATATGTACATCCCTCCGCTGGATGTCGTAAATACGATTATGGGGAAAGGGACTGAAGGTCATGAGCTCGTCGTTCATGTTTTGCGTCTTCCTCGCATTATAGCCGCCTTTTTGGTTGGAGCCTCTCTTGCGGCAGCCGGAGCGATCTTGCAAGGGGTGATCCGAAACCCCCTTGCTTCCCCGGACATTATCGGGATCACGAGCGGGGCGGCTGTTGCTGCGGTTGCCTTCATTACCTATTTTTCGGGAACCGTCAGTATTCGCTGGCTACCGGTTGCAGCGATGATTGGAGCCGGAATCACTTCACTGATCATTTACCTGTTGGCATGGAAGAAAGGCGTTTCCCCCATCCGGCTCGTATTGATTGGAATCGGCATCAATTTCCTAATGATTTCTGTCACCAGATTGATGCTGGTATTAAGCCCGATCAATACAGCTAGCGACGCTTATATTTGGCTTACCGGAACGGTATACGGCACTGTTAGGGAGACAGTATTGACGATGATTCCGTGGACGCTTACTTTGATTCCGCTGGCGATCATATTCGCGCGAAACGTGAATGTTCTGCAATTGGGCGACGACGTTGCGTTAAGCGTGGGAAGCGCCGTACAACGCCAACGTTTTGTCTTGTTGTTGATCAGCGTGGCGCTTGCGGGCAGCGCAGTTGCGGTGGGGGGCGGGATCGGATTCGTCGGCCTTATCGCTCCGCATATGACCCGCAAGTTGATCGGGTCATCCTTCGGCGGAATGCTTCCCGTTTCCGCTTTAATCGGGGGATTGATGGTCATACTGGCGGATCTGGTCGCACGAACGGCTTTTTTGCCCTACGACATTCCTGTCGGCGTGTTCACAGCTGGTATTGGCGCTCCGTTTTTCATTTATTTGCTTTATCGTTATCGTAACTCCAGATGATCAAATAGGGGCTTACGCCCTGAATATATTTATGTGAGGCTATTCCTATCTATTGAGATGGGAAGGCCTTTTTTTAATTTCCAAAATATAGGTTTGTTGATAAAATGAGAGGATGGTGCGGCTTTCTTATGATACGCTAGGGACCGATCGAATGCGTCAACAACCCCAAAGTGCCATCTTTTACAGGAATGCGGATCGAGAGTTCTCTTAACTACTTAATTGAGTCGGAAAGAACAGATGAAGGGGGAAGAGGGCTTTGGAGTTCGGTAGCAGCACCACGCTTGGGAAGCAGGAACTGGAATAACTATGCTGCTCCAGGTTTCGCGAACTACGCAAATCCCCGCTAAATTAATGCATTTTGCGAAATATTCAGAATAGTAGATATAAGAAATTGGGGCTAATGATTATAAAACACAAGTGATCAAACCATCATTTTCTGGAGGTGTCGTGTATTTCTTCCCATATAAGAATAAGACCAACTGCTCTGATTATAGAAGACAACCATGTTTTACTTATTGAGTATAACGAGAACCCAGAAAAGCTACATTATAACCTTCCTGGCGGCGGATCCGAGCCGGGTGAAACCATAACAGAAACTTTAGTAAGAGAGTTAATGGAAGAAGCTAATGTTCAAATAAATATTGGATCAATAGCCTTCTTGTACGAATACACTCCACATAGACAATCAGGGGACTATGAATCCCAAACACCAGTTTTAAATATCATATTTGACTGTTCGATTAAAGAAGGATCAAGTCCAAGATTACCTGATGTACCTGATCCCATGCAGGTAGGAGTAAGTTGGATAAGCTTAACGGAACTAGAATCAATAATTCTATATCCAAATATTAAAAGACATATAATTGAATACTCAAAAACCAAAAGAAATATTGAATTTATAGAAGATCATCAATTAGAGAGTTATTTGAAGAGATAATGAGAGTTATTCGAAGAAGGCCCCAACATCTTATAACACAATATTCGCGCTGCGGTGCCTTCGCCCCTTGATCTGCCAGAAGTATATTCGAGGAAGAAAATCAGGCAGATACATCCATTCCCCTAAGATAAGAGATATCTAAGGGGAATGGACGTCGCGAATACGACAACGTTATGTGAAATCATGTGCTAATTGTAAAACCATCATTTATTAATCGATAAGGGCTGATCGAATGTTTTTTGTAAATTCAAGAGCGATTATTGAGAGATACATCGGTGATGAGCTGGAAATCGTTATCCAGACAAGAACAAAACCTAACGAACCAGAAAGGATTGAATTACCTGGCGGAAGGATCGAACCCTATGAATCCTTAATAGATGCAGTAAGAAGAGAAGTGAAAGAAGAGACTGGATTAGATCTTATTGAAATTGAGGGAGAAGATTTAAGAATAGACACTAAGGGAATAAATACCGATTTTGAAGTCGAATGTTTAAAACCATTCGCAGCATACCAAACCATTAAAGGACCAATTGATTCTGTTGGATACTATTTTAGATGTAAGGCTGATGGTGAGTTGTTGGACACTGGTGATGAAACTGCAGGGATCAGATGGATAAGAGTAAAGAAACTTAAAACCATGTTTCATGAGAACCCCTTACAATTCTCAGATGTAGATCGGGCGGGAATAAATTACTATTTAAAACACATTGAAACCAATTGTGAACGCAGCTCGAAGAAGGCACATGACATCACATAACAATGTGTTCACCATCGGGGGACAAGCCCCCTCGGTCCCGGAAGTAAAGTCGATGAAGTAGTTGCCGGGACACATCCGCACCACCCAACCGCATCGCGGCCGGACCTAAAGGTCCTTAGGGTGGTGGGACGTCGTGAACACGGAAACGTTAGGTGAAATCCCTGTAAATACTATGATGGAGTGAATTCAATGGAGTTAATAGAAATCAAGAAAAACTTATTTACTACGCCTGAGGAATACTACCTGGCTTTTCTGCGGATGCAAACCGCGGTGGTTATATGCGGAGCTCCTTTTATTTCTTCACTGAGCCGTGGGAAGTATAACTTCTTGGATTGATGTTTCCCCGTAGGGGGAAAACTAAAAGAAAGACCCCGTGTAAGGAGGTCGCACTTCTTGTACAACTCAATTGATCCTTGCTGCATTCTTAGTACGTGCGGAAATGGGTATTTTTCGGCTTCTTAATTATTTTCGTATCGATGATGAAAGCAACAATACCTCCAACTGTATATGCAATCATATCCATAGGGTCGAATATAGAACCAATTACTAGCTGTGCAATTTTATTGTGTTGAAGACCTAGAATTGAAGCAAAGTGAAAATACTGCAGCACTTCTGTGATTAAAGCCAATACAAGAGTAAAGATTACAACATAAATCGAACTAAACTCTTTCAGAGTCATAATAAAATAATATATAAAAACTACAATAATAACATCCCCAACTAATCCTCTTATGAACGGCATCTCACTAAAGAGCAAAACTATAAGTATACAGAAAATAATACACATTAAGGAAAGGCTAAAGTAAACTAGTCTTCTATCCATAAGTACACCTCGTGTTTTCTTTGTATGAGAAATGACATCAGAGAAAAATTTTTATAGTTTTTTTCTAAGGTGAAGTATATCCTATTAACTCAGTAGTGCCAATCGCCGGTTCCTTATATAAATAAAGAAGGCTTCGGATTAACGAGATCTCAATGGCAGGGCCGGCCAGTTTAAATAAATTAGCAATGCCAGAAATTCGATGTGGTCTAGACAAATTACAATGGGGAAGAGTAATAGAAATAATCTCTAGAGATCACTGTTTGCAGATTATAGATAAAGAGATGGGATGTAGCTCGAAGAAGACAGGGACATCACCTAACACCATATTCACGCATCGGGCATTCACCCTCGGTCCGGCAGAAGTTAGATGGGATTCTAGGAGGCATTTCAGCAGCAGGGAAGCGGAATCAGCCGGACACATCCGCACCACCTAACCACATCGCGGCCGCCCTTCGGGCTTAAGTTGGTGGGACGTCGTGAATACAACAACGTTATCTGAAAGAGCGGAGCGAATTAGAAATTCATCAAATCAAATACCTTATGATATAATGTAGCTGAGGTGATGCTAACATGTTAAAAGATGATGTGAAACAAATGATTGATAAACTTCCTGAGGACTGTTCAATTGAAGACATTCAATACACTTTGTATGTCCGATCTAAAATTGAAAAAGGACAGAAGGATATTGATGAAGGTAATTTGTTGTCCCATGAAGAGGTCAAAGCGAGGATGGATAAATGGCTGAACAAACAATAATTTGGACCTTGACTGCATATAAAGATCTACAAAACATTGTAGAATATATTTCTCAGGATTCAACATATTATGCACTGGCATTTTATGATGATGTAATGGATACAACACAAACACTAAATGATTTCCCGCAACGAGGACGTGTAGTTCCAGAAATGGACGATCCTGAGATGCGGGAAATTTTTATACATAGGTATAGATTGATTTATCAAATACATAATGACACGATAATAATTCAAACAATAATACACGGGGCAAGAAATTATATGAAAGAATAATGGGCAATTTGAGGGTATATCAGGAGCTCCTTCAGATAACACAATATTCGCGCTGCGGGCCATTCGGCCCTTGATCTGCCAGAAGTATTTTCGAGGGAGTTGATTCAGGCAGATACATCCATTTCCTAAGATAAGAGCTATCTAAGGGGAATGGACGTCGCGAATACACTAACGTTATCAGAAATTTGCGCAAAACATGTAAAGAACATAGGGAAGCCATTTAGAGAGACAAATCATAAAGAGTTAAATTTAATTTTATTATCGTTGGGGAGATGATGGGTTGTTTTTAATAATTAATTCTATTGGGATTATTATAGGTGCGATTTATTTGATCTCATTGATTGTGGGTTTGATTATTTGTAGGAAACAATTATTTACAGAAGGCTTTTACTTTTTTTTGATCATGATAATTTCACAAGTACATTCGTTTTTTGCTCCTTTATATACAAATATTGTTATCGACCACTACCAAAAGAATGGTGCATCGGGTGGCTTGACTCTTGGTCAGTTCGTAATTTCAATATCGTATATGGATACATTAATTAATTCAATCGCTTTTTTAATTTTAGTCATAGGATTTTATAGAAGATGGAAGAGATCAAGTGATGGAGTAAATCTAAGTAATAATATTTGATAGTAATCCTAGGAAGGCACAGACATCTGATAACATAATATTCGCGCTGCGGGCCATGCGGCCCTTGGTCTGCCCGAGGTATTTTCGAAGAAGAGTAAACAGGCAGACTACATCCATTCCCCTAAGATAAGAGCTATCTAAGGGGAATGGACGTCGCGAATACGACAACGTTATCTGCAATTGCCTAACTTCAAAAAA
>FWWL01004558.1_pt1 | contig 23165 bp, 18 predicted proteins | sample 2228331 | NCBI WGS metagenome assembly FWWL01 (sample SAMEA103939775, study PRJEB20133) | metagenome | reverse complement strand
CTGCCGTGAGACCTTCGGGGGAGTCGTGAACCAGAAGGCAACCGAGAAGGCGCTGAGCAAGTTCGATCGTAGGCTGCGCGAAATCCTTGGAGGAAAAACGCGTTGTCAGGTCGAGCGGAACCAGCATCATTGTTGCGTCATTTGCTGAAGTCTTTTGCGAGCGTTGTCGTTGAGATAGATGACCGCCACAACGTCCTCAGAATTCGGAGCGTGAATTGGAATCACCGCCACTCCAGGAGGCGGCGGCCCCAAAGGCAGCGTCACGACAGCAACGGCTTCTGTGCGTAACGGCGGCCACACGCTCAAATTCCTACCAAGGGGCAAGCACTCGAATTTCCCGCAGCTCGCTTGCTCGAGACGAAATGTTCCGGGAGGCAATTTCGCATACACAGCAACGAGGTATTCGGCTCCGAAGATATTATGAAACGCAACACGGTCGAGCGCGGGATCCCAATTGTGCACGAGAGTGAGCGCCTGCTTGACCCCATACTGCCAATTCACGGCAGAGCGCGTGGCGTAGCGCCCAAAATATTGGTAGGCGAAGGGGACAAAACTCAGAAGAAGTGCTCCAGCGAGGAAAGACCAAACTGGCCGCGCGCAAAGAGATTTCAGGCGTTTTTCGCCAACCGCCATCCCCATGCCCGCCACAGCTTGAACTGCGGGAAGCGCAACAATGCAACGTAGAGCGTGAGGGATTCCCTCGCGCGTAAGGCTTGCCGCCACAGGGAAGAAAACGATCCAGGCCATGAGCAACAGGTGGCGTGGGGAGCGTTCACGGACCAGACAACCAAGCCCCATGAGAAGGGCGGCAAACTCAGCAAACGTGAGCACTCCGACACCGGGCCCGTGACGTAGTTCTGCGTCACCTCTCAAGAGAAGAAATGAAGGAGCAAAATGAGAACCATAATTGCGAAAAAACATGATCGTTACGTCTAACCAGGACTGCCCTGGTGAAAAGATGCTGATGCGCGAGAATCGAGCCTGTGCCGCCTCGGTTTGGACGAGAAGAAGTCGCAGAGTCGGATAACTCAAGAGAGCGAGACAAAGGGCGGCTGCAGCAGTCCAGCGCCAGTGCGCGAGTAGCTCGCGGCGGAAAAGCAAGACGTGGGTCACCAGGAGGAGTGGCACAAAGGCTCGGGCAACATCGTACGTGTAAATGGCAAGAGCGTAGCCGACCGCTGTCAGGAGAATCCCCGCGCGACGCCCCGAGAGGAACCACTCCCATCCCAACATCGCGGCAGTAAGGAGAAAAGGCAAAAAGATGCCTTGCTGGGCCCAGCGGCTAAAAACAACATGCCAAGGAGAGAGAGCGAGAAAAGCCCCCGCCCATAAAGCGACGCGGCCCCCAAAAGCCCGCCTCATCCAGAACATGAGAAGGAGAACTGTCAGAGTCCCCACGATGGCTGCAGGCAAGCGCGCCGCCCACTCCCCTACTCCCAGAACCCAAACGAAAGGGACTGCCGCGTATTGATAAATCGCAGACGTGGTGACTCCAAAGACGCGGACAAAGAGAGGGAGGAAATTCCCCGAGCAATCCCTTGCGGTCGTCGCCAAACACCATGCGTTGTAGATCTTCTCGGCCTCGTCGCGAAAGAGAGCGGGGGGCAGCTGATCCAGGCGATACATCCGGAGGCAAGCCGCGGCAACGGCGACGACGACAATCCCCATTCTCATCAACCGCCTGGGGCGCACGTTGACACTCATCGGTCCGTCAATCCGATCAAGTCGCGATAATAGTCGGCATACAGCGGGCGCCGTTGACGGCAAAGATCCCAGTGCTCGGCAGCTTTGCGCTTGTCGCCAAGGAAATAAGCGGCCCACCCAGCGCGTTCATGGACCTCAAAAGCCTCGAGATCGAGGAGCGCTTGATTCAAAAAACGCTGAGCTTCTGCATAGCTTCCGCGCATGAGCAGAAACGCGCCGTAGCGGCTAGAGGCATTGGAGTAGCGGGGATCCCATTCCAAGGCTTTGCGCCAGACAAGTTCCACTTCGTTGAAAGGTTCGCGCTGAAGGATTTCGTGGGCTGCGGCGAAGAAACGCTCAGCTGCCTTTTCGTCCCCCTGACGCAGGGACTCAAGCCCGCGAGTGAAAATCTGCTCAGCGGCATGCCACGGAGAAACGAGGGAGCCATCCGGCATGGGCAGGGCTTGCTCAGCGAGGACGCGCCCGTGTTTGAAATAAGCCTCGGCGACAAGGCGACGTCCGACCACCAGGGCAGAGAGAGCCAAGAGAAGCAAGAGGACGGCGAGAAGAGCTGCAGATTGGGGGCGAGTCGCCTGGTGAACCGAAGGAGACGACTGCCCAGCTGTCGCGCTTGCCGCTTCGCGCGCCACGGCTTCAGGGATCGCGAGTAAGAGCGCCCAAACAGCAATGTGAGAGGGTAAGCGGAGTGGGAATGTCATCAGTGAGTCCAAAGCGAAGACCATCACGCCAGCAACGCTAGCCAGGGCGAGCAAGCGCGTCGCGGGCGTCTCGGCACTCCAGAAGAGGCGATGAGCTCGCATAAAAAAGCTAACAAATATCGCTAGGTAAAGAGTGAGGGCCACGAGGCCTCCCTCGGCCCAGACATGAAGGTATTCATTGTGGGCGTCGTTGGTAAAGGCTCCGGCGTAAAGCCGCAGATGGGGATCGCCGATAACGGAGGGGACAATCTGGCGCACATACTCGAGGGTAAAGTTTCCCAAACCGATCCCCAGCCAAGGATGGTGGAGGATCATGTGCCACGTCGTTTTCCAGATGGCCACACGTGTCGGCCACCCTTCAACCCATCGCTGAGAATTGAATGCTTCGGCCAAAAGCGATGGGGCGTGAGGATTGGCGGGATGAGGAAGGAAGTAGAACGCCTTGCACGCAACACTTGCTGCGACAACCCACCAAAGGCGACGCCAGTGAAGCGTCGGGCGCACCGTGGGATGCAAACACACCCCAGCACAAAAAAGAAGAGAAGCTAACAAGGCGCCCGTGGAACCAACGCTCCACGTCACGATGAGCGCGGCGGTCATGAAGAAGATGAGCGCAACCAGAAGCCATGGAAAACTGGGCGTTGCCAAGAGCGCCAGAATAGCGGCGGGATAAAAGAGTCCGATAAAGCCAGCAATATGGCCGCTATTGCCCAGACCTGCCGCAAGATAGCCTCTCCAGTCGGGCAAGCGAGGAACCACACGGCCGAAAATACTCCCATGGGTAAAATCCTCAGCCAACGTCCAAAGCGCCGTGAGGGAAGCCGCTGCCATGCCACACGCAAGAAGCACCCAACCTTGACGCACGGTGCGGATGGCAAAAAAGGCTGCTATGTGGAGGCATAAAAAGGTGACGAAGTAGCTCAAGGCAAATTGGCTGAGAGCAGCCGAACGAGCGTAGAAGAGAGAGCAGGCCCCCCATGCAACAAAGAGGATCAGAAACCGAGAGTGCCATGGCAGGGCTGGCTGCGACTCCGTTGAGCGAAGAACGCGGACAAGGAGTGCTGCAATCGTGGGTAAGAGAAACCACTCGAGCAGCGCAAGCTTGGGGGTCAGAAAGGAATCTTCCAGTTGCGCCACGCGCACAAGAGGAAGTGCCAGCGTGAGTAACGCCAAAAAGGCAGAGGGCAAATCCGACCGCAGAAGACGGACGCTCGACCTCACCGTTTCACGATCTATTCCTAAGCCGAGAGCATTCATCGTGATCATGTTGAGAAGGATAAAGTGGCGAGAGTCCAAGAGAAAACTGATGGCGCTTGGCCGACGCGAAGCCACAGAACTGAATAAATGCGGTGCGAGGTTTTAGGAACAAGTGCTGTTTTCCGGCAATGCGTCGGGGTGTAGCGCAGGTGGCTAGCGCGCAACGTTCGGGACGTTGAGGTCGCAGGTTCAAGTCCTGCCACCCCGACCATTTTCCGTTCTCCGCCTTGAGGAAAGAAAGTTTTTGAGAGGGGACACTTTTCGTTCAACGAACGTACCCTACACCCTAACCCTGAGTTTCGGGAAAACACCATTTCCGCTAAAACCGTTAAAGCGCGCTGCATTGTCGCATCCTCTCTCCCAGTCAGCGCTTTTCCCAGTGGTTAGCATACTGACTGCGGCCTTGGGAATGAAATGGGACGCCTCACTTCGTAGTGCTTGCTGCCCCGAAAGATAGCGGGGCCTCCCTTGGACTTATGTGGTGACGGGGGCTGCTAATAGATCAGCGATTTGGGCTAGTGTTGTCCGCAGTCGGGGACGCAGAACTGTCGCGGGGGAGATAAGCTTAGTCATCTTGCAAGTTTATGGGACTTACGTCTTGTCTCGTTGTCCCAATTCAAGGCGTTGTCGCTCTCCAGCAACGAGGGAAGCGCAAAGCGACGGACTTGTCCGGCCTACACAAAAAGCAAGTCCCGGAGTCATGCAAAGTCAGCAGAAGAGTTCGCCCCATTCGTTTTTTCTTGCGACCGAGCCCCGTTGTTGTTCAGTTCACTACTAGAGGAGTCGTTATTTGCATTACGACTCCTTGATACTCTCAGCTTCTAGTGGGAATCTGGCCTGGGAAAAAACGGGAGGACCTACTACCATGACAAGTGAGACGGCGGTCATTTCGCGCGGCGTGACTCTCACTCTGGCACTCATCGAGACGTTTCTTTTGCAGAACATCAGCTTAGCGCAACATCACCACGTTCCTACCGAGGTTTCTTCCCAGGATGTCCATAAAGAATATGCGAGCCAGGAATCACGATCATAAGGCTCCCCCGAAGCGATCACCCAGTATGCTGGGGATTCGGCCATCATTATCGACCCCGTAATCCAACAGAACATTGGTGTCCGCACCGCACTCGTCACGTCTGGTCCCCTTTTGCGGGAGGTCGAAACTTTAGGAACGGTCTCCTACGATGAGACAACACTCGTTGATGTCACGACTCGCGCTCCCGGCTGGGTCCAGAAGCTTTATGCAGATTCGACGGGGCTTCTTGTGCATGCAGGAGACCGCCTCTGTGAGTTCTATTCGCCAGAGCTGTTGAGTGCCCAGGCAGAGTTCGTGGCCACCATTGACGGACCAACGGCGGGGGGATTGAGTCGGGAGGACGTCGCGAACGGAGCTATTCAAAAGCTACGTCTTTTGGGGATCTCGGAGGACCAGATTCGCAATCTTCTGCGCACGCGGCGACCTCAATATACGGTCCGAATCGATGCGCCACGGGCCGGATGGATTATCGAAAAGAAAGTTGTCGAGGGGACAAAGGTTGAGGCGGGCGAGTTGCTTTTTAGAATTGCCGATCTTTCGACCGTATGGGTTCTTGCCCATGTTTTTGAAGCGGATCTCCCTTTTGTGCGAGTGGGGCAAGAAGCCGTCGCTGTGGTAGACACGTATCCAGACAAACGATTTCGGGGCCGCATAACATACCTCTACCCTTCCATTGATGAGAAATCACGGACAGCGATGGTTCGCCTGGAGTTCCACAATCCGGGCTACTATCTGCGGCCCGGCATGTTTGCTCGTGTCTTTCTCCGAGCTTTGCTCAAGCAAGACGCTATTCTCGTCCCCGATTCTGCGGTGTTGCGTAGCGGCAAACGGGCTACCGTTTTTGTTGTGCGAGGAAACGGGAAATTCCTCCCCAGGCAAGTCATTTTGGGTCACAGGACGAGCTCGGGTCAATACGAAGTTCTCCATGGGGTGACTCCGGGTGAAGAGGTAGTGACATCCGCCCAGTTTCTCTTGGACTCCGAAAGTCGGTTGCGTGAAGTGATCCAGAAACTGTTGGCTCCCTCGAGCCCAACGCGCAAGGATGAGAATGAAGAGGAGTTTGACAGCGAGCAATGGGGCTTGTCTGCCAGCGAATCGCGCAAGATGACTCCGACCACTACTCACACTGCCTACGTTTGTCCGATGCCGGAACACATGTCCATTGTCTACGACAAGCCAGGCTCATGCCCAATTTGCGGCATGGATTTGGTAACCGTGGCTGCTGACCATCTCATTCCTGCGGAAATGACCAGTAAAATCTTGCATTACACTTGCCCGATGCCGGAGCATTCGGACATTCACCTTTCGACCCCCGGTAAATGTTCTCGGTGCGGGATGACGCTCGTTCCTATTTGGGATAATAGCGCCCTAAACGAGGCATCGACGTCCGCCCCAACGCACCTGCATGTTGGATCGTCACCGACAACTTCCCCTAGGGGACAAGACTCGCTAGTTGCGCGAGACTTTACCTGCGAAATGCATCCCGACATTCAGTCGTCCGCGCCGGGTAACTGCCCTATTTGCAGAATGAAATTGGTTCCACGCGCAAACCTGGGCACTCTTTCAACTCATGCCAGTGAAGGGGGCGGTCAATCCTCCCCGGCTAGTCCCTCATCTTCCCCAGCAAGAAAGCAGAAGTTTTTCACATGTGGAATGCATCCTCAAGTGATTTCACCCAAGCTTGGAAACTGCCCTATCTGTGGCATGAAGTTAGTCGAAAAGTGGGTAGACGCACCTGGATCGCCACCTGCAGCACCTGTGAATAAACATGTCCCCAGTGGCCCCACTCCTGCGCATGATGAACGATCAGATCCTGCTAACGCAGGACAAGCTAGGCCAAAAGAGGCTGTGCGCCACTGAAGTCGCAGAAAAGGAGGTTTGGGCATGCTGGAGAGACTAATCGATTTTTCTTTGCGCAACCGCCTATTAGTGGTTGTGGCAGCCGTTTGCCTCGCCCTCGCCGGAATCTATTCTCTCAAGTACATCCCTATCGATGCAATTCCAGATCTCTAGGACACGCAAGTGAGCGTTCACACCGAATGGCCTGGCCAGGCTCGTCGCATTATCGAGGACCAGATTACGTATCCCATAGCGAGCAAGATGTTGAGTGTTCCCCGAGCCAAGGCGGTCCGAGCGTATTCCCTTTTGGAGTGTCATTCGGTTACATTATCTTCGAGGATGGAACTGATCTCTATTGGGCACGTAGTCGCGTGCTTGAATACTTAAGCACTTTAGGTCCCGTGCTGCCCAAAGGGGTGAATCCAACCCTTGGCCCTGATGCGACGGGTGTTGGTTGGGCATTCATGTACGTGCTGGACTCAGAGGAACATGACCTTGCTGAGCTGCGCTCACTGCAAGACTGGCATCTGCGGAATGCACTGACTGCGATCCCCGGTGTGGCAGAAGTTGCATCGGTTGGTGGCTTCGTGAAACAATACCAAGTGAGCGTGGAGCCAAACCGCCTACGAGCTTATGATATCTCTGTTGGAATGCTCCGTGACACGATCAAACGTAGCAATGGGGAGGTCGGGAGGCGTTCGGTTGAAATAGCGGAAAAAGAGTTCATGGTGCGGGTGAAAGGGTATCTGCGGTCGCTTGACGACCTGCGAAACGTGGCGGTTATGGCAGGAGAGAAGGGGATACCGGTGCGACTTGGGGATATAGCTGATGTAGAGTTTGGCCCGGATATGCGCAGGGGGAATTACCGATCTGAACGGCAAGGGGGAGGTGGTCGGCGGGATCGTCGTTGTGCGCGACAAAGCCGACGTGCGTCAAGTCATCAAAGCGGTAAAAGCTAAACTCGCGGAGATAGGTCCTACCCTCCCCTCTGGGGTTTCTGTCCGCGTGGTGTATGATCGCAGTGCGTTTATTGATCGTGCGATTGCAACACTTCATGAAGAACTGCTCAAAGAAATCGTCGTCGTTGCCTTAGTCTGCATCGTATTCCTCCTTCATCTGCGCAGTGCTCTCGTCCCAATCGCCATTCTTCCGATAGCAATTCTAGCATCGTTTTGTGTCATGTACTTGCAAGGAATCAGCTCAAACATCATGTCGCTCAGCGGCATTGCGATAGCCATCGGGACAATGGTCGATGCGGCCATCGTCATGGTGGAAAACGCCCACAAACACTATGAGCGCGATTTTACGACAGGGAAAACACATTGGGAAATCATTCGTGACGCAGCGACCGAAGTCGGCCCAACGATTTTTTTTACATTACTTGTTATCACGGTATCGTTCTTACCGATCTTCGCCCTTGAGGGGCAGGAGGGTAGATTATTCAAGCCGCTTGCGTTCACAAAGACTTACGCTATGGCATGGGCAGCTCTGCTGTCCGTGACACTTGCCCCTGTCCTCATGGGTTATGCCGTCAGCGGAAAAATCGTTTCAGAGGAACGGAACGTTATCTCCCAGTTCTTAATAAGAGTTTATCGTCCTCTTTTAGGAGGTGTGCTGCGTTTTCCTCGTATGGTGGTCACAGCTGCTCTCTTGGTCACACTCAGCGCTTTTTTCCCCTGGAATAAGTGGGTCGTGGCTCATCTCCCAGATGGCAAACTCCGACAGCTAGCACAAAAATTAGGAGTTCTTTTTCCGCTGCAGAATCTTGGTTCAGAGTTTATGCCACCTCTGTACGAGGGGGATCTCCTTTATATGCCCACGACTTTGCCGGGGATTTCGCCAACGAAAGCTCGGGAGCTCCTTCAGCAAACAAACAAGATAATAATGAGTTTTGGCGAGGTGGCCACTGCTTTTGGAAAGATTGGACGGGCGGAATCAGCAACCGACCCGGCGCCATTGGATATGGTGGAGACCACCATCATGCTTAAGAACCAAAGCGAATGGCCTGTTGTGGAAATCCGCGATCCCGAGAGCGGCAAAATCATCGCGCGTCGGCGTCGCACCCCCGATGAGCTCATAGCTGCTTTAGACCGGGCTCTGCAGATCCCCGGGGTAACCAATGCTTGGACGATGCCAATTCGAGCGCGCATCGATATGCTCGCCACAGGATTTCGAACGCCGGTGGGAATTAAAGTAGCGGGGCCAGACTTGCGAACACTCGAACGGATTGGTGAATCGCTCGAGTCCGTTATCAGGGGGGTCCCGGGAACGAGTAGCGTTTACTCCGAGCGAGTTATGCAGGGCAATTACATAGAAATTGACATTGCGAGAGACATGATCACTCGCTACGGATTGACAATTGCTGACGTGCAAGAGGCGGTCGAACTTGCCCTCGGGGGGATGCCACTAACAATGACCGTAGAAGGGCTAGAGCGCTATGCAGTGATTTTGCGATATGCACGCGATTACAGAGAGTGGATCGAGGACTTTGAGCGAATTCTCATTCCTACGCCTTCTGGCGCCAAGATTCCGCTCGGCACAGTTGCCAAGATTCGGACGGTTAGTGGCCCCATGGCGATCAAAAGCGAGGGAGCTATTCCAAATGTGTGGGTCTACGTCGACGTCCACGGCGTCGACCTTGGGACTTACCTTAGGCGAGCTCAAAATGCTGTGAAAACCGCAATCGCAAACGGTGAGATTTCTCTCCCTCAGGGCTATTCGCTTATTTGGAGCGGGCAATACGAACACATGCAAAGAGCAAGAGAGCGCCTGCTGATCATCGTGCCAGTCACACTCTTCCTCATTTTGGTTATTCTCTATTTCAACACTCGCTCCTGGACGAAAACAGCTATTGTCATTCTCGCGGTCCCCTTTTCGCTGGTATGAGCATTGTGGCTCCTTTACCTCTATGATCTGAGCGTAGCCGTATGGGTTGGTTTAATAGCTTTGGCTGGGTTAGACGCCGAGACGGGGGTTGTGATGCTCTTGTATCTGGACTTGGCTTATACGGAACGAAAACGACAGGGGCGCATGCGTGACCTAGCCGATCTGTACGACGCCATCTAACACGGCGCTGCTAGGCGGTTGCGTCCAAAAGTTATGACCGTAGCTACCACAATCGCCGGGCTCATTCCCATCTTGTTGAGCACTGGTACCGGCGCGGAGGTGATGAAGAGGATCGCGACACCCATGGTTGGCGGGCTCGTGACCTCTTTCATGATGGAACTCCTAGTTTATCCCGTCATCTATTATCTTTGGCGGAGCCGCCAGATTCGGGTATCTCCGGCTGTCACACCGTGAGGTAAAAAGAACGGTAATGAAGACCGAAAAAGAGATCCCGGTCGCCATACTCCACGGCCTGTGGGGCCGATCTTCCAGCGGATTGAATAAGTCGATCCTGTTCGCACCTCAATGCTACGACGGAAAACTCCGTGTGGCGCCGAAAAAGCTGGACTTCCGTTTTTCCTAGCAGCAGGAGAATGCAGCAAACGCTTGGCAGTTTCGGTTCCTGCTCAAGCAACAGCAATGACTCTCTCCCTTTGTGCCACGGTTTTCCTAGCTGCCGAGCCCTCTCTCTCATCCGTGAGCTCTGCCGGAGCAGGGTAAGAAAATTGAAAGAAGGTTGTTGGCCTCATGCTGCGAAGACTACTTCCGAAAAAGACAGATTTCTTCGACTACTTCGACCGGCACATTGAACAGACATTGGCGGCCTGCCAGGAGCTTGTGGACTTGGCGCGCTCCGGCGACGACCTGGAACGCCGGGCGGCTCGCATCAAGGATATTGAGCACGCAGCAGATCGCATCACCCATGAATGCATTGAAGCGCTCCATGAGACGTTCATCACGCCGATAGAACGCGGCGATATTCACCGCCTGATGAAAAGACTCGACGACATCGTCGATGCCATTGATGCGGCGGTCTTGCGCTTGCGTCTCTACGAAATTCACGAGCTGCGCGAGGAGGTCAGGCTTTCTGCTGACTTACTGCTCAAAGCCACAGGAGTTATCTCCCAAGCTCTCAAACTCATGCGCAACCCTCACAACATCGAAGCCATCAAGCAGTGTTGCATTGAGATCTACAACCACGAGAACGAGGCAGACACGGTTCTGCGCAAAGCCTTGGCTCGCCTCTTCAACGAAGAGAAAGATCCCATTACCATCATTAAGTGGAAGGAAATCCTCGAGATCCTCGAGCTTGCCAGTGATCGCTGTGAGGATGTGGCCAACATTATCCAGGGCATTACGATTGAGGCTTCGTAAATGATGACCACCACCGTTCTCGTTGTCGTTGTTGTGACGATCGCAGCCGCTCTGATTTTCGACGTTATCAACGGATTCCACGATTGCGCCAATAGCATTGCTACGATTGTCTCGACACACGTGCTCACCCCCGGTCAGGCTGTGCTCTGGGCAGCCTTTTTCAATTTCGCTGCAATGTTTTTCTTTGAGGCCAAAGTCGCCGACACCGTTTCGAAAATCGTGCGCGTGTCAAGCGGCGAGGCGATCTACGTTTACGTGGTGCTGAGCGGGCTGGTCGGGGCAATCGTCTGGGACCTCCTGACGTGGTGGTGGGGATTGCCCACGAGCTCTTCTCATGCGCTTATCGGCGGTTTTGCGGGAGCGGGAATCGCGTACGGGGGGCTCAACGTCATTCGCTGGGACAGGCTTTGGCACACCGTCGTCTTTATACCAGCAGCTCCTCTTATCGGTATGGCTTGTGGTTTTCTCGCGATGCTCGCTGTCTTTTGGTTATTCCGAAATTGGCGCCCCCAAAGCGTGGATAAGCTCTTTCGCAAAGGCCAGTTGCTCTCCGCCGCTCTTTACTCATTGGGCCACGGCGGAAACGATGCCCAGAAAACCATGGGTATTATCGTGGCGTTGCTTGTGGCCGTGGGAGCTTTTTCACCGCAGAAGACACTTACGCTGACGGATCCAGCTTCCTTAGCCATTATCCTCTCCTGCCATCTCGCGATGGCTCTGGGCACAGCGTTAGGGGGGTGGCGCATCGTCAAGACGATGGGAATGCGCATCACTAAGTTACGGCCCGTCGGTGGGTTCTGCGCGGAGCTCTCGGGGGCTGCGACATTGTTTCTTGCCACACACAGCGGCATTCCTGTTTCCACAACCCATACGATTACGGGGGCGATCGTGGGCGTAGGTGCCGTCCACAAGCTTTCGGGCGTCAAGTGGGGAGTCGCCGCCCGCATCGTTTGGGCGTGGATTTTCACAATCCCTTGTGCGGCACTCATCTCAGCTCTCTGCTTCTTTGTTTTGAAGCCGTTTGTGATGTAAGCTGACCGAAACCGACTTCGTGCGTTTGCCACAACGACGACCTTATGCGATGACGAAAAAAAACATACGGTGGCTTATTTCTCGCTCAAGGGTAAATGCAATTGTAGATAAGTTGCGTTTTGACAACACATTACATCGTGATACCCGAAAGATTCCAGAAGTAAATTAACTCTGGACAACGGTGTGTCTTCTTATTTTGAATCGCTCTCTAAAAAAGTGAGTGACGAGGACAGACGAATATGCCTTTGCCAGGAATCTCGACGCGCAAAGATTTATTGCTTCTTAAGAATCCCGATAGTCCCGCTGAACGCACCGCTGAGAAGCGGCGGATTCGTAAGCATCAGGTTTTGGATGCCATTCGGCGCTACGGCCCTATCGCCCGGGTTGAAATTGCCCGGCGCCTGGGCTTTAATTTGCCCACAGTCTCAGGTCTCGTGGACGAACTCGTCGACGAAGAGCTGGCTATTGAGCGGGAACCGCGGCGTACGCCGATTGGCCGCCGCCCCGTCCCCGTGACTCTCAATCCGCATGCGGCCTGTGTTCTGGGGGTCGACATCGGCAAGATTACAACGATCGGTCTCATCATGAATCTTGCCGGAACAATCCTTGGCCGTCTGGAAAAGGCGACGCCCACCTTTACTTCCGCGGCCGAGCAAGGAGCGTGGGTTCAAGGGTTTGTGCGCGAGTTCCTTGGAGCACATGCTCACACGCTGCCGCCACTGGCAGGCGTGGGAGTGGCTCTGCCGGGGTTTATCTACCGTCCGGAGCGGGCCGAACGCCATTTGACCCCTGAGGTCGAAGAAATTCAACGGCGGCTCGTTGAGGACCTCGATGTCCCTGTGATCGTGGACAACGATGCTCAAATGATGGCTCTCGGCGCCCTCTGGTTCGACGAAACACTCAAGGACCCCAACAATCCGGCCGAGTGCCAGTATCAAACATTTTGTGTCCTCAACGTGGGCTACGGCATTGGAATGGGGACGGTCATTGATCGGGCTCTTTATCAGGGTTTCTACGGTCATGCGGGAGAAATTGGCCATGTTCCGCTGGGAGAGCATGGTCTGCCCTGCTATTGTGGCGGCCACTCGTGCTTGGAGAACACCGCTTCCGGTTCTGGCGTCGAAAGGATGGCCCGCGAAAAGGGCTTGTTCCCGGAGGGAAAGATCTTTTCTGCGCTTGACGTGGCCGATCTCGCGCGACGGGGCGACACGACCGCCCTCAAGATTTGGCAAAGATTTGCTTCCGCCCTGGCGCGAGCCATTGGTGCTGTGATTACACTCTTCAACCCACAGGCAGTGGTGCTGGCAGGCCGCTATACGGCGTGCAGCGACGTCTTCTTCAACACCTTGCGCGAGGAATTGGAACACCTCACGTTTCCGGCTCTGCTCAACGAAACCGATATCCTGGTGAGTGGATTGCGTGAGAATGCAGGACCGCTGGGGACGTGTGCGTGCATCCTCCACCATATTTTCTCCGCATCGCATATCCCGGCTGTGGCAGTTGTGTAGCACGGCGCACGGAGAGCCGCTCAGCGCGCTTGTTGACAAGCCTACGTTGAGCGATAAGGCAATTCATCATTGATTAGCGCTTCCGAGAGGCTTAACGCTGGTAACTCGTGAGCGAGAAAACGCTTTATATCATTGACGGACATTCCCAAGTTTTCAAGGCGTATCACGCCATCCAGAATCTGTCGACCTCGACCGGCATTCCGACGAATGCTGTTTTTGGCTTTTGCCAAATTCTGCACGCTCTGTTGCGCAACTACGCGCCTCAATACGTGGCCGTTGCTTTTGATCGGCCCGAGCCCACTTTTCGCGAGAGCATTTTTGCCGACTACAAAGCGAATCGTCCAGCTCCGCCAGCTGATCTTCCGCAGCAGATGGAGTCTATCCATCGCATTCTCGACGCGATGCGCATCCCTTACTTTGAAGTTCCCGGCTTCGAAGCAGACGACGTCATCGCAACGCTCACTTGCCAAGCTCGAGAGAACGGATTCGAAGTGGTGATCGTCACTTCAGACAAGGATCTCTTCCAACTTGTCGGCGATGGTGTCAAAATTCTCAAGCTGGAGCCCAACGGGGAAACATGGTTCGACCGAGAGGCCGTGAAGGAGAAAATGGGCGTCACCCCCGAGCAAATGCTCGATTTTCTGGCGATGGTGGGTGACGCCAGTGACAACATTCCCGGAATCCCTCGGGTTGGTCCCAAAACTGCAGCGACACTCCTCGAAGAGTTTGGATCGCTTGACGCTATCCTGGAGAATATTGACCGCATCAAAGGAAAGACACGAGAATACGTGGAGGCGGGGCGGAAAAGCGCCCTGCTTTCGCGTCAGCTTGTCGCCCTCAACCAAGACGTTCCCCTCGAAATCAACTGGGAGGATCTCCGGCGAAAGGAACCCGATCGCGAGCGATTAGCTGAGATCTACCGCGAGCTGGAATTTCGTCAGTTTCTTCAGGAGATTCTGAGCCAAACGGAACCCCAGCGTCGAACAACTCAAGCGAACTATCACGCTGTTTTCGACGCCGAGGAGCTAGCCCAATTTTGCCGTGAAGCGCGCCAGGCCGGCCACCTCGCGATTGATACGGAGACGGATTCCCTCGATGCATTGCAGGCGAATCTCGTCGGAATTTCCTTGGCCTATCGTCCCCACGAGGCGATCTACGTTCCCGTAGGGCATCATCGCTCCTTGCTTCAAGAGGGCGGGCAACATCAACTGTCAATCGATGCGATTTACGAGGCGCTGGATCCCCTCCTTCGTGATCGGGCGGTGCTCAAAATCGGTCACAACCTCAAGTTCGACCGAAAAATCCTGGTGAAATACGGGTTTGTTTTCGAGGGGCGTTCATCGGACACACTTATTGCTTCGTACCTCCTCAATCCCGACAAGCGCTCTCACGGGCTTAAGAATCTGGCGCTCGACTGGCTGGGCGTGGACATGACGCCGATCGATGAACTCATCGGAAGCGGAAAAGACCAAATCACGTTCGACGAAGTTGAGATAGAGCGCGCAGCACAATACGCGGCGGCGGATGCGGACATGACGCTCCAGCTGTGGGAGAAACTCGAGCCGCGTCTGCGCGATGCTGGCCTCGCGGAACTCTTCGAAAAGCTGGAGATGCCCCTTATCGAGGTCCTCATCGATATGGAACTCACAGGCGTCCGAATTGATGTGAAGCATTTTCGCGCTCTGGCTGTGGAGCTGGAGGGAAGACTTGAACAATTACGCGCACAGATCTGCAAGCTTGCGGGAACAACTTTCAACCCGGCGAGCCCGAAGCAGGTGGCGGAAGTGCTTTTTGAGAAGCTTGGCCTCCACCCCACACGCAGGGGGCGAAAAGCATATTCCACCGACGTCGAGGTCCTCGAAGAGCTCGCCAGCCAGCATGAGTTGCCGCGGCTCATATTGGAATTTCGCCAGCTGGATAAGCTCAAGAACACTTACGTCGACGTGCTCCCGCGCATGGTGAATCCTGTGACGGGGCGGGTTCATACGACTTACAATCAAACTATGGCGGCGACGGGCCGGCTGACCTCAAGCGACCCCAACCTTCAGAACATTCCCGTGCGGACGGAGCTGGGGCGAAGCATTCGCCGCGGCTTCTTGCCAAGCACGGACGCCCATGTTCTTCTCAGCGCAGATTACTCCCAAATCGAGCTGAGGATCCTTGCCCACGTCTCGCAGGATCCCGAGCTTGTGAAGGCTTTCCTCGACGATGTCGACGTCCATGCCCTCACGGCCTCAAAAATCTTTGGCTGCGCTGCCGAAGAGGTCACGCCAGAGCAACGCGATCAGGCAAAGGTGGTCAACTTCGGCATCATTTACGGGATGAGCGCTCAGGGGCTCAGCCAGCGGCTGAAGATTCCTCTCGACCAGGCAAAGCAATTCATCGAGCAATATTTTAGCGCTTACCGGGGCGTGAAGGCGTGGATTGACGCTACACTCGAGCAAGCTCGGCGGCTGGGCTACGTGACCACGCTGGCCGGTCGGCGACGCTACCTTGCGGACATTAATTCTCAGAACTACAATTCGCGGATGGCGGCTGAGCGCATGGCCGTCAATGCGCCGATTCAGGGATCGAGCGCAGACATGATCAAGATGGCCATGCTCGACATCCACGGCTGGTTGCGAGCAAGCGAGCTCGAGACGCGCATGGTCCTCCAAGTCCACGACGAACTCATTTTTGACGTCCCACAAGACGAGCTGGAATCTGTCATCCCGGAAATCAGGCGCCGAATGGAAACGGCCATGCCTTTGTGTGTACCCGTTCGCGTGGACGTCAAATGGGGCAGGAACTGGGCGGAATGCTGAAATCTTTCCAGCGGCTCTTTTCCCGGCAGACTCCCGCACAGGGGCTAGCCCTTCATAGAGCCTTCGCGGCGCCTCAGTAGCGGCCCAAGCCGCCAGCTCACGCCGAGTGATGCTGGCCCTGCCTAGGCATTGGCGAAGGACAAGCAACAATCTTCAAGGAACAACGCGGGCGTCAGAAACAGGTCTGGGCCGATGTCGTCGACACCGGCCCTTTTTTCTCATGCACTTCTTGCGTTTTCGCTGGGGCTCATGCTCTCATTTCGAAGGCATGCCTCTCTCATCCCGCTGCTTCGAGCTCGGTCAGAACGCGCAGCAAGTCATCCATCTTGTCCTCGATAGCGTTCTTGTCGTTGGAGCTGAGAAGTTTTTTAAGCTGCTCGGCATGCTCACGCACTTGCTTGGCAAGCGGATGCGTACCGTGTGCTGAGAGCACAGCTTCCGAACGCGAGAGCAGGTTCTGCGCCTCGTCCATGATCGACTGCTGCATGCGTTCGCGCAACATGCGGGTGACGCGCTCGCGAGCTTCTTTGATCATCCGTTGCTTTTCAGCTTCGGACAAACGGGTCGAGGTCGCGGCAATGGTAATCTTCTTTTCCACGCCGGTGGCAAGATCTTCGGCGCGCACCTCGAGGATGCGGTCCGCATTGAGTTTGAATGTGACCTCGATGCGCGGCACCCCACGCGGGGCGGGCGTGATGCCTTCGATGCGCAGAAGATCCAGGAAGGTGTTCTCCGAAGCAATGGGCTCTTCACCTTCATAAATCGGGAAGCTGATCGCTTCCTGGAAATCACGGGTGGTGGTGAAGATGTCCTTCGCCTCGGTTGGGTAGGTTGAATTGCGCTCGATGATCGGAGCAAACTGGTCGTTTTGGAGCCCCACGCCCAAAGAGAAGGGTGTCATGTGGATGATGACGGGTTTCTCTTTGCCGTAACGTGCTGCCAGTGTATCCTCGATGTCGCCGCCGAGAGGGGCGAGCACCAAAGTCTGCACCGCGGCTCCCATGGCGACCACTTCATCAGGCGAGATATCGCGATGGGGTGTCTTGCCAAGTGTTTCTTTCACAATGCGCTGGATGGCTGGCATGCGGGTCTGACCACCGACGAGAAGGATCGTGTCGATTTTCTCCGGCGTCAGATGAGCGTCTTCGATGGCTTTGAGCATGGGCTCGACCGTGGCCTTGACCAGGTCATCGGTCAGGGCCTCCAGTGTTTGGCGCGTGAGAAGCGTATCGAGCGTCAGCGGCCCCTTTTCGGTCATGGTGATCGCTTCGATAACGATGTGAGTTTCCTTGAGTTCGCTGAGCTCGATTTTGGCTTCTTCAGCGGCTTCTTTGAGGCGCTGCATGGCAATGGGATCATCACTCAGGTCAATGCCATGCTGCTTTTTGAATTCCTCCAAAAGCCACTCCTGAATGCGCTTGTCAAAGTCATCGCCGCCGAGGTGGGTGTTGCCCTGGATGGCCAGCACCTGGAAGACACCCGACATGACTTCGATGATGGAGACGTCGAACGTGCCACCGCCCAAGTCGTAGACGAGGATGACTTGGTCCTCGGCTTTGTCCATACCGTAAGCCAAGGCTGCGGCCGTGGGCTCATCGATGATGCGGCGGACCTTGAGCCCTGCGATTTCGCCGGCGTCCTTCGTGGCCTGGCGCTGGGCGTCGGTAAAGTAGGCTGGGACCGTGATCACCGCCTGATTAATCTCTTCGCCGTAATAATCCTCCGTGTCCGTCTTCAGTTTTTGGAGGATCATGGCGGAGATTTCCTGCGGCGTGTATTGCTTGCCATCGATGGTCACACGGTAATTTGTTCCCATGTGGCGCTTGATGGAGAAGACAGTGCGGCCGACATTCATGACAGCCGCACGCTTCGCTTTCTTGCCTACAAGGATCTCCCCGCTCTTGGTGAACGCGACAACGGATGGCGTAAGGCGCTCCCCCAAACTGTTGGGCACGATCATCGGCCCGTTTTTCTCGTAAACAGCGACCACAGAGTTTGTGGTCCCTAGGTCAATTCCCATGATTCGACTCATGGTTACGTGTCACTCCTCTCTTTGTAAGCCACCACGACTTTAGCGTCTCGCAGAAGCTTGCCGCGAAAGACATATCCCTTCTGACGCTCGCTGATCACCGTGTCATGAGGGTGCTCGTCCGACGGCCTATACTCAACCACCTCGTGTACATTGAGGTCAACTTTTTTTCCAACAGATTGCAACTGATAAAGTCCAAAATTTTCAAGCAAGCGCAGAAGTCTAAAGTAGATACTCTCGATGGCTTTGAGCCAGTTGTTGACCTCCTCATTCTCAACTTTTGTGGCCCGCGCCATGCTCAGAAGCCTGTCGAAACCATCGAGCGTGGGCAATAACGCCTTCATAAAGCGTTCAAGCTCTTCTGGGCGGCTCTGCCGCTTGATGAGCTCTTCCTTCTCCAATTCCAGAAGGTCGAGCTTCTTCATCGTTTGCGAAAGGGCCGTGACGAGGTCGATTTCCGGTGCCAGGTCGGCATTGGGCTCCAGCACCGGAACGGGTTTCTCGTCTATGACGAATTCGCGTTCTAGAATGGGCACAACTAACCAGCACTTCTTCATGCGCGCAAGCGTATATCCGAAATCGCCTTCTTGGCGAGTTTGTTTTTAGGATCCAGTTCGAGGACTTTCTGAAACTCGGCGAGAGCAGCTCGCCGATCGCCTTTGCGCAAAAGCGTGTCGGCGATTTCATAATGGATCTCCCACGCGTTAGGTGTCAGCTTCAGAAGCTCCTTGAAATGGACAAGTGCCTGCGTGTAGTGCCCGCCCTCTTTGAGTTTCTTCCCAACGGCCAGGCGCGCGCGGGCCATGGAATCGCGCAGGCTCGAATTCTTGGGATCCTGCGCTAGCCCGCGCCTCCACGTGTTGAACGCCATCTCGAACTTGCCAGCATTGAGGTAGGCCCACCCAAGAAGATTCACCACATCGATGTTCTTTGGGAATTGCGAGTGAAGGCTGCGCAGTTCTTCCACGGCCTCCTCGAATTTCTGCTCTTCCATGAGGGTGGCGGCAACATTGTAGCGAGCCTCAAAATCATTTGGGTTGTACTTGAGAATCTCGCGGTATTGCTCCACCGCCTCCTGCTTTGTTTCCGGAGTGGGAATGCTTTGGAGAGCTTTGCCACCGTGGTGCTTGTGAACCTCGATGATGCAGTTTTTGAGATACTCGTTCGACGGATCCTTTTCCAGCTCGAGCTTCCAGCGGCGGATTGTTTCTTCCCAGTATTTGGCCGCCTTCTCATGAAGCCCCCGATTCTCGCAGGCAATGGCAAGATTGTGAATGAGATCTGTATTGCCAGGATCCATCTGCAAGGCTTGCTCCCAAAGCGAAATTGCTTCGTCGAGCAAATCATGCATGGCGTAGTAGTAAGCTAAGTAAACGTAGGCGAAGAAGAGATTGTTCTTTGCACGCTGATGGGTCGGATCGAGTTTGAGGACTGCCTTCCAGTCTTTGATAGCTTCGGCCCAGAGCTTTTTCTGGGCGTTGCGATAGCTGCGCTTCATGTAGTTGAGAATCAGCGCCGGCTTGATCGCGGGGTTGTCGGGTTCGTCGGCAAGCTGGCGCTCGAGTTCTCGGATTCTTCCTAAGATGTCGGGCAGAGGGTCTTCCCCTTTTTCTTCCGGCAGAAAGGAAAACTCTCCGCGGATAAAGTTGTAAGCTAAGATGTCCTCCTTAGCTCGCTTGGCAGGATCCCGTAGCCGCTCGTAAGCGTTCTGAATGATCATGAAACGCTCCGAGTGCTGCTCGGGGTCGTAGCGTTTGACGAGCTCGACGTAGGCTCTCTTGATCTCTTGTTCGCTGGCCCCTTTGCGAATGTTCAAGATAGCGTATGCATTTTGTTCAGGCATGATCCCTGCTGACTAAGCGTGTTAGGATTTCGATTCTTCTCATTGACACCACTATACGGCTCCCCTAGAGGAGCAACAAGAAAAAAGGAAAATCGAGCGTCGCACCTTGGGGCTTCCGCAACCGGAAGCCCCAAGGCGCAAGTCTAGCGCTACCTTACGCCAGGCCATCAAGGCCAACCTTCATGCCTCACCGAAAGGACAGCGTACTAAAATTTCACGACGGCACGTGGGCTTTCGTTGCCGCAACGATCAACAGCACTAACAGCGACGAGTTCGGGTAAAGCTTCATTCTCACCCGCAGTAAAGCTTAGCTCGGTGACACTGGCGGGGAGAATCTGCGTTGTCCAGCCCTTCTCCGACTTGGCATGAACAATCCACACACGAACGTCGTTGGGGTCAACAGCCTTCCAGCTGACCTTGACACCGCCGTCAGCAGCCGCGCCCTCGATGGCTGGCTTGGCCGGGGCCTTGGCGTCGAGCCAGGGCATTGCAGGCGCAAGGGCTGGGCGACGATAAACACCCGTCTCCGTGGTGAGCTCGTCGTTGATTCTCTGTGAATTAGCCATAAACGCACTGACGCTAAAGTGGACTTGGCCGCTGGGCGACGTGAGAATCCGCGTCCACTTGATTTGGTTGATGATTTCGTCAGGGGTCCAGGCCTTCGGGCCTTTCTCGCTCACTTTGCTCGTGTAAAGCCCGGGGTAGATGTGCCGGTTCATTTTATTCTGTTCTTTCCACCAGGTGAGCAGCGCTACAAAGCTTTGGTCGGGCGGAGCGATACGCCAGTAAAGCTGGGGAGTCCAGTAGTCCACCCATCCTTTCTCCAACCACAGACGCGCATCGGCATAAAGCTTTTCGTACTGATTGAAGCCTTTGATCTGTGGCGGATAGCCTGGCTTCCAAATACCAAAGGGGCTCAGGCCAAACTTCACCCACGGTTTTTCCTTCTTGATGCCCTTGTAGAGGCGCTCCATGAGTGCGTTGACGGCAGCCCGGCGCCAATCGCCTTTGCTCAGTTTCCCGCCAGCTTTCTTATAGGCTTCGTAGGTTTCCTCATCGGGGAAATCGATCTCTTTCTTGGTCGTTTTATCCGTTTCGGGGTACGGGTAGAAGTAGTCATCCATGTGAACGCCGTCGACGTCATAGCGCTTTACGACGTCCATGACGACCGCATAGGTGTGATCCTGCACCTCTTTTTCCGCCGGATTGAGCCAGAGGTAGCTGCCGTACTTTTTCACCAGGTGGGGCTTGGTCTTGCTAACATGGTCGGGGCTGATCTCCCCCTTGTACGATGGATGAAGCGCGCGGTAGGGATTGAACCAAGCATGGAGCTCGATACCACGTTTGTGGCATTCTTCGACGGCAAATTCGAGGGGATCGTAGTAAGGCTCTGGAGCTTTGCCCATCGTGCCGGTCAAGTAGGGTGACCAGGGTTCAAGATCGGACTTGTAGAGAGCGTCGCACGCCGGGCGCACCTGGAGCACGATGGCGTTGATGTTGAGCTGACGGCATTTCTCAAGGATGGCGATCAGCTCGGCCTTCTGCTGTTCAACGGTCAGCGTGCGGGTGCTGGGCCAGTCGATATTAGCGACGGTGGCAACCCAGACTCCGCGAAATTCCCGCATCACTTCGGGGAAGGTCGTGACGTTTTCCGACTGAGGTTGTGCTGCATAGACTGAGGCACTCATTGCACTGGTCGCAACAAGCGCCGTGGCAAGCCAATGACGCATTTTTACCCCTCCAAAGGTAATCATGATAGGTGGTGTTTCCGTTGTAGGGAGCAAGGGGTCAACCCTAATCGACAGCGGATGACGGAAAAGCATTGAGATTCGGCCGCACCCTGCCTACTATGACAAGCGTGTTGATGACGGCCAAATACATGTGTGCCTACTGCGGGAACATCAATGAGATCGAGGTTGATCCGTCGGAGGGCCGACGCCAGGAGTTCGAGGAGGATTGCGAAGCCTGCTGCAATCCCAACGTTCTTCAGGTGACTGTCTGGCCGGACGGACGCGGCGCCGATATTACTGCATCGCGTGAGGACGGCAACGCTTGAGATGCTTGCGTTGATGATCCCGTTAGAAGAGCAAAAAAGGGGTGGGGGGTGAATTTTGCTCTGGACGAAGACGAATAAAGTCTGAAAAAGTGCAGATGGTGTTGCGCTAAAAAGTTGGCAAGTTGCGGCCGTTGATGCTGACGAGTTGACGTAGGTCAGGAGGTTCCTGAGATGAAGCAGATGCGAGGGAGCGCAGTTGTGCGACTTGTCTTGTTGCTGACGCTGGTGGCAGCAGTGAGCACCGGTTGCCGCGGTTGCTTGAAAGATTCGCCCCTTGGACGCTGGTTTGGCCGCGGAGCCCAGGCTGAGAGCGGGCCGAGAAGCCTGGAAAGCTCTCTCCTTCCCGAACCAATTCGTGGTAAAAACAGCTACTCCGTGGCCGACCTCCAACCGATTTATTTTGAGTTCGACAGTGCAGAGCTCCTCGCTCCGGCCCAAGAACAACTCCGGGCCAACGCTGCGTGGATGAAATCTAATCATAAGGTGCACATCCAAATCGAAGGACACTGCGACGAGCGAGGCACTGCAGAGTACAACTACGCACTTGGCCAGCGTCGTGCGGATGCTGCGCGCATGTTCCTGATTTCTGAAGGGGTAGAGCCGGCTCGGCTTCATTCGATTAGCTACGGGGCGGATCGTCCCGCCGATCCTGGCCACGACGAAATGGCATGGGCACGCAACCGCCGTGTCGAGTTCAAAGTTTACGGCGATTAGGCCTCGCGCCTGGATGACTCACCCATGCAATTCAGTCGTTGCATCATGCCTCGGTGGAAGAGCTACCTAGTTATTCTTTTATCACTTTTAGTCCATGGTCTTTGCGCGGCAGAGTGCTCGACCACCGTTGTCTCTTTGCTTCCTTCGTTTACTGAGACTGCTTACTCCCTGGGGTTTGGCGACTGCATTGCGGGAGTTAGCGACTTCTGTCGTTTTCCAGAAGAGGCGCGGACCAAACCAAGGGTGGGGGGGCTTCTCAATCCGCACCTGGAACGGATTGTCGCGCTCAAACCTCGGGTGGTGGTTCTGAGCCAAGCCCACAAAGAGCTCGAAGCTAAACTGAACAAGCTGGGCATCGAGACGTTGTCCGTTGCAACGGACGACCTCG
>FWWL01004557.1_pt1 | contig 23168 bp, 23 predicted proteins | sample 2228331 | NCBI WGS metagenome assembly FWWL01 (sample SAMEA103939775, study PRJEB20133) | metagenome | reverse complement strand
CGGCCTTCGGCCGCCATCGCCAAAACCCCTCCGCTGCGTGTCACTGGCAATTGGGGCAGTCGGTGACCTCCAGTGGCGGGGCATCCACCCGGACACCCTCCCCCACATAGCCAACCGCACCGCACCGGCAGGCGTACCAGCCCTCATTCACCTGCTCAAAGGGGATGCGCGGCGCCTTCAGGTCAATTGCTTCCACTCCGCATTTCCAGCGTGCATTCGTGAACAACCAGCGGCATCCGGTAGACTGCAATCGGTCAAAGTATTCGCCGAAGTGCTGACAATGCCGCATCAGCAACACAGCCATCGTCACGTCCGGCGGAAAAGGGAAATCCCGCGCGTTGGCGCATATGACCTGAAGGTTGCGCGGGAGGGAGAAACCGAGAGCCGCCAGCGTCGTCGCCACCAGCAACGGGTTCACTTCCACCGCGTACACTCGGGATGCCCGTTGAGCGATCCGCAGGGCCAGATAGAGGTCTCCGGCCCCGATTTCCAGCACGACGTCCTCCGGCCCCACCCTTTCCAGAACGGCCTGATAGGTTTCTTCATCGTACCGGCTGAATTGCCCTTCCCAATCCTCCAGACCGTGAACCTGTAGGAAACGGACAAAACCATCGCTGCAGGGCTCCAATGCCGTATTCATAACCGTTTCTCAGAGGGATAGCCTCCCCGATGGGAGGGCGTCGGCGAGAGCGCATGTCTGCCGGGATCTGCAGACCGGCAGCCATAGAGGGGAAACGATCTCCGCAGGCCGGGGGAACGGCGGCTGCGATGCACACAGGTCGGGAACTCTGTAAAAGAAAGGGAGTAAGGGGAGTAACCCTCCCTTCGCCGCCCCCCCTACTCCCTACTCCATACTCCCTACTCCCTGGAAAACCACCCCGCGCGATAACCGATGGCCATCCAGAAACCGACCCAGATGAAGGGAAAAATTATCATGCTGAGCCTTCGGCCAGCCATATAGAACATTATTTCACTCATCACCAGGGGCAGTACAATGATGGCCGCCCAGAACCACCAGGGGCGCTGGGGAGGTTGCCTGGCGGTGCCCGATTTTCTGGTGCTGCCTTTTGCCATTGTTCCTGCTTGATTATGCTGGCGGCAGGGGCTCCAGGTGCGTCCGGCAGGGGACGTTAATCCCCATCCTGGCACACACCAGGTCCACCGTCTTCTCCGCCATCAGGCGGCAGGTCGTGACCTTGCCACCGGTGATGGTGATCAATCCGCCGAGGCCGTCCAGTTCCTCGTGGTCCAGGACGTAGAACGCCCGGCTCACCTCCCGGCGCTCCTCCGTTCCTTCCGTCGGGGGTTTGTAGAGGGGACGGACGGCCGCGTAGTACCGCTGGACTCCCATCTCCTCCACAACCGGCACCATCTTGACGGCCTCTTCCAGCAAGAGGTCTATCTCCCATTCCTGGATACAGAAGTCATCCGGGTCCTGGATTGGCACGGAGGTTGTGCCCAGGACAATGGCGGTGCCGACCGGAACGATGATATCTCCATCCGACGGTGGGCGGCAGCGGTTGATGGCGCGGCGGACCGGCCGGCCGTTCAACACGACCATCGTCCCGTAGTCCAGGGCCATCGGCACTTCCAATCCCGCCAAACGCCCCGTCTTGGTTGTCCACGGTCCGGTCGCGTTGATCACGTACTCCGCCCGAATCTCGTACTCGTCCCCGGAAGCGCGGTCCACGGCCTGAACCCCCACCACACGGTCGCCCTGACGCAGGATTTTTGTGACCGGCGTGTAGAGGAAAACCCGGGCACCGTACTCTTTGGCCGCCTTGACGCTGCCGATGCAGAGGGTCCAGCCGTCTATGCTCCCATCAGGGACGGCCACAGCGTAACGCACCTGGGGGGAAAGGGCAGGTTCCTCTTGAAGAGCCTGGCTTCCGGAAAGCACTTCCGTGGGGATGCCCACCCGCTGGCATCCCTCCAGGAAGCGGGGCAGGAAGGCCTCGTCCTCGTCGGTCAACACCACGAAGAAGCCGCCCGTATCCTCAATGGCCTGCGGGGCGATGCGACGGAGGATCGCGTTTTCCAGGATGCACTCCTCCGCCGCCGGTGGGTCTTTGACGGCGTAGCGGGCGCCGCTGTGGAGAAGGCCGTGGAAATTTCCCGACGTTCCCTCCGCCAGATTGCCTCGCTCCACCAGGACAGCGTTGATCCCCCGCATTGCCAGGTCCCGCAGCACGGCAGTGCCCGTCGCCCCGCCGCCGATGACCACCACCTGAGTCTCCAGTCGGATCATTCTCTTCCTCCTTTAGTGTTACCCCGAAAATGACGACCGCAATTCCTTGCAGGCCTCAATCAGTGCCGGGATGACCTTTTCCCATTCCTCCACAACCCCGATATGGGCGAGTTTGAAAATCGGCGCGTCGGGGTCTTTGTTGATGGCGACGATGGTTTTGGAGGAACCCGCCCCGGCAATGTGCTGTGCTGCTCCCGAAATCCCCACCGCGATGTAGAGGTTCGGAGCGACGATCTTCCCGGTCTGGCCGACCAGATGGGAATGGGGCACCCATCCCAGGTCCGCCGCGGGGCGGGACCCCCCAACGGCCGCTCCCAGCACCCGAGCCAGTTCCCGCAGCAGGGCGAACCCTTCCGCACTGCCCATGCCCCTGCCACCGCTGACGATGATCTCCGCCCGATCCAGGGGAAGTTCGCCCTCTTCTCTCTCCTCCAGCCGCTCCACCACGCGGATCTGAGGAGGAACTTGTCCCAAATCCACGGGGAACTCCCGAACTTCCCCCTGACGGGTCGGGTCGGCGGGCAGCGGGTCAAAGGCGCGGGAGCGCATGGTTGCCAGTTGCACCGGACCCCGAACGCGCAGGTAGGCCATCGCTTTCCCCCCGTAGACCGGGCGCAGCCACCGGATATCCTCCCCCTGAACGTCAAACCCCACACAGTCGGTGGCGATGCCCGCTCCCAGGCGGTATGCCAGACAGGGCCCCACGTAGGCCCCGCCCAGATCGTCGTGAGGGAGAAGCACTACCTGAGGGGAAAGGCGTTGCACGGCGGACTCCACGACCGCCAGCGCCGCCTCTGCCTCCACCGATGGAGACTCCGTCATCAGTACCTCATCGGCGCCGTGAGCGATCAGTTGTTCTCCGCAGGTCTTTGCGGATGGACCGAAGCACAGGGTGTGCACCTGACCTCCGCCCATATGCATGCTCAGCGCCCGTGCCGCGGCCAGGAGTTCCAGCGGGTGGCGGGGAATTTCCGCCCCGTTTGCCGCGCAAAACGTCAGGATGTGCGCCATGTCGGTCCTCCTCATCCGATCAACCCCAGTTCCTTCAGACGGGCAGCCAGGTTGTGCGCTTTCTCGGCGCCGGATTCGCCGCCGATGATCTCGCAGCGCATCTCCCGCTGAGGGATGTACAGTTCGTCTATCTCAATCCGTGCCGACCCGATGCCGAGGTCTGCGGGACGGATGCCCAGGTCGGCCGCGGACCAGCAGGGGATGGGCGTCCGCATCGCCGCCCGTAATCCCCTGACCGATGCATACCGGGGAACGTTGCTGGTATCATTGGTAATTGTTGCCAGGAAAGGACGAGGCGCATCCAGAATCTCATATCCGGCCTCAATCGGCCGCCGGATGCGCAAAGTGTCATCCACCGTCTCAAAATTGGCGACCAGAGAGACGCAGGGAATGCCCAGTTCCCCGGCGAGGAACGGTCCCACCAGCCCCAACTCTATATCTCCTGCCTGGCGCCCGCAAAGGACCAGATCAAAAGCGCCGATTTTGCGGATGGCGGCGGCCAGGACGCGGGCCTTTCCGAAGGAATCCAGGTCTTCAAAATGCCCATCGGAGAGCAGGACGGCGTCGTCGGCGCCCATCGCCAGGGCCTGATGGAGGGCCTGAGTGGCCTCTTTTCGCCCCAGCGTGAGGACGGTCACCCTGCCTCCGACCTTCTCTTTCAACTGGAGAGCGACTTCCACAGCGACTTCATCGTAAGTACTGATGACCAGGGGGTGTGTACCCTGGACCTGTCGCTTCGCCACCGGGTCAATACGGAAAAGGTGGAAGGGAACTTCCGGGTCTATGATCTGTTTGATACACACAATGATGTGCATGTCGTCGCCTCATACAAAAGGGGGAGGATGCGGGGCCTCCCCGATCCCGCTCCTCCCCCCTGGACTTCTCAAGGGCGTTATTCCACCCAGCCGAAGGTCCGCTCCACCGCCTTCAGCCAGCCCTTGTAGAGCCGCTCGCGGGTCTCGGGATCCATCTGGGGCTCCCAGACTTTGTCCACGCCCCAGTTCTTGCGCAGGTCATCCAGGTTCTCCCAGAAGCCCACGGCCAGGCCCGCTGCATAGGCTGCGCCCAGCGAGGTGGTCTCCGCCACGGTGGGGCGGATGACCTTCACGCCGAGGATGTCGGCCTGGAACTGCATCAGCAGTTCGTTGAAGACCATGCCGCCGTCCACCTTGAGCGCTGCCAGTTTCACGCCGGAGTCTTTCTCCATCGCGTCCAGCACCTCGCGGGTCTGGTAGGCGGTGGCCTCCAGCGCGGCGCGGCAGATATGGGCCTTGGTGATGAAGCGGGTCAGCCCGACGATCACCCCGCGGGCATCCATGCGCCAGTAGGGGGCGAAGAGGCCGGAGAAGGCGGGGACGAAGTAGATGCCGCCGCTGTCGGGCACCTGGCGGGCGTAGTCTTCAATGTGCTTGGAGAAGTCAAAGAAGCGGAGGTTGTCTCGCAGCCACTGCACCAGCGCGCCGGTGATGGCGATGGAGCCCTCCAGGCAGTAAACCGCCGGCTGGTCCCCGAACTTATACCCCAGGGTGGTGAGGAGGCCGCTCTTGCTGGGCACGGGGGTGGTGCCGGTGTTCAGCAGCATGAAGCAGCCCGTGCCATAGGTATTCTTCGCTTCGCCGGGGCTGAAGCAGGTCTGGCCCACCAGTGCGGCCTGCTGGTCGCCCAGGTCGCCGCAGACCGGGATGGAGGTGCCGAACGGCCCGTCCTTGGGGGTGTAACCGTAGATTTTCGGATCGCTGGAGGGGCGGATCTCCGGCAGCATCTGGCGCGGGATACCCAGGATGTCCAGGATTTCCTGGTCCCAATCCAGGGTCTCCAGGTTCATCAGCATGGTGCGGCTGGCGTTGCTGACGTCGGTCACGTGGGCGCCGCCGTTGGGGCCGCCGGTGAGCCACCAGATTTCCCAGGTGTCAATGTTGCCGAAGATCGCGTCCCCCTTCTCCGCGGCTTCCCGCACCCCCGGCACGTTGTCCAGAATCCATTTGATCTTGGGGCCGGAGAAGTAGGTGGCGATGGGGAGCCCGGTCTTGGGGCGGAAGCGGTCCTGGCCGCCATCGCGGGCCAGTTCATCGCAGATGTCCTTGGTGCGGGTGCATTGCCAGACGATGGCGTTGTAGTAGGGCTTGCCGGTATGCTTATCCCAGACAATGGTGGTCTCGCGCTGGTTGGTGACGCCGATGGCGGCAATTTCTTTGGGGTCTATGCCGTTCTTCTCCAGCGCGGCCTTGATCACCTGCTGGGTGCGCTCCCAGATTTCCATCGGGTTGTGCTCCACCCAACCCGGTTTGGGATAGATCTGCTCGTGCTCCAGTTGGTGGACGCTGACCACCTGACCGGCGTGGTCAAAGACCATGAAGCGGGTACTGGTCGTACCCTGGTCTACTGCGGCAACGTACTTAGCCATTTTACCCCTCCTGACAGATTGAAGGTTTCGTTAGATTTGATTTCCCGCCTTCAGTTCGCGCGCGACATCGGCCATGGTTTTGATAATCAGGTAAGAAGAGGTGGCGCCCGGATCCTGGTGGCCGATGCTGCGCTCTCCCAGGTAACTGGCCCGACCCTTGCGGGCCAGCATGGGGATGGTGTCCTTCATTCCCTGCTCCGCCGCTGCGGCGGCCTGCTCTAACGCTTCCGCCAGATCGGCACCATTCTCTAAGGCGCTACGCATGGCGCTGACGGCCGGGGTGATGGCATCCACCATCGTTTTATCTCCCAGGTTTGCCTTCCCCCGCATCACCACTCCCTTGAGGGCGGCATCTAAGGCAGCCAGTATATCCTGGGGCTCCAGTTCGTATTTACCGGCCACCGCCATCCCCGCCTGCATAAACGCCGTACCGTAGAGCGGCCCACCGGCCCCACCGACGGTGGAGACCAGGGCTACTCCGACCGTCTTCAGGATCGTGCCGGCGTCCTTATCTTCTACCGACGGAAGTTTCGCCAGGGCCGCTTTAAAGCCGCGGTCCATGTTGATCCCATGGTCGGCATCACCGATGGCGGCATCCAGCGAGGTAAGGTAATCCCGATTGGCTTCCAGTACTTCGGCTATTCTGCGAAGGCATATCAGGACTTCTTTCGTCGTGATAGCCACCTCTTCGCTCCTTACTGTTAAGATACCCTGCCCATTCCCGGGCAACCGTCCGGCGTTTCGGTGACCCTGGAAATGGGCAGGGTTCGGCGATTGGCTACATCCCCCACCGCAGGCCCGGCGTCTTGACCGGCGCATCCCACAGGTCAATCATCTCGTCGTCCATGCGCAGGAGGGTAATGGAGACTCCCTGCATTTCCAGCGAGGTGATGTAGCGCCCGATCAGGTTGCGCACGATCCTGAGCCCTTTCTTGGTGCAGATCTCGTGCAGCTTCCGGTAGACGATGGGCAACTCAATATCGGGGGTGCCGCCCATACTGTTCACAAAGGCCAGCACCGGGTCGCCGGGCCGGAAAGGCGGGTCTTCCAGTTCCACGTCCACCCATTCCGCCTTCTCTTCATCCCACTCCCGCACCGTGCGCCGGTAGGGCGGGTCCTCAATGATGGCCAGCGCCAGCATCTCGGTGATCTCGTCGGCGGTCTTGAGTTTCATCCGCTCCCGGCCGGGTTCCCCGTGGATACCGATACCAACCTCCATCTCGTCTTCGGCCAGTTCAAAGGTCGGTTTGCCGGCCATGGGGACGGTACAGGGGGTCAGCGCCATGCCCATAGAGCGGCCGTTGATGTTCACCCGGCGACAGAGATCGGCCACTCGCTTGAGGTCGTATCCGCGCTCCGCCGCGGCGCCGCAGATTTTTTCCGCCAGCACCGTCGTGCCGGTGCCCCGACGGCCGGCGGTGTAGAGACTGTCTTTCACCGCCACGTCGTCGTCAATCAAGATGTTCAGCACGCGGATGCCCTCGGCGCGGGCCATATCGGCCGCCATCTCAAAGTTCATCACGTCGCCGGTGTAGTTTTTGACGATGTACAGCACACCGGCGCCCCCGTGCACCGTCCTGGCTGCCTCTAACATCTGGTCCGGGGTGGGGGAAGTGAAGACCTCGCCCGGACAGGCCGCGTCCAGCATTCCCACACCGACGAATCCCCCGTGCATCGGCTCATGGCCGCTCCCACCCCCGGAGATAACGGCCACTTTGCCCGGGATCGGTGCATCGGCGCGGTAGATGAAGTTGGGCTCAAAGTGGACTTTTACCAGGTCCGGATAGGCCAGAGCGATGCCTTCCAGTTCTTCCCTGACAACATTTGCCGGGTGATTGATGAGTTTTTTCATGGTCCCCCTCCCCCATAGTGAGGTATGGGTGGTTTACTTTGCTGCCAGCGCGCGGCCGATCAGCCAGTCGTAGGTCAGGCCACCGAGGACCCCACCCACCAGCGGCCCGATGATCGGAGCGACGATCCAGTACGGGCCGGTGAAGAGACCCTGGGTACCCACGAGAGCGCCCAGGAGGCGCGGCCCGAAGTCGCGGGCCGGGTTGATGGCATAGCCGGAGGGCCCGCCCAGGCAGAGGCCGACACCCAGGACCACCAGACCGACCAGGAGGGGCCCGAGGTTGGCGCCGACGCCCAGGTTCCGAGAGTCACCCACAGCCAGCACCCCCCAGAGCAGCACCGCGGTGCCGAAGATTTCGGCAATGACCGCGTTCACGAGAGAGTAGGAAGTCAACGCCTGTCCACCGGTGCCACCCCAGAAGGCCTGGCCGAAGACCGAACCGGGCCCGGTGCACCAGACATTGGGCACCCCTGCGGCAACCAGACCTTCCATGTAAACCAGGTACACGCCCAGGGCGCCCAGGAACGCACCGAGGATCTGGGAGATCCAGTAGGGGATCACCTTCTTCCAGGGGAAGACGCCCCGCACGGCCATCGTCAGGGTGACGGCCGGGTTGATGTGGGCACCGGAGACCCCGCCGGCGACGTACACGGCTACAACCACCGCCATGGCCCACCCGAAGGTTATGGTGTTCCAGTTATACGCAGGAGCAGCCAGACGGGGGGCCAATCCCACGTTGGCGACAACGCCGTCGCCCAGGAGGATCAGGATGAAGGTCCCGAAGACCTCCGCAATGCACTCGGCCAGCAGACTGTTCTTCTTCATCGCTTACTCTCCTTCCAGAGGTATGGGATGGGGGTTGACAATTTCGCATGAAGAAGCAAGAAAAGCCGTTGGGTGACGCGTTAGGGTATTTCGCCGATCATCACCTCCTTTCGCTCAAAAGAGGTAGGGAATGAGGAATTCGCGAAGTAGAATAACACAAGAGAAGGGGAATGTCAATAAGTGGAACTTAAATCGTTTCAAACAGAAACATTCTTGCGGGGGCTGGTGTTTCATTAAGAAACACCAGGTATGCGGGAAGGGTTTGCGGGCAGCGAAGCCGCCGCCCGCAAACCCCGGCTCTCTTCAAGGACCTGCCCAATTCTTCCGCTAAAAGGATGGTCGTCAATACGGCGCCTGTGCCGTTTTGAAAACGTCGGGTTTGATCCCAAAGGACCGCATCTTGCGCCACAAAGTGGTGCGCCCAATGCCCAGTGCTTTCGCCATTTCGGTCACGTTTCCCCGGTAGGCCAGTCCGGCACGCAGGATGGCCTGACGCTCTATTTCCAGAAGGGTGGGAACCAACTCGTCCCCAGACCCGCGCGCGGCCCGTCGCACCTCTTCCGGTAAGTGCACAATGTCCAGTTCGGTTCCATCCACCATCTGAACGGCCCATTCCAGAACGTCCTCTAACTCCCGTACATTCCCCGGCCAGCGATACGATTCCAGGGCGGCCAGCGCACGCGGCGTAATAATAATCTGTTTCCCCAAACGGCGCGCTTGCCGATCCACAATTTGCGTGGCCAGAAGGATGATGTCCTTCCCCCGTTCTCGTAGAGGGGGGATCGTGAGCGTCAAAGAACGCAGACGGTAAAACAGGTCCTCCCGGAACCGTTTCTGACGCACCTCTTCCCGTAAATCCACATTAGAGGCGGCGATAATGCGCACTTTGATGGGGATCGGCGTCGTGCCCCCTAACCGAACGATTTGCTTCAGGTCCATCACCCCCAGGAGCGCGGCCTGGAAATTCAGTGGCAGGCTCTCAATGTTCTGCAGAAAAATGGTCCCTCCATGGGCCAGTTCAAACTTCCCTGGCTGGATCACCCCCGAATCTTTTTCCCGGCCGAACAGTTCGTAGGCGATCAACTCGCGCGGGATGGATGCACAGTCCACTGCCACAAAAGGACCATCTGCGTAATGGCTGGCATTGTGAATCGCCTGGGCGAATAACCCTTTCCCGGTACCTGCCTCTCCCACCAGCAGAACCGGCCCATCGCACCGGGCAATGGCGCGGGCGTACCGGATGACCTGTTGCATCCGGGGGCTCCATCCCGCGATATCCTCAAATGTAAAGTGGGCTCTGGCCCCCATAATCGCCCGCGCCAGTTCCCGGGCCTCGTCCACCCGGTTCATCACCAGCACAAAGCCCGTCTGGTTCAGCCCCTCTTTCAGAACGTCCACCGAGACAATCGCTGGATGCCGGGTATTGCCCCGTACGAAGGTCACCTCTTTACCTTTCATCGGGATTCGCTGGACCAGGCTCTCCTCCAGTTCGGAGGGAATCTGGACCAGGGAAGAGAGAGGTCTGCCCGTAGCGGCCCGCGGGGAGACACCCAGGATTTCCCCGGCGCTGGCATTGATATGGGTGACCGTCCCTTTCAGGTCCAGGATAATGATGCCCTGACGCATTGCCTGGAGGGAGGTATCAAGGACCGCCAGGTGATGATGGGCCTGGGCAAAGGCAGCATCCGCCTGGAACTGGTTTTCAATAGCCCGACTGATCGCCATCACGAGCCCCAGTGTGTGCGGCTGACTGTACCGTTCCAGGGTGATCATCCCGATCACCCCTTTCACCTCTCCTTCCGGGGCGTAGATGGGCGCTGCGGTGTCGGTGATGAAGTGCCAGACCCCGAAGAAATGTTCCGGCCCAACCACCTGCGCCGGCCCGCCCTCTGCCAGGGCCAACGCAGCCGCGTTGGTTCCAATGGCCTCCTCCGAGAGACACGTCCCTTCGCCCAATCCCATTTCGGATAGCACGCCGCCCAGGTTCGGATCGCCCAGCATATCTATTATATAGAGATTTTGATCCGTCAGGTAAACAATTGTCTTGGACTCGCCGGAGAACTGATAGATGTCTTCTATCATCGGCCGGGCGATAGCGATGAGTTCAAAACAATTCTGGCGCTGGCGGTCCAATTCCTCAGTGGTGTAACGGAGAGGATTCGGGATGGCCGTCGGGTCCAGGCCCGCTTTTTGACAACGCAGCCATGAGCGCGCGACCGCAGGATCCAGTTCCGCAGCGGATAAAACCCCGCGTTTCACAAAGGTTTTCCAGTGGACCCTCAGCCTTGCCTGGTTATAAGGATAGCCCGTGGGTAACATGTTCCCTCCTTTCCTCTCCTCACCGGATCTGCGAGGGATTTTCCCTTAAACCCGACGTGCTACGGAGTTCCGGGACAAGCGGCGAAACGATTCACTTCTTCACTCCAGCGTCGGACGAGCAAAGAGGCTGGCGACCCCGCCGGTGTGCCAGAAGAGCACCCGCTCCCGCGGGGAAAACGCCCCGCGGCGGATCAGGTCTATCAGGCCCCCGAAGGCCCGCCCGGTGTAGACGGGGTCCAGCAGAAGCCCCTCCGTGCGGGCCACCAGCCGGATCGCCTCCCGCTCCAGGTCGCCGATGACGCCGTATCCGCCTCCCAGGTATCCGTCCTCCACGGCAAAATCGTCGGGAGTGAAGGAGGCCGGGAGGCCCAGATGGTCCGCCGTGGCGCTGGCCAGTTCGGCGATCCGGCGCTGCAGCGGTTCCGCGGGCAGGTCCACGCTGATGCCCAGGATGCGGCCCTCGTACCCACACATCCTCGCGGCCAGGACCAGCCCGGCCTGGGTGCCGCCGCTGGATGTGGCAAAAACGATGTGGTCAAAACGGAGTCCCGCCTGTGCCGCCTGGGCCAGCAGTTCCTCCATCGCGGCGACGTAGCCGCAGATACCCACCGGATTGCTCCCGCCATAGGGGACGATGTAGGGGCGACGGCCGCGCGCCCGCAGGGAATCCGCCACCTCCTCCATCCGCTCCGTCAGTGGGGCGTCCTCCGCCCAGACGATTTCCGCGCCCAGGAGTTGGTCCAGGAGCAGGTTGCCCTGGGCCTGGGATGGGGGGACGCCGCGCAGGACGAGGGTGCAGGCGAGGCCGAAACGGGCAGCCGCCGCCGCGGTCTGGCGGGCATGGTTGGATTGGGCCGCGCCACAGGTAACGAGGGTATCGGCCCTCTGGGCCAGTGCCTCGGCGACCAGAAACTCCAGTTTACGGGTTTTGTTCCCGCCCAGCGCCAGCCCGGTCTGGTCGTCCCGCTTGACCCACAACTGGGGACCACCCAGATGGGCGGTCAGGCGGGGCAGGAACTCCAGCGGAGTCGGCAAATGCGCAATGGAAACTCGGGGTTGTCGGTCGGTCAGCATAGCGGCGTTCCTCAGATTGAGTACACGGATTACACGGATTTCACCAATTTCCAGATTTTAGCCACGGATTACACGGATTTCACGGATTTTTTTAATCCGTGACAGAAGGGCTCTGCATCACCGGGGGGCTGGCAGCCGTCGGAGTCTGCGCCCCGGCCTTCTGCCAGGCCCGCTGCAGGTACGGATAGATGATCCAGACCGTCATCCAGCCGAAGAGAGCGCCAGTGATTACCCGCCGCAGGGGGGTGCTCTCTACCGGCACAACGCCCCAGGCAGGGAAGAGAATCGCCAGCACGCTGGTCAGGAACTGAATCCCTCCGTCCAACGCAACGGGGAGCACGCCGAACAGCAGGTAGGCCCACAGCGGCAGCGGCCGCCAGCGACGGCCCGAAAGGGCGAAAATGACACCGGCCAGGAAGATCGTCCCGTAGATGGCCGTATCCCGCTGGCAGAGGGCCACTTTGTAACCCAGAACGGGGTCACCAATGTAGCCCTGCGGCACCAGCAAATCCGGAGGGATCCCCATCTGGAGCAACTCCTCCAGGGAATAGAACAACCGTTTCCCGAAGAGAAACCAGGAGCGATAGGGAATCTGATGGCAGAGCGGCCGGTAGATAAGATAGATCAGGCTTGCCGGTCCCTCTGCCCCCAGGGCCATCAGGATGGGGGCCAGAAACGGCACGCCCACATACAGAAATGCCAGCAGGTTGAAGAAGGCCAGCCAGTGACGGGCGATCCAGCGCCCCATCCGCTCTGCCCCCCGAACCAACTGGTGCTCCCAGGGGGATAGCGTTCGGGCCTCCTCCGCCCGCCGTGTCGCCCGCCGCCGCTCCACCTCGGCCAGAATCTGCTCCACCGTCGGCCCGGGCGCGTCGTCACTCATTCGCCAGTCCTCTTGGAGCACAGCCTTCCGGCTGCTGGGATATGGGCTCGTCATCTCCCGGCTCCATGTGCACCAGAAAATGGGCTATTTCCGGAAATGCCTGCCGGAGGCGGCCCTCCACCTCGGCCGAATAGCGATGTGCCTCTTCCACAGAGAGGTTCTCCGGGCAGACGCAGTGTAACGAGACGTAGAGAGCGTTCTGAACCCGCCGCAGTCGGACATCGTGGCACTCCATTACCCCATCCTGCGCCTCAGCGATGCGGCGAATCTGCTCCGCCATCCCGCTATACACCTCGGTCACGTCCTGGCCCGGATCGGCCGGAAGTGCCGGGGCGACCTCAATGTGGGTCTCCACTGACGCCAGGCCCTTTACCCGGGCACGCAACCGCTCCTCAAAGGCTGTCGCCACCTGATGAGCCTCATTCAGCGACGAATGCCCAGATATCTCCAAATCCAGGTCTATATGATACCCATCAACCAGTCGGTAGATGTGGACATCATGGACGGAGAGGCCCGTTTCGGCCGCAACAACCCGCACCTGGTCAATCACGGCGTCAGCGGATGCGACCGGTTCCACGTGGACGGTGACGTCGCAGTCGGAGCAGAGTTGGGAGACGGCCTCCTCCACCCGGTTTGCCACCTCGTGGGCCATGCCAGCGGGCATATCCGGGGCAACGCGCACCGTCGCTTCCACGAAGGTGACCGGCCCGGCGGTGCGCAGGCGGATCGGGCCGCATTCCTGCACGTGCTCCACTCCAGCAATGGCGGCGCGCACCTGCTCCTCCAGCCCCTCCGGCGCCCGGTCCATCAGCGCGTCCACTGTACGGCGACCCAATTGCAGGCTGACCCAGATGACGATACCCGCCACCACCAGCGCAGCGACGGCATCGGCCCGCAAGAGCCAATCCCGGTACTGGGGTAAGATGTCGGCCAGGCGCACCAGGATTAACCCGACGATGACGACGGAACTGCTCCAGACGTCGGTGGAGAAGTGGAGGGCGTCGGCTTCCAGCGCCTGGCTGTTGTAGCGGCGCGCCACCCGGTAAAGAGCCCGAGAGCGGGAGAAGTCTATCACGATCGCCACTCCCATCACCAGGAAGGCCCAGATATTTGCCTCCACCTCCACCGTCTTGAAGAACAGCCGCTGGAGCGCCTCGTAGATGATCCAGACACACGTCGCCAGCAGGAGCAACGTCTCTATCAGCGCGGAGAAGTTCTCCACCTTCCCGTGGCCGAAGGGGTGATCCCGGTCGGCGGGGCGGCTGGAGGCGCGCACTGCCCAAAAGGTAATCAGCGCGGCGACCAGGTCCAGCCCGGAGTGGGCCGCCTCGGAGAGGATGCCCAGACTGTTGGTGATCAGGCCGATGATCAGTTTGAACCCGGTGAGGAAGACGGCCGCAGCGACCGAACTGAGGGCAACCGTGCGTTTGTCTTTGTGCGCCTGAGCGGTTTCTGGTTTCATTTGAGTATTTATGCTACCTCAAAACAGGCAAACGTCAAGTTTGGATGGAGGCAAGGCTTGTGAGGTTCCGTTATCTGTGCTATATTACCTCCTGGGAGGAGCGGATGACTCTCTTTGAGTACTTCGGGCAGAAGCGGACGCGGGAAGAGGCGCCCCTGGCAGCGCGAATGCGCCCCCGGACGCTGGACGAGTTTGTCGGGCAGGAGCACATCCTGGGAGAGGGCCGTCTGCTGCGCCGCGCCATTGAGACCGACCGCCTCTTCTCCTCCCTCATCTTCTGGGGGCCGCCCGGCACGGGGAAGACCTCGCTGGCGATGATTATCGCCAACACCACCCGCTCCCACTTTGAAACCCTCAGCGCCGTCATGGCCGGGGTGGCCGACATCCGCCGCGTCGTTCAGGAGGCAAAGGAACGGCGGGGAATGTACGGCAAGCGCACCATCCTCCTGATTGACGAAATCCACCGCTTCAACCGCGCCCAGCAGGACGCCCTGCTTCCCCACGTGGAGGACGGCACCATCACCCTCATCGGCTCCACCACCGAGAACCCGTACTTTGAGGTTGTCGGGCCGCTGCTTTCCCGCTCGCGCGTCTTCCAGTTCAAGCCCCTCACCGACGACGAAGTCCGCCAGGTGCTGGAGCGGGCCCTGGCCGATCCGGAACGGGGGTACGGCCGCCGCTCCGTCCGGGTGGACCCGGAGGCGCTGGACCATCTGATCCGTATCGCCGGGGGCGACGCGCGGGCCGCGCTCAACGCGCTGGAACTGGCGGTGGAGAGCACCCCGCCGGACGAGTCGGGGGTCATTCACATCACCCTGGCGGTGGCGGAGGACTCCATCCAGCGGCAGGCGCTCCTCTACGACCGCGCCGGGGATGAGCACTACGACACCATCTCGGCCTTCATCAAGTCGGTGCGCGGCTCCGACCCCGACGCCGCGCTCTACTGGCTGGCGAAGATGGTCGCCGCCGGGGAGGACCCGCGCTTTATCCTCCGGCGGCTCTACATCCTGGCGGCGGAGGATGTGGGGCTGGCCGACCCGCAGGCGGTCGTGGTCGTCAATGCCTGTGCCCAGGCTTTTGAATGGGTGGGGCTACCGGAGGGGCAATACCACCTCGCCCTGGCGACCCTCTACCTGGCGACGGCCCCCAAATCCAATTCCGTCGGTGCCTACTGGCAGGCGCTGGCCGAAATAGAGGAGCACGGCGCCGGTCCTGTCCCCCTGCACCTGCGGGATAAATCCGATCTCTTCCACGGCCCCCTTCGGGAACATTACCGGCGGACAATGGGCGAGCACCCCGGCTACCGCTACCCGCATGATTACCCGGAGGGGTGGGTGGAACAGCAGTACCTCCCCGACGGCGTGAAGGGAGGCTGGTTTCAGCCCAAAGGCCACGGCTACGAAAAGGTCATCCTGCGCCGATTGCAGAGAAGACGTAAAACGTAAAGAGTAAAAAGTAAAACGTAAAATGTGATGTGCAGGAGGTCGGTTATGACTGCGGTTACCGTTCCCACCCTCTACTTTGACCAGCCCGGTCCTCAAAATACCGATGAGACGCTGACAGTGGCCCGCCGTCGGGCCGAAGAACTGGGCATCCGGACCGTTCTCGTCGCCAGTACGACCGGCGAGACCGGAGCGAAGGCCGTGGAGGTGTTCCGGGGGTACGATGTGGTGGTGGTCACCCATTCTACCGGCTTTGCCCGGCCCAACGAACAGGAACTGCGTCCGGAGTACCGCGCGGCCATTGAGGCGGGCGGCGGGCGCATTCTCACCTGCCAGCACGCCTTCGGCGGTATCAACCGGGCGGTGCGCCGGAAACTGAACACCTACCTGACCGACGAAATTATCGCCTTCACCCTGCGCAATTTCGGAGAGGGGACGAAGGTCTGTATAGAGATCGCGCTGATGGCCGCCGACGCCGGGCTGGTACGGGTGGGCGAACCCTGTATCGCCATCGCCGGGACGGGCCGGGGAGCGGATACGGCCCTGGTCCTGAAGCCGGCCAACGCTCAGGCGTTCTTTGACCTGCGGGTGATGGAAATCCTGGCCAAACCCCGCCTGGGGTGAACTCATGGAGGCGACCGATGAAGGCCATAGAGGAGATGACCTTTGAGGAGGCGTTCACCGAACTGGAGGAGGTGGTGCGCAAACTGGAGGCCGGGGGGCTATCGCTGGAGGAGAGTCTGGCTCTCTACGAGCGCGGCCAGCGCCTGGCGGCCTTCTGCAACCGGCAACTGGACGGGGCGGAACTGAAGGTGCGTCAACTCACGCCTAACGGCAACCTGGCTCCACTGGAAATCTGAGGTGCTGGGGCTTACGGGGCGGCAAAGCCGCCCCGTAAGCCCCTTCCCTCTATCGCGCCATCCGGGAGACAATCCCCACAATTTCCTCCAGCGCGCGCCGGACTTCCCCCTCCAGTTCCTGTGCGTCGCCGTCGGCGCGGGTGCGGACGGAGAGGCGCAATTTGTCCTCCGTCCCCGAATAGCGCAAAAGAATCTCCGCCCGGTCCCCCAGGCGCGCCTGTAATTCTTCCAGAACCGCCCGGATTTCGGGAACCTCCATCAACGGAGTCGGGATGCGCGGCGCGTCCAGGCTGACCATCGCCTGGGGGTAGCGGGGAATCCCGGCGGTCAGGCGGGAGAGGCGACCGCCAGCCTCGTCCACCATCAGCGCGGCGACGGCCAGCGCGGTGTAGATGCCGTCGCCCGTCGTCTGGCCCCGGTCCAGGATCAGGATGTGGCCCGATTGTTCCCCGCCCAAAACGCCCCCCAGCGCGCGCATCCGCTCCAGCACGAACTTATCCCCCACCTTTGCTTCCTCAATCCGAATGCCCAGGGGCTCCAGCGTGTCGTGGAGGCCGAAGTTGCTCATCGGCGTCGCCACGACGACGGGGACGGAGAGCAGGCCCTGGCGGTGAAAGTGGCGGGCCAGAATCGCCAGGATGAGGTCACCGTCCACGAAGCGACCCTGTTCGTCCACCAGCACCACCCGGTCGCCGTCGCCGTCAAAGGCGACGCCCAGATGGGCGCCCGTCTCCAGGACGCGGGCCGCCAGCGTGTGCGGCGTGATGTACTCGTAACTCTCGTTGATGTTGAGCCCGTCCGGCTCCCCGTTTCGCACCTCCACCCGCGCGCCCAGGCGCCGGAAGGCCTCCGGCGCCACGAAGGACGTCGCCCCATGGGCGCAGTCCAGGACGACGGAGATTCCCGAGAGGTCGCGCCGGCCCCGCCAGGAGCGCACCAGGTAATCCACGTACACTTCCCGCAGCGCGCCGTCCGTCCGCAGAACCCCCAGATGACGGGTGTCGCGCGGGACGAAGGTCCGGGACGGATCCAGCACCAGCGACTGGATGCGCTCCTCCAGTGCATCGTCCAGTTTATAGCCGTCGGGACCGAAGAACTTGATGCCGTTATCCCCGGCGGGGTTGTGCGAGGCGGAGATGACGACTCCCAGGTCGGCGCCGAAGTGGCGGGTGAGGTAGGCAACGGCGGGGGTGGGGATGACTCCGGCCAGGACGACGTCCACCCCCTGGGCCAGCAGCCCTGCGGTGATGGCGCTCTCCAGCATCATCCCGGAGATGCGGGGGTCCCGCCCGACGATCGCCCGGGGCCGCCCGCTCCCTTTCCGTTCCCCCACGACCTGGCCGACGGCCTGGCCGATGCGCAGGACCAGTTCGGGGGTCAATTTCCGCTGACGGTTAGGGTTGTGGAAGTCCGTGGTGCCGCGGATGCCGTCGGTGCCGAAGAGGGTGTCGGTCACAGTCCGTACTCCTGTTTCAGGAGTTGCAGGTCGGCGTCCACCATCATATGGACCAGTTGCTCAAAGGTCACGGTGGGTTCCCAGCCGAGGACCCGGCGCGCTTTGGACGGGTCGGCTACCAGCAGGTCCACCTCCGCGGGGCGCATATAGCGCGGGTCCTGGACGACGTAATCCCGCCAGTCCAGCCCGACGTAGGAGAAGGCGATCTCGCAGAGTTCCCGTACGGAATGGGTCTCCCCGGTGCCGACGACGTAGTCGTCGGGGGCGGGCTGCTGGAGCATCAGCCACATGGCGCGGACGTAGTCCCCGGCGAAGCCCCAGTCCCGGCGGGCGTCCAGGTTGCCCAGGCGCAGTTCGTTTGCCAGCCCCAGTTTGATTTTCGCCACGCCGTAGGAGACCTTGCGGGTGACAAACTCCAGGCCGCGCCGGGGGGATTCGTGATTGAAGAGGATGCCGGAGACGGCGTAGATGCCGAAGGACTCCCGGTAGTTGACCGTGATCCAGTGGCCGTAGACCTTGGCGACGCCGTAGGGGCTGCGGGGGTAAAAGGGGGTGTGCTCGTTCTGCGGGACCTCGCGGACTTTCCCGAACATCTCACTGCTGGAAGCCTGGTAGAAGCGGATGCTGGGGTCCACAGTGCGGATAGCCTCCAGCATTCGGGTGACGCCGAGGGCGGTCACTTCGCCGGTGAAGACGGGCTGCTCCCAGGAGGTGGGGACGAAGGACTGAGCGGCCAGATTGTAGACCTCATCGGGCTGATAATCCCGCAGGATGGCGATAAGGGAGCCCTGGTCCAAGAGGTCGCCGGAGACCAGGGTGATTTTATCCTGGATGTGCTGGATGCGGGAGAAGTTAACGGTGCTGGTGCGGCGTACCATACCGAAAACTTCGTACCCCTTTTCCAGCAGAAATTCGGCCAGGTAAGAGCCATCCTGGCCGGTGATACCGGTGATCAGTGCTCGTGGCATCGGTTTGCCTCCTCAAGAAGGGATATCTTCCGCAGGGAACCATCTTCTCAGGGTTTCGCACAGGAGCTGGAATGCCGGATCGGTACACCCCCGGAGGCTGACCTGGCGGGCCAGCCTTTCGTACAGATCGGATGAGCGGGGGATACGGTTCCGTTGCAGGATTTCTTCCAGCGTTTCTTTCGGGCGTACGGGTTTGCCTGGCGGACGTACTTCAGGCACTTGTATCCCCTTGCCTCTATCAATCGGATCATCGGACTTCCTTCTCAGTGGTCCGTCGCCAGTACTCCAGCGTATCCCGCAGCGTCTGCTCAAAGGGGATCCGGGGCTCCCATCCGGTGCGGCGGCGGAATTTCTCCGCGCTCCCGTAGATGACCGGCGCGTCGGCGGGGCGGTACAGGGAGGGGTCCACCTCTACCCGGATCGGAACCCGGGTGAGAGAAAGAAGTGTCTCCAGAATCCCGCGCACGGAGCGGGCCACGCCGGAGGCCAGGTTGTAGACTTCCCCCGCTTCCCCCTGGACCGCGGCCAGGTAGTAGGCGTGGACGATGTCCCGGACGTCGGTGAAGTCCCGCGCCACATCCAGGTTTCCCACCTTCAGTACCGGCTCCTGTAGCCCGGCCTCAATGCGGGCGATCTGACGGGCGAAGGACGGGACGACAAAGCGCGGGGATTGCCCCGGCCCGGTATGGTTGAACGGGCGCAGGCGCACCACATCCATCCCGTGGGCCAGATGGTATTGCAGACCCAGAAAATCCTGCCCCACTTTGCTCACGGCGTAGGGGTTGACCGGCCGCAGCGGGCTCTCCTCGGTGAGCGGGAGTTCCTCCGGGCGCGGCCATCCGTACTCCTCGTTGGAGCCGATAACGATCACCCGCGCCGAGGGATGCGCCCGCCGCACCCCTTCCAGCACGTTCAACTGGGCCCGCAGGTTGTTTTCCAGTGTCTCCCAGGGGTCCGCCAGAGAGGTGGGAACGTGGGACTGGGCCGCCAGGTGGAAGACCACGTCCGGCTTAAAAGAACCGATCAGTTCCCGCACGCGGTCGGCATCCCGCAGGTCCAGATGGACCAGTGAGAGGCAGGAATGCGGGCGTGGGTTTTCCACCGATTCCGGGTATGCCGTTCCCAGCAACTCCCAACCGTCGTGGGTCAGGAGGTAGGTACACAGGTGCCGCCCGACGAAGCCGCCCGCTCCGGTGATCAGCGCGCGCACGGTTCTCCTCCGCGGAAGATATCTGGATTATACCCTGAGCGGGGCGAGTTGCCAAATGGACGGGCTGGGCTATACTACGTTTTGCAGTCGGTAGTCGGGAGTCGGTAGTCGGTAGAGGGGCGGGGGAGCAGAGGAGCAGAGGAGCGGAGGCGCGGGGGTGCAGGGGAGCAGAGCACGATTAGCGATACGCGATACGCGATAAGCGATTAGCGATACGCGATACGCGATACGCGACCGGAAAGGAGCATCGGGCAATGCCGGAATATGAACATCCCCGACCACTGGTGACGGTGGACGTCGTCATTTTCACTTTGCGCGAGGAGGTGTTGCAGGTACTGCTCATCCGGCGGAAGAACCCGCCCTACGCGGGGATGTGGGCCATCCCCGGGGGCTTCATAGAGATGGACGAGCCGCTGGAGGCGGCCGCGCGGCGGGAACTGGAGGAAGAAACGGGCATCTGCGATGTCCATCTGGAACAACTCCACACCTTCGGTGATCCCGGCCGGGACCCGCGCGGGCGGGTCATTACGGTGGCGTACCTGGCTCTGCTCCCCGTCGGGCAGGCCCCGCTCCGCGCCGGGGACGATGCCGCCGAGGCCCGCTGGTGGCCGATGGACGCTCTGCCTCCGCTGGCTTTTGACCACGACCGCATCCTGGCCTGCGCGCGGGAACGGTTGCGCAGCAAACTGGAATATCCGTCCACCCTTGCCGCGTTGATGCCGGAGCCCTTCACGCTGAACCAGTTGCGGGCCGCGTACGAAGAAATCCTGGGGGAGAAACTGGACCCGGGCCATTTCCGGCGTCAGATTCTCGCCGCGAAGGTTCTCCAGGAGGTGGGCATCCAGCAGCGGACGATCCCAGGCCGCCCGGCGAAACTCTACCGCTTTCGGCAGGACGCCGAAGCGCGGTCCCGGCGGATCTGGCTCTGATACGGAGGACGAGCCGTGAATTCACGACTGTTTGCCATCCTGGCACTGTTGCTGGTCATCTCCCTGACCGCCGGTTGCGCCGGGCCGGGCACCCCGGCACCGGCATCCGCCATCCCCCTCTACGGCGATCTGGAGCGCCTGGACCCGCGGGGGGAGATTCTCACCGTCTGGTATCCGGCCGCTGTGGAGGACGTTCTGCTGCCGATGCTGGATCGGTTCAACGCCGGGAACCGCTGGGGGATCGCCGTGCGGGGTGTGCGGGCCGACGACTCCGCCCGACTGTACGCGCGCCTGCAATCCGCCGCTGCGATGGACCGGCTCCCCGATCTGATCGTTGTCTCTCCCGGATACCTGGCGACGATCGCCACAGAGGGGCTTGCGGTGGAACTGACCCCCTATCTGAAGAGCCCCCGCTGGGGATTCTCTCCGGCAGAGCAGGAGGATTTTTACCCCTTCGCCCGCCAGGCCGGTCAACTGACCCGGCCTCCCGGCCGTTACGGGTTCCCCTTCGCTTTTTCCGCCGGATTTCTGGTTTACAATCGGGGATGGCTGCGGCAACTGGGGTATGACCACCCGCCCCGGACGTGGGACGAATTCCGGGAGATGGCCTGTGCCGTCTCCCGGCCCGAGGAGGGCATCTACGGCTATGAGTTCCCGGTGAATGACCGCACTTTTATCCGGATGCTGGTCGGTCGGGGAGGGCGGATGATGGATGAGGGGGAAACGGCCTATACCTTTGGGGAGGAGAAGGGATTGGAGGCTCTGACCTTCCTGCGCGCGCTGGTGGAGGAAGGGTGCGCCGTCCGGGAGCCCCGCTGGGAGCAGGCGGAGGCCGACTTTGCTGCCGGGCGGGTGCTGTTTGTGATCAGTAACAACCTGCACATCCCCCACTATCGCCAGATTGCGGCGAAACGAGGCGGTCTGGATTGGGCAGTCGCCCCGCTACCTGCTTCCGGCGACGCGCCGGTGACCGACTTCTCCGGCGTCTACTGGCTCATCCCTCCCACCACTCCTCAGCGACAACTGGCGGCCTGGCTGGTGATTCGCTGGATGAATGAGCCGTCCCAGCAAGCCCGCTGGGTATCCTTCTCCGGGTATCTGCCCCATCGCCATCTCCCCGAGGATGTGCGGATCGCGCTGGTGGAGGAAACCCCACAGTATGCCGATGTGCTGGCGTTGCTGGACCTGGAGGGGGCAATGGAGCCGACGGTGGTGGGCTACGAGCGATGCCGGGAGGCCCTTCAGATGATGGTCAGCGCGGCCATTGCAGGAGAGGATCCCTCTTCCCAACTGGCGTGGGCGGTGGAGTTCTGCAACGCGGCGCGGGAAGGGGAGCCATAGCAGGTGGAGGTCTCCCCGGCTGAAACGCCAATCCACTGCGCTTCGTGGCTCAATACGGGGGCGACCTTTATGGTCGCCCCTATGCTTCTCCCTGTCTGTAACGAATCTGTCACCAAATGGATTTGCAATTTCTGGAAAAACGGAGTACAATGAAATTGTGCAATTTCTCCCTTTCCCCGCTCTTCCGAAAGGAGGTGTTCTATGAGAAGAGCAATCGTGTGGATAGTTGTGGTGCTGCTGATGGCACTCAGTGTCCAGGCAGCATCGGCGGCGCCGGCCCGCTGGGCTATTCTGGGGTACCACGTGGTTCGGCCGGGGGAGACGCTCTTCTGCATCGGGCGGGCGTACGGAGTGGACCCATGGGCCATTGCCCAGCAGAACGGGGTTGTAAATCCCAACCGCATCTTCTCTGGAATGCGGTTGGCCATCCCGGACGCGTACCGGACGCTGCCCTCTGGTCCGGTTTGTACTCCTCAATTTGGTCCCACCCCACCGCCACCTCCCTGCACCTGCAGCACGTATTACACCATCGTCACCGGGGACACCCTTACCCGCATCGGGGTCCGGTTCGGAGTGAGCCCCTGGCGCATCGCTGAGTGCAACCACATCTACAACCTGAACTACATTCGGGCGGGTGATACGCTGTGTATCCCTAATCCATAACTTCGCATCTAACAATGCAGTCGTCAGCCCGGCCGAGGGGGAGGCCGGGCTTTTTTGTATGTCGTTAGAAGGTATGCTATAATTTACATACCAGTTTAATATGCCCTCAAGGGCACCATAACATTGAAAACTGGACTCTGGCGAAATGCTCTTTTTCGCTCCCGGCGGGTGCTCTCGGCGGGTCGCAGACCCGCCGATGGCCGGACGCCGGTCACAGACCG
>FWWL01004556.1_pt1 | contig 23179 bp, 18 predicted proteins | sample 2228331 | NCBI WGS metagenome assembly FWWL01 (sample SAMEA103939775, study PRJEB20133) | metagenome | reverse complement strand
CCCTTGGGGAGTGTTTATCAAGCAGGGACCCTCTCAGGAAATCCTGTTTCTCTCTCTGGTGGGATAGCAACCCTTGAGTTCATACGTTCCCAAAAAGACTTTTACGCTACTTTGACGGAAAAGACATTTCGTTTCGCCCGGGAGCTTTGGAATGCGTTTTCAGAAAAGGGTATTGCTGTTTCGATTGTTTCTACTTGTGGTATGCTTTCTGTTTTCTTCTCGGAGAAAGTGCCTTTCAATTTTGATGATGTGAGCAAAAAAAGTGATGTTGAGTTTTTCAAGTTCTTCTTTCACAGGCTTCTTGAAAATAACGTGATCATTCCACCTTCTCCTTTTGAGGCTTGGTTTGTATCTTGGGCTCACTCCGATGATGATTTTTTAAGGGTCCTTGAGACTATAAGAAAGCTCTGAGAATAAAAAAGCTCTGAGAATAAGAAAGCTCTGATGATAATAAATATGCTTGAGAAAATAATAAAATTTTTATTATGAGAAGAAATAGAAATCACGATAGTGGATATCATCATCATGATGTAGAATTTAAGATACTCTCTGAATTGAAAGTAAAGCATGGGGATCTGTGGAGAATATTCAAGATAATGAGTGAATTTTTTATGGGTTTTGATGAGCTGTCTCATGTTGCACCAGGGGTTACGATATTTGGTAGTTCAAGGATAACTCGTTCTGACCCTCTTTGGCAACAATCTTATAAGCTTGGTTATATGCTTGGCAAACAGGGATATACGGTGATAACCGGTGGTGGACCCGGGGTCATGGAGGCTGCAAATAAGGGAGCCTTAGATGCTGGTGCAATATCTGTTGGACTAACCATTGATGTTCCCGGTGAGGAACCCGCAAAACAATATCATACGATATCTCTTAACTTTGATTACTTTTTCGTGAGAAAGGTTATGCTTATCAGATATTCAATAGCTTATGTTATATTCCCGGGTGGATTTGGAACTCTCGACGAACTTTTTGAACTTCTCAATCTTGTTCATGCAAAAAAGCTTTATCCTTATCCAATCATTCTTTTTGATTCTGATTACTGGAAGCCTATTTTGGATTTCATAAAATCTCTTGTCGAGAAAAACTTCATCTTTGAAAGAGGGTTGAAATCACTTCAAGTTATAGATGATGTGAACGATGCTGTGAAGATAGTAAACAAATTTTTGGTAGAAAAATATAGGTTTATATCTGACCATCTCCCCCCACTTGAAAGACATAGGATAAATAAGTTGATGAGAAACATAACGGCAGAGAATAAGAGATGATATAATTATTACAACGATAGAATTATTACAACGATAGAGTTATGTTTAAGAAATGCAGGAAATGATAGAATTATTGCTATGATATTTTACTTGCTTTTGTGACCCAAATTTATTGGAGGAGAAGAGTTTATCTCATGGCTGGGACTATTCCTCGGTTTTTCTTTGAATATTCTGGCGACGATCCTGTTATGAGGGCTTTGATTTTCTCGCGGAAATTCTCTCTTTTTGAGAAGGGGGACAGTGTGGTTGTAGGAGTTTCTGGTGGTAGGGACTCAGTTTTTCTTTTGCATCTTTTTTTGCTTTTTCGCTCTAAGTTTGGCATTTCTGAGGTTATTTGCGCTCATTTTAATCATATGACAAGGGGGAGCGAATCTGAGAGGGATGAGTTTTTTGTCAAGGCGCTTGCGGAGAGGCTTGGTTTAAAATGTGTTGTTGGTAGGGCTACCCGAAAACTTTGTTCTGAGGCTGAGATGAGAGAGGAAAGGTATGAGTTTTTAGGTTCTGTTGCTTCTGATATGGGAGCGAGCAAGATTGCCACCGCACATACTCTTGATGACCAACTTGAAACATTTATAATCAACATCATCAGGGGAGGAGGACTTTTCAGTTCTTTGGGTATAAGACCTTTCAATCTTGATTTGGTTAAGAGACGTGTCCCTCTTAACAAAACAATTACTGTTGATAAACCAATTGCTGTTGTCAGACCACTTCTTTCGGTGAGGCGTTCAGATATTGAAAGATTTTTGCGCGAGCGAAAAATAGATTACATTGAAGACATTACAAATATAGATATCTCATTTCTGAGAAGTAAAGTTAGAGCCTTTCTATCTTTGCTACCGGATGAACTTTACTCAAAAATGCTTGATGGATTTTTCAGATTTTGGCTCAATATATTTGCTGTTCTGGATTTTATACACTCGCTTTACAAAGAAAGGAAAGATATTATTCCTGATTTCATATCAAAGCAAATTGAACTATACGAAAAATATGGAGACTTAGACTACGAAACATTCAAAAGGAATATAACAAAAAAGACAGGAAGAAGGTAAAAGGATATGGTAAAAGTAAGGAGTTAAGAGTAGGAAGGATGGATGATGGAGAAGTGAAGGCTTTGCGTATTTTCTTTTCTTTTGGTGGTATTGGTTATTTCCCTTTTGCGCAGGGAACGCTCGCTTCCGCTTTCGCTTGTTCCATATACTATCTTTCTTCTCACTATCTTTCCGTAAAATCCGTTATCTTCTACACACTGCCCTTGCTCGTCCTTTCCCTTGTGTTCGCACCGTATATACCAAAGCTTTGGAAAGAATCAGACCCTCACCAAGTTGTTATAGATGAAGTTATAGGTATGTTTATATCACTCATTCTTTTGCCCCCTGATTTTAAACATATTATCTTAGCTTTCTTTTTGTTCAGGTTTTTGGATGTATTGAAGGTTCCCCCAATAAGTTTTCTTGACAGAATGGAGAATCCTTATGCGGTGATACTCGACGATATTTTAGCAGGGATTATAACAAACATTCTTATCAGAATAATAATGTTAGCTTTTGATGTTTTGTAGGTATAGGCATATTTGTGAAATTTGCTGAAAAAGGGTAATGAGATGTTTTTCTTAATTAAAATTTTCCGTTGTCCCTGTAGCTCAGAAGGAAGAGCACGGTCCTCCTAAGTCCGGGGTCGCGGGTTCAAATCCCGCCAGGGACACCCTGATCCCAACTGCGATACTTGGGAAAGATTCTGGGAAAGAGAATATTTCACATCAGAGGAAGATTTTTCTTTCTTGTAAGTTCAAAACCTGCACGTATCACAATTTGTGAGCTTACCACAAATGAAATGGATGGAGATAAGAAACTCGAACTTCTTTTTACTTTGGATGAGAAAAAAATTTACCTCAGATGGGAGATGGTAATAACTCCTATCCATATTTTACTTTTTTTGTCCACTTTTCTGACGACCACAGTCGCTGGTGCTATGGTTCAAGGTATATTTCCGCTTTCCACTGAGGTTTGGAGGGGTCTGCTTTTTTCCGCTCCTCTTCTTTTTATTCTGTCATGCCATGAGTTTGGACACATATGGGCGATGTATAAGTATGCGGTGAAAAGCACATTTCCTTTTTTTATACCTGCTCCTAACATTGTAGGGACTTTCGGTGCCATAATGGTTCTTCGTGAGAGGGTAGATAAATCTTCGCAGATAGTAAAAATAGGTGCAGCTGGACCAATATGTGGGTTTTTGGCAGCTTTACCCATTGCCATTTTGGGGCTAAAACTATCGCAAAGTGTAAACTTTGCGCGAGAAGAGGAGGGAATGGGTTTTATAAAGCTTGGTTCATCTTTGATATTTTATGCTATCCAGAAGCTTATTTTTGGGGATATTGAACCGAACTCAGATATACTTCTTCATCCTGTTGCCTTCGCTGGATGGATAGGTTTTTTTATCACCGCAATAAACCTTATCCCTATAGGGCAGACAGATGGTGGACACATAGTTTTCGGACTTTTCCAATCAGCTCATAGAATTTTGTCTTTTACCTTTGTTATTTTACTTTTTATCCTTGGGATATTATTCTGGTGGGGATGGACATTTTGGGCGGTCCTTACCGCACTGCTTGGGTTAAGAAAAATCCCATACGAACCTATCAAAGATATTACCATTACAGAAAAATTGATAGGTCTGACAGCACTCTTTATATTTATTATAACTTTTATGTTAGCTCCAATAGAAGTGAAAATCTAATTGTTCTACCTGTTGTTCTACCCACCTTCCTTTTCGCTTTGCTCTATCTTCTCTACTTTTGATATTCCCCTAATGCTCCTTTGGTCCTAATGCTCCTTTTTGCACTCCTTTTTCTTGTCCCGCTTATTCAGTTTGTCCTTCTTTTTGTTTCATTCCTTCTGGTTCTTTCGTTTGCTGATTTTCCAACTCAAATTCTTTTTTCATCTCTGTTTCCCCTTTCATCTCTGTTTCCCCTTTCATCTCTGTTTCTCCTTTCATCTCTGTTTCTCCCCTTTCTTTATTTTCTAAATTCTTCTTTTCCGTTTCCGTTTTTTTGATTTTCTGTTCTATATCATATATTTTTGCTTTGAGTTTCTTTAAGGTTTCCGTTGATTTGAACTCTAACCTTCTTGCCATTTGGTGTTTGAGTTTCTGGAGGAGGATTTGAGCTTCGTTCCAATCCTCCGGCAGAACATCCCGTGCATGCTCTAATTCAATAAGTCTTTTCTCTATATCAGATACATCCTTTTGTGTCACTCGCCCACATCCGGAAAAGAAAGAAGGAAAGGAAAGGAGAAGCAAATAAAAAATACTATATCGCATAATATTATATCGCATCTTCTCCTACCTCTCCTGTTCTTATCCTTATCACCTGTTCTATGGGATATATGAATATTTTCCCATCCCCTACCTTCCCGGTCTTTGCAGATTCCATTATCGCTTTCACGACTTTGTCAACCATGTTGTCCGGAACTATCACCTCTATTTTTATTTTGGGAAGAAAATCAACAACATATTCAGCACCCCTGTAAAGTTCTGTATGTCCCTTTTGTCTTCCAAAACCTCTAACTTCCGTTATGGTCATTCCACCTACTCCTACGGATATGAGCGCATCTTTTACTTCATCAAGCCGAAATGGTTTTATTATTGCTTCTACTTTCTTCATCTCCCTCTACCTCCTTTAATTATTTTAAACATTTCTCCATATTTGCTTATTTTGCATTTCAACCTACTTTTGCACTTGTGAGTACCAGATATCGGTTCTACGTGTTCGCAAATCAACATTTTCGCAAATTAGCATTCACAAGTTCAGAGCTCTTTCTCCGTGTTCTGATTCATCGAGTCCTCCTACCTCAGCCTCTTCATTAACCCTTAACCCAATTGTCCATTTTACCAAGTTGGCGATTATAAATGAGACAACAAATGAGTATATCATGACCACAATTATTGAGATGAGCTGTATTGTGACCTGCTTCGGATTACCGTAGAGTAGTCCTTTTCCTGCACTGTTTACAGCTGGATTTGCGAAGACTCCCGTAAGTGAAGCCCCAACAAATCCGCTTATGCCATGAATTCCGAAGACATCAAGTGCGTCATCCCATGGGAATTTTGATTTTATCACAACTACACCGATGTATGAGAGTAATGCGCTTGTAGTTCCTATAACCATTGAACCTACAACGTCAACGAAACCAGAAGCTGGAGTTATACCTACGAGTCCTGCGATAAGCCCTGACCCAGCACCTACTGCGGTTGGTTTTCCTCTGTGTATCCACTCTATCAAGATCCATGTGAGTGCTGCTGTTGAAGCTGCTGTGTTTGTCACAAGTACTGCTGACGCGGCGAGTCCGTTTGAGCCGAGAGCGCTCCCGCCATTGAACCCAAACCATCCAAAAAGGAGTAGTCCCGCGCCCAGTATCATAAGAGGAACGTTAGATGGTAGAACCCTTGGCTCTTTTCTTCCTCCAAGTGCGAGAGCTATGGCAATACCAGCCATACCTGCGTTGATATGCACAACTGTTCCACCAGCAAAATCAAGCGCACCAAGCTTCGCCAGGAATCCTCCACCCCATACCCAGTGAGCAATCGGTGAATACACTAGTGTAGCCCACAAAACCGAAAGTATAACCCATGCAGAAAATTTCATCCTCTCAACAAGTGAGCCAGTTATAAGTGCGGTGGTTATAGCGGCAAAAGTGAGCTGGAAAGCCGAGAATATGAGCTCAGGTATTGACCCTGATAAGCTATCTGGTGTTATCCCTCTCATAAGAAATTTCCCCAAGTTCCCTATAATCCCCCAAGTTGAGTTCCCAAAGGCGAGAGTATAGCCCCATATCACCCATATCACGCTCACAACGAAGTAGGTCGTTATGTTCATCATTATCGTGTTGAGAATGCTTTTTGTCCTTGTTAGTCCGCCATAAAAGAGAGCAAGCCCTGGGATTGTCATAAGTGCTACAAGCGATGTTGAAGCTATCATCCACGCGGTATCACCTTGATTTATTCCTTGATTTATTCCCTCCATACTGGTTCACCTCCTTTTCATTTTTGAAAAGCACTTCAATTACCCGGGTGCGCAGTACTCCCCTTTTAAATCTCACCTATTTTTCCCTTTTCCCTTTTATCTATTTTTTTTATTTTTATAAACTATGGCATATCATACATCGTAGTAGTTCAGGAACTCCCATGGGGTTGGTCTTGAGATATACTCTTTGATTTCCTTCTCATACTTCCATTCGATATACTCGTGGATGAACTTTTCGGGAAATACCCCTCCTTTCGTAAGGAATGTGTAGTCTTTTTTAAGCTCTTCAAGAGCTTCTTCGAGGTCCGCAGGAGTTTTGGGGACCTTTTGGAGTATTTCTGGGGGAAGTTTGTATATATCTGTGTCGAGCGGTTCTCCGGGGTTTATTTTGTTTTCTATTCCATCTATCCCTGCCATGAGCATAGCAGCGAAAGCAAGATATGGATTTGCTGATGGGTCTGGGAACCTCACCTCAATTCTTTTTGCTTTTGGGGATGGGGAGTACATTGGTATCCTTACTGCTGCTGACCTATTTCTCTGTGAGTATGCCAAGTTTATGGGAGCTTCAAAGCCCGGCACAAGTCTTTTATATGAGTTTGTTGTAGGGTTTGTAAAGGCGCATAATGCTCTACCATGTCTTATTATTCCACCTATGTACCATAGCGCGATTTCGGAAAGTCCTGCATACTTCTCTCCTGCGAATAGTGGTTTCCCGTTTTTCCATATTGACTGGTGTGTGTGCATACCATTCCCGTTATCTCCGAACAGTGGTTTTGGCATAAAGGTTGCGGTTTTGCCATATTTTTTTGCTACATTTTTTAACACGTATTTGAGCAAAATAGCGTTGTCTGCCATCTCGACAAGCGGACGAGCTTTTATATCTATTTCTCCCTGTCCTGCGGTTGCTACCTCATGGTGATGAACCTCAACTTCGATCCCCATAGATTCAAGTATGAGGCATATTTCATTTCTTATGTCAGTTAACGTGTCAAATGGTGCTGCTGGGAAGTATCCCTCCTTGTATTTTATTTTATATCCCTTTGAGTCTTCGTCTCCGCTCCTCCATGCGCCCTCCTCTGAGTCTATGCGGTAGAATGAGTAGTTTGTCCCTTCATCGCATGACATAGAATCAAATATGAAAAATTCAAGCTCGGGACCAAAGAGTGTTGAATTCCCAATACCAGTTTCCTTCAAGTATTCCTCAGCCTTTTGAGCTATGGTCCTTACATCTTTGTAATATGGCTCATGAGTTATTGGGTCTCTTATATTTGCTATCATTGATATTGTTTTTTCCTTGAAAAACGGGTCTATAACTGCGGTTTTCGGGTCAGGAAAAAGGAGCATGTCAGATTCATGGATTGACTGCCACATTCTTATAGATGAGCCATCAAAACCTATCCCTTCTTCTTCAACGATCTCAGGAGTTATTTTATCTGCTGGGATTGTAAGGTGTTGAAGTCGTCCGAACGGGTCAACGAATTTGAGGTCAATGAACTTTGCGCCTGAACTTTTTATAAACTCCATAAGTTCCTTTGTATCTTGCGGTCTTTGCTTTGCAGACATAATAAGATACCTCCCTTTTCTCCTGTTTTGCTACTGTATTTTAATACTCATATTTTTAAACTTTATATTTTTATACTCATATTCCTCCTTTTATACTTGTTTCAAGAATTTTTGAAACATTTATTTATTTAGGTAAGAAAGAATTGTGCCAGCTTTTCACTCATATGTATGGAAGTGGTGAAAGTTAACATAGTTGTCAAAGTGAGAGGCAAAAAATAGGTTTATTATGCGTTTATGTCAACAATTTTGTTCTGTATTTTTTTATTCTCCATTCAAGCTGTCTTCTTGTGAGACCGAGCTTCCGTGCTGCATCGGATATATTTTTTGTTCTCCTCAGCACTTCTTGTATGACCTCAATCTCTATCCTCTCTATAACATCTTGGAGGGGAACAGTCCCACTGGTTTCAAACTGCTTTATGAGTCCGCCTGTCATCTCAAATTCCTTCATACCTTCAACCTTCTTCATGCTCTCTTGTTCTTCGCTTACTTCATCTTGTTTTAATCTCCTATCTCTTTTTATCTCATCTGGTATATCTTCTGGTGTTATGACAAGATCATATGACATTATAACAAGTCTTTCAATGATGTTTTCAAGTTCCCTAACATTTCCCGGCCAACTGTAATTTTCCATTATTCGCATAGCTTCCTTTGATATTGATATGTTTTTGCCATGTTTTTTGTTGAATAAGTCAAGGAAATGTTCAACAAGTGGTTGTATATCCTCCTTCCTCTCCCTGAGTGATGGAACATGTATCGGCACTACATTGAGCCTGTATAGTAGGTCCTCTCTAAATCTTCCTTCTCTTACTTCGTTTTCAAGATTTTTGTTTGTTGCTGCTATTATTCTCACATCAACCTTTTTCGGTGTTCCTCCTATAGGTTCTATTTCTTTTGACTGAATTGTTCTCAAGATTTTTGCCTGAAGATGGAGAGACATATCTCCTATTTCATCAAGGAATATCGTTCCGCCATCTGCGAGCTCAAACTTACCTCTCTTATCTGTTATTGCGCCTGTGAACGCTCCCTTTTTGTAGCCAAAAAGTTCAGATTCAAGAAGGGGGTCAGGTATTGCTGCACAGTTTATCTTTATCAGGGGTTTATCCTTTCTTTCCGACCTCTCATGTATCAGTTCCGCGATGAGTTCCTTACCAACTCCGCTTTCTCCTGTGATTAGCACTGTGACATCAGATGGTGCAACTTTTATCGCTATCCTCACAACCTCTTCCATCTTCGGGGAACTGAATATTATTTTTCCAGCCTTCTTTACCTCGGTTTTCCTCTTGCCAAGAAGGAAGAATGCGAAACCCAAAAGTTCTCCGATCACAGAGATAGTGTGGACTTGCTCTTTGGACGGATTTTCTGAAAGTGCGCTCAAAAATCCTATCTCTCTCCCCTCCATTTTTATGGGAGTTATGATGAGAGCTTTATCATCAAGGGGGATGATGTCATGGCGGGGGGTTCCACTTTCATATTTATCCCTCTTTTCTTTTGTTGGTCGTAAAGATTTTGTAAAACCTAAAATTGATATTTTTGGGTTTTCTAATCCGAGCTCACTCTCCATAACATGAAATGCCTGCTTTAAAAGTCCTTCAAAATCTGAATAGGATGACATTATATTTGCTATCCTCTCTATGGATGGAAGAAACCTTTTATCATTCATAGACTATTATTCTTTAATCAGTATGATTTTCGCAAGTATATTTTTCCTTTTACTTATATTTAAGTTTATATTTTATATTTTTGTATTTTTTTGATTAATCAAATCTTTAAATTTTAGCTGAATTTTCTCGCTACATCAAAGTTCTTTTATCATCTCTGGTATCATCTTGGGCTTCAATCAAGAGCGAGCGGAGGTCAAGCAGGATGATAGGCAAGAAATATGGAGGTGGATGAGTGAGAGGAATAAGACTTGGGAAAGCAAACAGGATGGTAGGCAGGTTTTAGGGTCCATGTCGTTTATAACTCATGTTGGAAACACCGTCGGAAGTGTCTCGGGTGGGTAGTAGGCTTTGTGGGTGGTAGGCTTTGTGGGAGGCAGGTTTTGTGGGTGGTAGGTTTTGTGGGCGGTAGGGTTTGTGGGTGGTAGGCTTTTGGAAAAGCACGACTTTGTTTTGGTTTGGAAATTATAACTTTTTTTGTTTAACCACAAAATGTTTTAGAAATAATTTTTTAATTTTTCATTTGTGCAGTCTTTGTCCTCGGTACGGTCTTTGTCCTCAGTGTTGATTTCCGATGAGTCTTTTTTCACTCAAGGTGGCGGCTCTGCGGTGATCTATCTTGATAGGCGAAGATTTGTAGAGGACTGTATTGATGCAAGTAAGTTGTCTATCCCCTTACCTTACAAGTTTCTCAATCCACTTCAGACCGCTTTTTTCCGTTTTTGGGATGGTAATTCCTCCGCTTTTTGTGCCGCTCCCACTTCTGCCGGCAAGACTGGACTTATATACCTTTTTTTCCAGAAGTTCGGGGGGAGGAAGATATATCTTGCCCCAACTAAAGCTTTGTGTGAGGAAAAATATAATGAGTTTTTGCGCCTCTTTGGCAGGAAAAATGTGAGTTTAAGGACGGGTGATAAATTTGAGTTTGCCCCTCCTGAGACGGAGTACGTTATTGCAACTTATGAAAGTTGTCTTGCTTCTGCGCGGAGCGGAAGTTCATGGTTTTTTTCTGCTGACGCTATATGCATAGATGAGGTTCATTTTCTTATGTTTGGTGGCTCACGGGGGATTTTTCTTGAGGAGCTTATAGCTTATGCACTTGCACGCAAAAAAGCAATTCTCGCACTCTCCGCTACCATACCAAAAAGTGCAGCTTCTGATTACGCACAGTGGTTGGGAGCAAAACTCTTCTACTCTGATTGGAGACCTGTTCCACTTGAAAGAAGAATTGAGCATCTTACAGATTTAGAAAAAAAGATTTTTGGAGAGCGTATAAAAGGAGATATTGCAGAAAGAATTGTGAAGATTGCTCTCAGAGTCTCGAAGAGTCCGAAAGTCATAATCTTCGTTTACAAAAAATCTTTGGGTTGGAAAATACTTGAGTATTTTGACAATATGGGATATGGTGTTTTAAATGTAACGATTCCTTTTGAGAGGTCCACACGTGTTTTGTCTCCCAATGATGCGGTTGTCGCGTTCCACAACGCAGATATACCTTTTGAGGAACGCTCAGAAATAGAGAAAGCATTCAGGGAGGGAAAGCTTAGGTTTCTTGTTGCAACTCAAACTATGGCTTACGGTGTCAACCTACCGGCGGACGAAGCAATAATTGTGGTCAGGAGCTGGATGTCAAAGATGCTCCCTGATACTTCAACAATTCTACAGATGGAAGGTAGGGTAGGGCGTTTCGGAATTTCGGAAAAGGGGATAAGCAGAATAATCCCTCTTTCAGGAGAAAATATGCTCAAAAAGGAGCTTGAAAGGTTTTTCATGTCTCCTGACACAAGAACATCACTTGAGAAGTTTCTTGATAGGACAGATAGAGAGGAAAAGATAAGTGATGTGGATGCTATGACACTTATTGTCCTTGGAATGATAATATCAAATGATATAGACCTCACCTCTGATGGAATTGATAAGATAGAGAAAATTCTTTCCTTTATGAAGACATCTTTTCGGGTTGATGTAAGATATATAGTTCAGATTCTTGAAGATTCTGGTTGTATTAAGTTTGGGAAGGTGACACCACTTGGTAGGATACTTGCGAGTTCTCTGATTCCGCCCTCAGCATATAAGGAATTTATGAGGAGATTTTGGGGTTCAGACCCGTCAAGTAGAATACATTCTTTCCCCTACATAATAAGACCTCTGCTTTTTTTCAAAGATTTTTCAAAGGGGTTCATTGATATGCTACCTGCGCATTTGAGATACGACCTTGAAAGTAAGATAAGCGATACATTTGAGGAGGAGAGCATTCTTGAGATATGGATGAGCGGTGAGCTCTGGTGGTATTTCAGGTATCCTCCATCTCAGTTTTATCTGAGACCGGATACACTTCAGCTTGTGAAGCTGTTGAGCCAGCTCAAGTTTTATGGTTTTGTAGACCTCACCCTCCGTGATATAATGAGGGTTTGTATGTCCCTTGCTTTTGGAGTGAGCCATGAATTTGCTGTCTTGTGTGCTTTACCCGGGATAGGGTTTGGAAGAGGGGGAACACTCACTGCTTTGGCAAGAGAGCTTGAACTTGATTCGCCTTTGGCACTTTGCGAAGCGATAATGAAGGGTGGTAACAGAATAAGGAGATCCATATACAACATCCTTCTCAGGAGAGCAGAATTTCAGGAACCATCTTTGCGTTCAGAGTGGGCTGAGAGAGACCCTGTGAAAGCACAGGAGAGGATAAATATAATATCAAGAATAAACTCAGAGGTTGATAATATTCTTGGTATTTTCAAGGATGATGTTTGCGAATCTATTCGTCAGGATATGCTTTTTGATGATGAGATGGCAAGAATTATGGTTTTTGTGAAACTCGGTAGAGAAAGTGCAATACAGATGTCAAAAGAAGACCTCAGGGATTTTATATTGAATGATGGAAAAATTGTGTAATTTTTTCACCGCTTTTCAAGATGATTAATATTTTTATAGTATGCCTGATGTGGAAGGTGTAAGAAGTTCTCAGAGCACACAGCCTCCACCGAGAGAGCAACCTGTGCAACGGCAACCTCCACCCCGCGAGCCCCCTGAGCCTCGGCAACAGCAAAATCCCCCACCCCCTCCACCGCCACCTCGTAGATCTCAGCTCATAGATGTATTTGCTTGATCGCCAGATATATTTTTCATTATAAGCGGACAAAAATTAATATCATGGTCATTGATTTTCAGAGAATTTTTCCCGATGCTTTTTCTTTCTTTTCACGTGTTGTTGAGACGCAGAGGATATCCCACTCTTATATCTTCTGGGGTCCTGATGGTATTTGGAAGCTTGAGTTCGCAATCTTTGTGGCGAGAAGTTTTCTGTGTGGTTTTATGCCCCCGTGTGGTTTCTGTTCTCAATGCGTTTTTGATCATCATCCTGATATATTCTTGGTGAAGAGGGGTGAGGGAGATGAGAGATTGAAGGTTTCTGCGGTTAGGGAGGTTCTTGGACTTGCGCGTGTAGCTCCCACTGTCTCACATCACAAATTTATTTTATTTGATGAAGCGCATCTGATGACGCAGCAGAGTTTCTCAGCTCTGCTCAAAAGTATAGAAGAGCCAAAGCCTTCCACGACATTCTTTTTGGTTACAACAAAACTTGATGTTATACCTGCAACTATACTTTCAAGATGTGTCAGGGTGAGGCTTTTCCCATCTGATTTTGATGCTATCATAGAAGAGAAGATGCGTGAGAAATTTCCTGGTTTGGACGACTCAAGGAAAGAGAAACTTATATCATTGAGCTTTATGAATCCTTCAATTTTAGATAAGATATCTCCCGAGGATATAGATAAGATATATGAGATGATAAGTTTTTTGATTTCTTCAGGGGATAAGAAGTCGAGGCATTTTTTCATAAAGTATGTTGATGAATATATTTCAGACAGGGATACTGCCCGAGTCTTTCTTGATGCTCTTGAATCTTACATACTGCGCAACTTTGAGGTTCTTGGTAAGTTCGGTTCTGAATTATCTTCAAAGGTGCTGTCCGCAAAAAGGAAAATTGAGCTTTTTTTAAATCCGAAGGTTGTTCTTCTCTCTCTTATCACATAAAATTTCTTCTATTTATCAAATTTCACACTTTATTTTTAAAATAGTAGTAGATAATATATGAAAAAAAATGATTATAGGTCAATAAAAACTCTCGGCGAACTTAAAAAATCAAAATATAATGTTCTTAGTGTCAGGGCGGAGATAAGAAAAAATCTTCTCAATAAGCTTGAGAGAGGTGAGGAGATTTTTGAAGGTATGTGGGGATATGAAGAGACAGTTATACCTCAGCTCATAAATGCTCTTATAGCGGGTCATGACATTATTCTTCTTGGGGAGAGGGGGCAGGGGAAGACTCGCCTTATACGCTCGATGATTAATCTCCTTGATGAGTATGTGCCTGTAATTTCGGGTTGTGAGATAAATGATAATCCATATAATCCAATATGTGCAAGGTGCAAAAGATTAGTAAATGAGATGGGAGATGATACTCAGATAGATTGGCTTCACAGGAGTGAGCGTTTTGGTGAAAAGCTTGCGACACCTGATACAACTGTTGCTGACCTTATAGGTGATATAGACCCGATCAGAGTTGCACGTGGAAGGGAACTTTCAGACCCTGAGGTTATACACTTTGGACTTATACCGAGAACTAATAGAGGGATATTTTCCATAAACGAACTTCCCGACCTACCTGAGAGGGTGCAGGTTTCTCTCTTTAACGTCATGGAGGAGAGAGATATTCAGATAAGAGGTTATAAAATAAGACTTCCTCTTGATATCCTTACCGTCGCCACCGCAAACCCAGAAGATTACACCGCAAGAGGGAGGATAGTTACACCGCTCAAAGATAGGTTCAATTCGATGATAAGAACGCATTATCCGCGTTCGCGTGATATAGAACTGAAAATTGCGGTTCAGGAATCTGGTTTGAAAAACCTGGGCGATGGTATAAAGGTTGAAATTCCGGGTTTTATAGGTGATATAATTTCCGAGTTCACAATTCAGGCAAGGGCTTCCGAGGAGGTAAGCCAACACTCTGGAGTTTCCGTGAGGATGACCATATCAAATTATGATATAGTTGTCGCCAGTGCATATAAGCGTGCATACATACTCAAAGAAAAGTTCGCAGTCCCAAGAATATCAGACCTCCTTTATGTGATACCAACTTCCATAGGAAAGATCGAGGTTGAGACAGTGATGGAAAAGTCCGAATTTGAAATACTTTCCAAGATCTTCAAGAAGGCGGTGAAAATAATATTTGATGAGAAGTTTAAAGTCCATGAATTTGAACCTCTCATATCATTCTTCAGAGGTGATTTTAAGTTTGAGATATCTGATATGAAACCTTCTTCGGAATACCAGATGGTCTTTGAGCGTGTTCCATCTCTTTATGAACTTTCAAAAAGACTTGATGAAAGACAGGAACCCGAGTTCCTCGCGTCATACCTTGAATTCTTCCTCGAGAGCCTCTATATATATAATAGACTAACAAGGGAGATTGTTTCCGGAAGATACTACTATAGTTCAAGTCCGTATATGAGGTCCCTTTAAGACGTTAAGATTTTTGGCGAGAGAAAATATAAAGCAAAATTTGCTAATTTATATTGATGAAAGCAGTATATTGGAAAGGAGAACAAAAAAGGTTAATTGATGTTGAGGAAAACTTATCAAGTTTCATAGACAAGCTTTTTACTCATTCCAATCCAGCTTCTCAGTTAGAAAACATGATAAAATACGGATTTAACTTTGGCGGGAGTTCTGTAATGGGAATAAACGACCTCCTCAGGCAAATAAGGAGAAAAAAACTCGACGAAATGAAAAAGAATATATCTGACACATATAGGGATGAGACATCAAAGGTTCGAAAAGTGAAGGATACGGAGATGAATGAAGTTAACTCAAAAATATCCAAGAAGATATCCGAGCTTGAAAGACAGTATAATGTTGGTAAGATGTCAGATGCGAACGATATGGGACGGGGGATGAGCGCAAGCGTTGATGTGGAAAGGAGTGAGAGCGATGACAGTATGAGTGATGAGAGGAGTGTTAGAGGAGATAAGAATATGGAAGGACTTGAGAGTATAAAGGAGCAGATAGACAAGCTTTTAAAAGATATGCTCGAGAGAAATGAGATGTTATCGGATGTTCCGGAACATTTCTCTTATGCTATGGATAGGTTGAAGCGTTATGATGAGACAAAAGGTTTTATGTCCGAAGAAGCAAAGAGGATGTTCGATGAACTTATGCGAAATTTTGATGATATAAGAAGGCTTGGTGAGTTTCTGAAGAAACATCCATATGGATTTAAGGAGGGAGAACCTCTTACTTTACCTGAGGCTATGGAGGTTGTGGATAAATTTGAACAGCTTGAAAAACTTGAGGAAAAGCTCAAAGAGGGTAAGATAAATGATATATCCCCCGATGTTATTCGGGATGTTCTTGGCGCTGAAGAATATGAGGACTTCATGACCATTTCCAAGATATTGGAGGTTCTGAAGCAATCCGGCTTTTTTGTTATGAAAGGTAATTCGATTATACTCACTCCACGTGGGGTCAGAAAAATAGGCTACAAAGTTCTCAAAGATATATTTTCCGATGTGAGGAGCAAGTTGGCGGGAATGCACAGCTCAAGGAGGAGCGGAAATTATGAGGTGGATTATGAGGACAAAAAAAGATGGGAATTTGGTGATAACATAAATATAGATATATTTTCGACCTTGAAAAACGCGATAATTCAGGGTAGGTTTGACCCGAAGACAGGTAATGTGGCTGTTGAGCCAGATGACTTTGAAATTTACAGAAGTCGTTTTTTCTTCCGAACTAACTCAGCACTTCTCATAGATACATCCTGGTCAATGTCGTGGGGGGGAAAATTTGAGTGTGCTAAAAAGGTTGCTCTTGCGCTCCATTCACTTATATCCTCATACTTCCCTAACGACAAGCTTTATATAGTCGCTTTTTTCACGGTTGCCATGGAGATAAAGGCACACGAGCTCCCATCGATTGAACTCAATATGAACGATCCATTCACAAACATGCAAGATGCAATAAGAGTTGCGAGGAAACTTTTGAAAAAGTCTCCCGGTGATGAAAAGCAGATAATCATGATAACAGACGGTCAGCCTACAGCATACTGCGTGGGGGGTCGTGTCTTTGTTGAGTGGCCAGTTATGGGATGCTCTCCCAATGCCATGCGCGAAACGATAAAGGAGGTTGAGGAAGCAACCCGAGAAAACATAAAAATAAATATATTTATGGTAGAAGATAACCCACAGGTTGAAAAATTTGTTGAGGAGGTCGTAAGGATAAATAAAGGAAGAGCTTTCTTCACAACACCAGAAACACTCGGAAAGTTCCTGCTACTTGACTTTGTGTCAAGAAAAAGGGTGCTTATAAGATGAACAAAAATGAATTAAGTTGTTTATCAAACTCTTTGTTTATCAAACTTAAGTTTGTTTATCAATCTCAGTCTCGGTGGAATTATTGATCTCGTCCAGATTTTCAAGCATTTTTTTCACATCTGTTGCGGGAGATTTACATATGCCCTCAATACATACATAAGCGGAAGGCTTATTATCTTTTTTTATAAAATTCTTCGCATACGGAGCTATATCATCTATACCTAAGTTAAGAAGAACAATCTTGCGCGGTATGAACCTTGACCAAAGCTCATCTACAAATTGGGTCAGTTCATCTTTGCTGTCTCCTACAAGTATAACCTCAAATGAAGGACCAATATAAAAGTCAAAAGCAGATAGTATGAACGTGTGATGTATAGGAGAAGACTTTACGCTATCAAAAAATGAAGCTATTGTGTTCTCTGCAATCTCTCTATATTTTTTTTCTCCGGTTATCCTATACATTTTTGCGAGAAGGAGCACGGACATGGAGTTGCCTGATGGAGTTGCGCCATCAAAAATCTCTTTTGTCCTCGTTATCACTAAATCTGTATCTTTCCCCTGTATAAAAAAACCGCCTTTTTCCATATCGCAGAAGATATCTATTATTCCATCGGTAAGGTTCTTTGCTTTTCTGAGGTATTTCGCTTCAAAAGTTGTTTCATAAAGCTCAATAAGGGATAACGCAAATGAAGAAAAATCATCAAGAAACCCCTCAACCTTTTTTTCTTCTCCATAAAGGACATGGTAGAGTTTCGCTCCATCTATCATCTTTTCCATGATGAAGTCTGCACATTTTTTTGCAGTTTCCATCATTTTTTTGTCTCTGAATACGCGTGACGCTTCTGAGAGTGCAATTATAAGAAGCGAGTTCCAGTCCGTCAACACCTTTTTATCCACATGTGGAGGAATTTTCTTTTTTTCTCTATATTCTTTCATTTTGTGCTTTGCATTCTCTACTATTTTTTGCACCTCTTTTTCTTCCATATCATATATCTCGGCGAGTTTCTTTATACTCTCTGAAATGTGGATTATGTTCTTATCGCCAAAAATTAACGCGTTCCCTGAAGGAGATGCACCAAAGTGTCTTGTTATTATCTCTAACTCTTTTGATCCGCTATCTCTTAGTGCTTCTTTTATATCATCATAATGCCAGAGGTAAAATTCACCTTCCTTGCCTTCACTCTCTGCGTCCTGTGCTGACCAGAAACATCCAGTTTTTTCATCATACATTTTTTCGATGAGATATGAGAAAGTTTCAAAGACTACATTCTTAAATGCTTCATTTCTTGTGATAAGATAGGCTTCTGTATAAAGTTGTATCATCTGAGCTTGGTCATAGAGCATTTTTTCAAAGTGTGGTATCAGCCATGTTCTTTCAACTGCATATCTGTGAAATCCTCCTCCGATGTGGTCGTAAATTCCTCCTTCCATCATCTTCTTCAGGGTTCTATCAACTATGTGAAGAGCTTGTTCTGATTTCGTTCTTTTGAAAAAGCGTAATGTATAAAGTAGGATTGATGGATTGGGAAATTTCATCCCTCTACCGAAGCCACCGTATTCTGGGTCAAAGACAGATTTTATGCTTTCAAAAGCTTCATAAAGTATTTTATCTTCTGAGAGCTCTGATACCGATATAGGTTTTGATATTTCATTTTGGAGTTTTTTTATGATCTCAACTATTTTTTCTCCCGTGTCCTTGACCCTGCTTTCTTCTTTCCTCCACGCTTCATATATTTTGGGGATAAGTTCCTTCATTCCGAGCATATTTCCTCTTGTGGTGGGTGGTATATATGTTGATACAAAAAATGGGAGAAATTCTGGTGTTAACACAATGTTGAGTGGCCATCCACAGTTTTGAATTGTTATTTCACATATTGTCATGAATATTCTGTCAAGGTCTGGTCGTTCCTCCCTATCTATTTTTATTGAAATGAAGTATCTATTCATGAGTTCTGCTATTTCTGGGTCAGAGAAGCTCTCTCTTTCCATTACATGACACCAATGACATGTTGAATATCCAATGGATACAAATATGAGTTTTCCTTCCATCCTTGCTTTCTCAAAAGCTTCACGACACCATGGATACCACATAACAGGGTTATCTTCATGTTGTTTGAGATAAAGACTGTTTTCAAAAAACAGATAATTTTTCCCCGGCGGTGGTTTCTTTTTGTCAAGTCCTTTATATTCCCTTACTGCTATCACGGTCTGACCTCCTTTTTGTATCATCAAGTTCCTAAAACCATAATATTGTAGTAAGGAGAACGGTGGATAGAAACTTTACAATTAGTTTTTTCATTATGCGTCTGCCATTTTCGTTGGGCACATCCCATTTTCATTATGCACCTTTTCGTTGGGCACCTCCAATTTTCGCTGGGCATCTCCCTTTCTTTATGCACGTCCCATTTTCATTATGCACTTCCATTTTTCATTGTGTGCCTCCATATTTTTGCTTCTTTTCCGTGTTGTTTTGCTGCAACCGAATACTGAATAGCTCTGAAATCAGATAGAATAGTCAGTTCAGCATCACGGACCTAATCCGGGATAGAAAAATTGATTTGGTGATTTTCATTCCATATTATTATTCTTTTCCCCTCTACTGATATATTGCCTTTTCCTGCGAAAAATTTCCCGTCTTCCTTTTTTTGCACCTCATGTCTTGCTATATACCTATATATTTTCCCTTCTTCTGAAGACCATCTCACTTCATATATGTGATTTGCGGTTATATGTCCCGGTGAAAATCCTTGGCAACTTTCAATTTCTACTTCATATGTATTTCCAGATCTTCTTGATGATCTTATTATTCTTTTTGGTTTGAATTCTACGTTGTTTATGTTCCCGTCCCATACCCATATGTATTTGGACGGAAGCATGTTGTATATGACCCCTTTTCTGGTTTCTTCTGAGCATGAAATAACGATCCCCCAGTTTTCATCATTTTTGGTTTCCGATGTAGATAGAGTTATACCATATAGGATTAGTGTGTTGTTCTCTACGTTCAAATTAATGGACTTGATTATATCCTCCTTCATGAGGTGAAAAATGTAAAGAAGTTCTCTTGCATTCTTTTCATTTCTTATTGTATCTTTCAGCTTTCCCACGACAAATGCTATTTGAGTGAGCATTAGTAAAATTGCGGTCATAGATGTTATGAGGTAAAGTGGATACATCTTTCTTATTTCTTATTTATTTCTTAGTTCTTAGTTCTTATTGCTGTCTCATTTTTTTGAGCTCATCTATAACTTCTTTGAGTAGCTCTATTGAATGTCCCATGTCTTTGTTGAACCATATTTCTCTCTCTGCTTTCCGTGCGAACCATTCTGTATCCGGTGGATTGACAAACTTTATAGTTTTTCTTAACTTTTCTAAAGCCTTCTTATCTCCTTCTCTGACTTGTGTGTTGAATATATTTCGAGCTCCTCTTATTTTCCTTTCAATTATTTCTCTCATTTCTTGAGGTATTTGATTAAATAATTTTTTGCTGATTATTATTCCCGCTGGTTCATATTTATATGGGACATCTATAGCTGTTTTGATCAGCTTGCACCACTGGAGTGACAGGCATGCAAGTGGGCTTAAAGATACTGAATGTATCATACCTGTCTCAAGCCCTGACAAAACATCAGTTGCGAAGAGGAATATAGGACTTGTTCCGAGTAATTCTGCTTCCTTTTTCATAAGTGGGTTCCCGAACCAAGCCCATACCCTTGTCTTACCAATTTCTTCAAAACTTCGCACATCTTTCGATGAGAACCAGTAAACAAAACCATGGTCTACCATAAGGAGTAGAACAAAATCTTTATTTTCAATATATTGTCCCATTTTTGGTGAGAATTTTTCTATGATTCTATCCGCTTCTTCGTAGCTTTTTATGAGAAAAGGCATGTCAATGAAACCTATTTCCGGAGCTATATGCTTCAATCCGTCTATTGTCAATCCAAGGATATGGAGCTGACCTAATCTTGCTTTCCTTATCATCTCAGGTTCATCTCCCATGACTCCTCCTGGGTATGTCGTTATTTTTATTTTTCCTTCGCTCTCTCTGACTATTTCTTTGACAACCTTTTCCCATACTAACATCCACTCAGAGTCAGCAGGCGCAAGGGTTCCAAATTTTAAGACTAAGACTTGTGCTTTGATTTCAGGTGTAGCAAGTAAAAGAAAGAGAGACAGAATGAACATCAACTCATTCCATCTTCTCATATTTTAAACCTCTTGAGGCACATTTGATACCATCTCAATGTTATGCTTTCGGGCAAGCTCGGCTGCTTCTGGTAGGATAAGTGGACCAAAAAGTATCTTTATAATCACAACTTTCTCATTACCAAAATGTCTCTCAACAAACCTTATTTTTTTCAGAAAATCCTTTACCGATTTTTTCCCAATGGTCGCCTTACACTCAACAAGCACAATATATTTTTTTCTACCTTTTTTGCCCTCCCAGTAGAGATTTATCTCCACTTTTTGACCATTTGAAGAGAACAATTTTTTTCTTAATTCCTTGATTTTTAAACCGTGCTTCTCTTCAAGGTAATAGCGAAGGAGAATTGATGCCATACCTTCAACACCAAAACCAATGAAGTCACCGTGGCGTGTCAGTTGAGAGAGCATTCTGTTTTCTTCTTCTCTTTGTTCTTCCCATCTTCTCTGGTCTTCTTCTCTTCGTTTTCTTTCTTCTTCAATGAAGTCATCATGGTGTTTGAGTCTTGATAGGGTTTCATTTATTATTTTTTGATTTTCTTCCCACTTTCTTTGCTGTTCTTCCCATCTTCTCTGGTCTTCTTCTCTTCGTTTTCTTTCTTCTTCAATGAAGTCATCATGGTGTTTTAGTCTTGATAGGGTTTCATTTATTATTTTTTGATTTTCCTCCCACTTTCTTTGTTGTTCCTCCCATTTTCTTTGTTGTTCTTCCCATTTTCTTTGTTGTTCCTCCCATCTTCTCTGGTCTTCTTCTCTTCGTTTTCTATCCTCTTCGATGAATTGGTCAAACTTTTTGAGGAAGTTTTGGAATTCCTCCCTCGTGAGATATTCATTGTTTTTCGGTTTCATGATAAAGATATTTTAATCAAAAAAATAAGGCAGGGTGAATACATCAATATTATTATTTATTTTTTGTTTTTGTTATTTGGTATTACTCAGTTTTTGGGATTATTCCGTTATTGATTTCAGTTCTTCCATTTTTTCTTTTATTTTCTTGTTGTTTTCTTCGCTCATTTTTATTTTTATTTTTTTCTCTCTTTCTTTTGGCATACTGTTTTCATTCTCATGGTTTTCTTTTAACATCTTTTCATCTCCTCTCCTCAGGATGTGATTTTCAAGTTCTGTTGCGAAAAATTCAAGACGGTTTGCTATTTTTTTTATTTTATTCTGGAAGAAGTTGAATGCCACAACCGCAGGTATTGCTGCAAATAGGCCCACAGCGGTTGCGAATAGAGCCTCAGATATACCGGGAGCAACAACCTCAAGACCAGCTTTTCCTGTTTTCCCTATCTCGTGGAATGAATGCATTATTCCCCATACTGTCCCAAAAAGACCTACAAATGGTGCGGTTGAAGCTACGGTTGCAAATATGAACTGAAAACGCGATACCTCAGCCAGAGCATTTTTTGCCTCCTGTTCTATTACTCTACCTATCCTTTCTATTGGAATCTTTTTCTTTGAGAGTATTGCTGCTACCTCCGCACACATTTTCGCTATGACAGAAGGATGAAAATCATCATACCTATAAAATGTTCCTATATTCCTCACATCCCAGAAGGAATCAAGAAATTCAAAGTCCTTTTCCTCTATCTTTTTGAACATGATCAGATTGTATATTATAAGTGCCCAAACGAGCGTAGAGGATATAATAAGGATAGATAAAACTATTTTGACTGGAACCGTTGCATGTGCTATCGCCTCCTTCAACATAACAAAAATTTTACTCAAACCTCAATGAAATTGTTATTTTGTTCTTATGGAGCTTGAAAATAATTTTGGAGATACTGCTATTATATATGATGACTATTTTCTTGAGCATAGACCATTTTACTCGCATCCTGAAAACCCGTCACGCCTTACAGCAATAGTCAGAAAGCTTGAGTTAGAGAAGTTGTGGCGGAAGTTCAAGCATATAGACATAAGTGCTGACGAAATTGAAACGATGGAGATTATAAGATATGTTCATTCTGAAGAGCATATTCAGATGGTTGAGGGGCTTTCTGGGCACTATGGTAATATAGATGCGGACACATATTACTCACCTGAGACACCTTCTGTTGCGCTTCGTGCAGCTTCAGCCTCTATCACAGCAGT
>FWWL01004555.1_pt1 | contig 23180 bp, 30 predicted proteins | sample 2228331 | NCBI WGS metagenome assembly FWWL01 (sample SAMEA103939775, study PRJEB20133) | metagenome | reverse complement strand
TATTTACCCCCTCTCTCACTGTCAAATTTACCTTACTTAATACACTCTCGGCATTTATTCCCCATCTTTCCATTGTATTCATAGTTTCTACTAACGCTGGATCGACTTCTATTATATCCGATTTTAACCCCTTAACCTCCTCCCTTACTTTTTTAACCTCATCCTTTGCCTTATCAGTTCCCTTACTCCATATCTTACTCATGTCCTCAACCCATTGGTTGCCCACCTCCATTAACCCCTGAAAATCACCCTGTAAAGAATACATCAATTCAGCCATCCCCGCCCCAACCGTATACCCCACAGATTTAACAGCCCTCCAAACCACATCAAGGACTTTTGAAACCGCCCCAAATACAGCAGGCAACCCCTCACTTAAAGTGCCCACCACATCAGCCATCGTATCACTAAACTCTCCCCAAGCACCCGATCCCTCTTTGACTTGCTGGATCATTATTTGCAGTGAATTATTGATTTTATCACTTGCCTCCGCCCACTTTTCACTGCTTACTATACTTAATCCAATCTCCTTTTTAAAATCCCCCCAACTATTCTTTACAGCCTCCAAAGACCCCGCCAAAGTTTTTCTATACGCCTCCGATACACCACCAACTCTCCCCTCCAATTCTCTTAAAATAACATTTTGCGCCTCCAATTCTCTCCCACTCTCTTTTAACTGCTTGATCAATTGGACTTGGCTATCCGATAACATGACCCCCGCTCTCCTCAACCTCATCAAACCTACCTCTGGATTTTCTAATGCCATTGCAACCATACGAGTAGCACTCACTAAATCAACCCTTAATAGCCTTGATAAATCAGCCCCCAACCTTAACGCTCTCTCAAATCCCTCTTTATTTAAATTACGGAACACTAACAGAACCTTGGAAGCCTCTAAAAATTGCTCATCACTTATAGCCGTGGATTCCTCTAAAACATTTGCCAACTGAACTAACTCATCCGTAGTATAGCCAATTGAATAGCCCATATTTTGAAGCATCACATCCAAATCACTCACCACCGCCTTAAAATCAATAGCCTCCTTTACTGAACCCCTTAAAAAATTTATCAATTGATAAGATCCAATGGCTACCCCGACTGCTCCTGCTAAACTCTTTAAACTCTTACTTAAATCTAAAAAACCTCTATTGGCTTTATTTAACTCATTGCTATACTGATCCTGCGCTTTTATAATCACTTTAATCTCTTTATCCATCAAACACCTTCCCCACTATTTAATGCCCTCCAAATTTTTTCAACCTCCACTATACCCTCAATCACCCAACCACTAAAACCATCAATGCTCACCATCCCTGCTCTCTTTAAACTCCATAACTTAATTATAAACTCCATCTCTTTATCTACTCCTTCAAACAAACACCCCTCAAATATCCCCAATCTTGTGTGAACAACTCTGGCAGGGATTTTAACATTATTATCACATTTAGAACATTTATGTCCCGTGAATATGCCAACCGCTACCCTCCTTAATTTCTCCCACCACTCCTCAATTTTAGCATAAAAGGGATTTTATTGACCTCCATAATCCTCTGGACTATATCATTTAACTCCTCACTGCTCAACTCATTTATTATCCTCTCTACCTCATCATCATCAAGGACCTCAACCATCTTGCCATATATAATTTCCCTCTTTTTTTTAAAATCACCATCCACCCCGACCCTTATATATTCAACTAACACCCCCATCATTTTGCGCTCAATCAGGACATCACACAAATAACTCCTCAATACCAACTCCAACTCCCTAACCTTAATCTCATCCTTTAGACCCATATAACCCCCTTATTTAACCATTATCCCCACCTAAATATAACCTCTGGTTCACTCCCTTTAATACATTGAAAAGCAACTTCTTTACGCATTATCTCATTATCAAATTTAACACTCCTATCCTTGATTTTAGCATTATGTACGTAAAAGTTTATATCTCCATCATTAAAACTCAACACACCAACAAATTCCTCACCCACATCCTTTAGATATATATTGCCCAACGGATTAAACTGCCCGCTCACCTCACCACCAATCACCTTTAATTCCTTAAGCAAATTGCTATCCGTATAATCTAAAAGTTCCACCAAATCATTTTTTATGGACACGCTTAACTCATCCCAATAATTAGAATTCTCTAAATCCCCAGCCCCACTTATCTCAACACTACCACCAAAGGACTTTATGAATTCACTAGCCACAGGATAACTTGAAGGACTTAAAGACGGAGGATTATAACTCTCATCTACAAATAATCCCTTACCCTTTACTTTTAACCTTGCTATCTCCCCGACCTTAAATATAAACTGCAACTCCTCAATATAAGCACCTTTTGCCCTTACTCTATATTTATTATCGCTATCAAATACCATTGCGAGGCTATCAAATTTGCCTTGATACTCATATATCCCAGCAAAAGGCTCATTAAACCCCGCTCCTAATAACAACGGACTATAACGCCCCCCTTTATCCATAGGTACCTCAAAACTAAATTCCACCCAACGCTTACTCATCACAAAATCACCCTTCTTATTAAACCCACGAGGATCAGGAGGAACCTCAACCACATCACTTTTAATCTGTACATCCACACTCTCACCATATACAGGAACAAAATTGTTCCCATCTATTGTACTTATTGTACCATCACCATAGGAGGCCTCTTTCTTTACATAGACCCCCCATAATTTCCTGATTATATTTGCCATCTTATAACCTCCTTTAAATTATAAAGCCCTCATATCCCTAAAATACTCCACTTGCACCAAAATCTCCACCCCCATTTTAGGGTAGAGAAAGCCCCCATCACCAGCGACACTCTTAACATATTTGCCTTTTACATAGGGAAGCCCCTCATCCCAATTAGAGTGAATTACATCCACCAACTTATCGCTTATCTCCAACCATTTTAAATAATTTTTATATCCCACATCCCCGACCATAACCACCCTTATATTAATTACACCATTAGGAATTTGCCCTCTCATCAAGGAATCACTTTCAAATAGCACACTTATATAACTCCCTTTAAATAAATCTATGCCTGGAGGATAATTTACAACCTCAAACCCCTCCATTTTATTTTTTATTGTACCACTTAACCGCTCAACAATCTCCTTATAATAAGTCTCACTCACCTCTAAAAACCTCCTTTAAAAATAATCTCATAGCAGGTTCAACCGATTTATTATAAGCATCCTCTAACCCCTTTAAAGCAAAATCATATTTTCTCCAAGCCAAATATTTAGCATACTCCACATTAGTCCCAATCTCTAACTTAAACTCATTCTCATCCATATTATATATAGCATCCCCCTCCTCATACTCCTCACCACCCTCTACTTTTGTAGGACCTATTAAACTCCACTTGCTCACCTCGCTATCAAATCCCCGCTTAGTTCCATAACTCGCCCTTAATCTCCCAGTGATTACTCCAATCTTATCCTCCTCCCCTTTATCTACAACTTTTCTATATCTTCTACCTGATCTTGCCACTATCCAAGGACTTAAAACCCTCCCCTTGGAAGTTAACCAATCCATTTTAGTGTACATTATTGCTTGAAGCCCGATTGTGAATATTAACCGCCTTATATTTAAATAAAACCTCTTTTTTAACTCCTCCATATCCTTATTTAACTCATCCAATCCCTCAAGCCTTATTATAAATCCACCGCTCCCCTCTACCATAACACCACCAAATCCCTTTTATAATTCTCCAATATCCTCCTCACTCTATCATCAAAATATGAATGCCAACCGGCAACCTCCTCTCCACCCGCTCTCATCCTCTCCAAATTTAATCGCCCATCACTATCCATAAAAAACACAGAACTTATCCTCACTAACGCCCCCCACAAATCATCAGGAACTTTCACATAGCCCGTCTTATACACAACCTCTACCCGCTCACCATCCTCGCCTATATATAACCAACTCCCCCTTATCAGCACATTTATATCCACCTCAAAATCATCTACTTTTATGCTATTTATCTCTTTAATCGGCCTATGCCTCAACTTCACTATTATATAAACTCCATCAATGGAAGGATCCAAATACTCTCTCCTTATTATCTCCCCTCCAATAAATACATCTTTATACTCCCTATCAATTAAATCAATAGCACACTCACTCTCCACAAATCCAATAGCCATAGCAACCGCTTGCCTTATTAAATCATCATATTCCTCATTGCTATTATCAACCTTAAGGAACCGCTTAACCTCATTAAATAACTGATCTTTTAATATATTCTCCTCCACATGTCCCCCTTATCTCTTACTTTTTACTCTTTGGTCTCCTCATTTGCCTATTTTTTACAGGACCCTCAACACTCTTATTAACCTCACCCTCTTTAATCTCCTCATCCTCACCCCTATCAATCAGCTCCAACACATCTGGACCATATATTGCTGCTCTCCTCTCGTCTAATACTACTTCATCACCAATATCATATAACCGCCCTCTCTCCCATATTGGGAACTTTACTTTATATCTCCTTACTTTTTTATCTTTATCCATCACACTATCCCCCTTTTATAAGATTAAGGGGGAGGATCCCCATATCCTCCCCCAATTTAATTGCTCCATTATACCATTAACTTATAGCCCCTTATATGCTTCGTGGTAACCCACTTGCCATCTGTATATCCTATCATCACCATCAGAGTGAGTCTCTTCGTAACCAACTCCTTACCCTCTCTCGTAACAAGCAACTGATAACGCCCTTCATCAAATATAAAGAACTCTTTTAAATAACCAAAATACATTATAGGATTAGAAGCATCAGAAACCAGATAGGGTGATACAAAATAAGGTTTGCCCATAATTTTACCATCATCAGGATTAAAGAGAGGATGCCCATAATTATCCTTTAACCTCATTGCCACCTCTTCAACCTCTGGACTGATTACCCACACACTTTTAGAACGATATGCTTGTGGCACAGATAAATACAATTTTAAAAAATCATCGTACACTAAATCATCCACAGCCGTTTTATCCCCCTGAACAATCGGAATATCAGTAGCATAACAACCTTGAAACTCTTTCACAGATTGAGTAGGATTGCCCAATATAAACTCCCTCTCCTCTAAATTAGCAAATGCTTTTGCAAATTCCCTATTTAAATACGATACGATATCAGGATTTGCCTTCTCCAATATCCTATTACCCACAGGAACGACTGCCACCACATCAAACTCTTCATAAGGGATAGCATTGATTGTAGGATTGCTCTCCACAGGAGCCTCACCAATCGGGACTCTTTGAGCAGTTGGCCCATCCCCAGCATAAAACATAATCCCCTTACCATCAGGAAACACCGTAGCTTCACGCCTCAACCAATACTCTTTCATCTCACTCATTATCATTTTAGCAACGCTTGAAGGAATCAAAATGCTCCCAGAATTATCCGCTAATCCCACATCCTTAATCTTACCCTCACCGATTGCTCTATAAAAACGCACCGCATCCTCCATACCATCCCCGTTCATCATATTAACACGCTTATCCGCCAACGCCCTCTGAAACTCATCCATAGTAATAAATGATTTTTTCATCTCATCCAATTGCGATTTGATTTTTTCTGTGACCTCTTGGACAGTCTCTTCTTGAAGATACTTTTTTAATTCCTCTTTTATAGCCTCAAGTCTTGGATATTCTTTTTGCTCCATATCCATCACTTAACCTCCTTTTTTTTATTTTTTAACTCCTCTAAATATTTTGCGAGAACCCTGATAATCAACTCCTCCTCCTTATCAATGGCATCCTCCCATTGGATACCTCTCGGAGAGGATTGATTATCAACCCCTCGCTCCTCTATTATTACATCCCCAAATATCTCTTTCAACTCATCCTCATTATAAACCTTAAACTCTGGGACCTCCAACCCCAAATCCTCATAATGAACCTTTAAATGCTCATATATTTTAGGCTTATCACTTGCTGGAACATTAACCCCACCCATTGCACCAAATAGAACAGCCATAGCACTCTGAACCCCACGTCTACAAACCACCAACTTGCCACCCTCTACATAATGATGTGGCAACTTATAACCACCAACGCTCTCCTTATTATCAAAATCAAACCAACCAAAGCCCATTTTAAACTTACTCCAATCTATTTTATCTAAATCGCCCGACCCATCGCTGGATGCCCACCGCCTTAATTGACTTATTGCAATACCCTTATCCCATTCTTTTTTTTGGCTCTCCTCACTATGATGAGGAGGCACCGCTCCCTTTAATATTATCTCCAATCCTCTCTGGACCACCCTAATCATCTCCTCGTCACCCATCTCAATCATATTTAACACAGCATCAGGATTGGCAGGAATTATAACTTGGCTAACCTCCCACAACTCTTGCTTAACATACACCTTAACCTTGCGCCCATTTATTACCCGCTCCTCCCATTGGATAGGATTGAACCCCACAGAATATCCAGCAACTCCATTTTGGACCAACCTCCACCCCCAATCAGCCTCCATATTACCTTGCCCAACAAAATATTCAAACTCCATCCACAATCCAACTTCATCAACTCCCCAATTAACCGCCTTACCAATCTGACTCATTAAGGACTTATAATCATGACAGGACAACAGAACTGGTAATTTAGCATAATTATCAAATATCCACCCACTTTGCTCAATTATCTCTCCATATCTATCAATAGCAGGTGTGGACACATAGACCACGACCCTCTTATTAGCCTCATCTACTCCTTTTATTATGCCACCATTTATTTTTTTTATCATCTCAATCCACCTCCTTAATAACCCCCCTCTTTAAGGGGATAAACTAAAACACAACGACAATTTATTATATTTGAAGGCAATCCTTTAGGATCCCCAGGATAGCCAATTAAATCCCTCACTCCATCCACCACCATCTCAAAATCCTCATCCAACTCCACCTCTGTCCCGTGAACCTCTCTGTGAGGATCCCTCACCACATTATCCAAACTGCTAATCCACTTTTTAACCACCGATAACCCCTCACTCTTAATCGCCTCAATCTCACTCCAATTAACCACTTTATGGACTTCCGTCCTCGCTATAGTCAACCCTCTCACCTCACTCACTTCATCAAAATAACTTGCCAACCGTTCTGCCATCTCATTATAACTCAACCCCTCATCCCACCATTTGCTCAACCGCTCCATTATCTCCTTTTTTGTAGTCTCATTCACCCTCATAGCACTCCCCATCACCATCTCTCTCAACGCTTGCCCGATAAATGGATTAGATAAATCAAATTGGCTATCAATCCCAAAATTTGCTAATGCCGATTGCCCCGCTTGACTACCAAATATTACATAGAACTTATAAAGCCTCCTCATATATCTCTCCATCTCTTCATCCATCCTCATTAAATCACCACCCATCCCAATATCATCCAAATCCCTCACCCGCTCTTTATCCATCCCCTTAAATCTATCTTTAAACCGCTCCAATACAATCCTCTTTTGCTCTTTAAAATACTCTTGGACCTCTTTTAAAAATCTCCTCTCCTGATAATTGATTGCCTTAATCTTACTCAACCATATCCTCCTATGCTCAATACTACCATACTCAACTCTTAACCGCTCCCCTCCTGAACTTATAACCAAACCACCACTTATCCTCTTTTTATCCTTTCCATCACCCTCATTTTCACCCGACCCATAACCACCGTTCCCAAATACTGCTTGGAATTGCCAATATGCTACATCAGGTGAGGCAGGCCTCCACCTCTCATCACCCCAAGGCAAAGGACTTTTACCCTCCTCAATCCTTATCTCATTTATTGTGCTTATCACCGCCTCCAATCTTTGCCTATAAACCCCCACCTTACTCTGTTCATCCTCTTTTAGCGCTGCCACTTGTGAATAATCTAAATAAAAATCATATTCCATTCCCTTAAATAATAAAGGAAGCACAAACTCATTTATCCTCTCTTCAATCCGTGATAACTTAGGAATTAACGTATTCTCCCAAAATATCCTCCTCTGCTCCCTTGCTGTGCTATAATTTACTTGCTCAATAATATTTATTAAAACGCTTGGCACCCCAAATACACTGGATATTCTATCCCTTGTGATTTTCTCCAAGTTTACAAATAGCATATCGCTTGGACTTAAACCCACTTGCTCATATTTAATCCCCTTACTAAATATAGGAATATCTCCAGCATTATTAAACCCTGAATATCTGGCCCTCCAAATCTCTCTAAATTGCTCAATCTCTGATTGAGTAAGAAACTCATCAGTGACAAAATACCCAGGAATAAAACCACCATTTTTAAGCACATTTAAATTTAATTTATCTGCCTCTGCCAATAACTCCACCCCGACCATTGAAGCCGTGATTGTGGGGAGCAAAACGCTCCGCTGATAAGACAGAACAAAATTAGGAAAGTACACCACCTCATCAGGCCCATATATAATCTCCTGACCATTCACAAAATAATGGACCACATAACTATCCCCTTTAAACTCCAACCTTGCTAAATCACTATCCAAAATTTTTATATAAGGATAATCTATTAACCAAAATGCAACGCCCCTCAACTCCATCCACATTAAAGTTTGCTCAATCAAATCCCCCCAAGTGATAAGTAAATTAGGTCTCCAAAATATCTGCTCCGCTTTTTTAACCCGCTCACCATTCTCATCCACCACCTTAAAACCAACCGACCGCCCCGATAAAGTGATAGCACGCACACAGGAATAAACCCAACTAACCCGCTCCAAAGCATCTTCAGAACTACTAACCACCAAATAATCATCCCCTATTTTTCTCACTTCCTTTAATAACTCTCTTAAATTGAGAGTTAACCCCTTAACCTCACTTTTTTTAATCTCTTTTTTACCTAAAAAATCAAATATCCGCACTCCTGACCTCCTTTAAATTAACCCTCCTATCACACCTGCCCCTTGACTTAAATAAACCACCACATATCTCAAAGCATCCAATAAATGATCATACTCCTTAACCACTTCATCCCTGAACCCCTCCTCACCACCCTTAAATTTATAATTCTCAATCTCATCTAAAATATTAACCAACCCCTTTTTAATAAAAAGTCTCCTCCCTCTAAACGCTTTAATAACTTCCTCAATCCCCTCAATCACCTTATTATCACCCCCAACCGCTTGGATGCCAGCCTCCCTCATTTCCTTAATTAAATCAGGTCGTGATGGATCAGCAACCACCACCTCACATCTCCTCAACCACTCACCCTCCTCTTTAATCACCTCACCCATCATCTTAAATCTTTTATAATACTCTCTAAAAGCAACCATAACTCCATCATTATCCACTAATAGATAAATAATTGCAAATGGATTATTATATCCAAAATCCACCCCTGCCACTAATCTTTTAAACCTCCTATCATCCACCACATCAACCAAATGCTCACTTGGATTAAATACACTATAAACCAACCCCTCTGCTCTTACAAATTGCCCCTCATAAAACATTTTAAACTTCCAATCAGGAAGGACTTTTTTAGCCCGCTCATACTCCTCCACAGGATAATAAGGATTTGTGATACTGCTAAACTGCACCACATCATAATCAGGATCACCCTCCTTCCACCTATCATACACCTCCAGTTTTAACCAACCAAGATTATAAGGTGTGGTAGTGATAAGCACCCGACCTCCATAATATCCCACTCTCCTATTAACTACATCCCACACCTCTCTCCTCATCATCCCCGCCTCATCCATCCACACCGCCCGACAATGAACCCCCTCCAACGAGTAAGGATTATCACCACTCCCAAAATACACCACGCCACCACTCGGCAAATAATAAGCCAACTCCCCTGCCTTATAATCTCCCTTAAAAACCTCATTAAAAAAACTTAAAACCCTTGGCAAAACTATCCTTTTGAACATTCTAAAAGTGGGGGATACAATTAAAAACACACCATCAGGATTTTTGCTAATCTCTCTCATTAACCAAATAGGACCAAAATAAGTTTTGCCTCCTCCTGTGCCTGCTATCATCCCAACGAACCGCTTTTGCGACCTCCAAGCCTTGCCTTGCCCCTTATGAAGTTCTATTCTCACCGTTTTTTATTTTCCTCCTCATCATCTTTAATCACAATCTCAACCACCTTTGGAACGCCATCGCCCCGCTCAATAACCGTTGGCTCCCCAACGCTTAACCGCTCAATTTTGGCAGCTATCTCAAACCACTTAATTAAATCAGATGGCCCCAACTCATTAGGATCTAACATCATTAAACGCTCTGCTACCCTTTGCTGGAACCCAATCGCCAACTTTGTGTGCCTCTCAACCATCTCCTTAATCAACCGTTCCCTCTCCAACCTCCTCAGCCTCTCCAAATACTCATCATAAGCCTCCGCTCTACTCACCCAATTAAACCGCTTACTCCATCTCAATAATAAAGTGAGTGAATATTTTTTGCCCTCATCTCTCAACGCTTTTTGGACCTTATTGATGCTCCTATCAACCCCAAGATCTCTATAAATACAAAAACATCTATATGCTTTAATACTCTCCCCCGGCAACCGCTCCCATATCTCTCTCTTATCATCCAACTTATCCATTATCATACCCCTGGCCTCAACGGCATCTCCCTTAATCCACAGAACACCCCAAGCACGAACCTCACAAAACTAAAAGGCTTATCCGTTTTATATACTTTTATATCATTTATCACATTAACACTCCACATCCTCACCTTGCCACCCATGTCCTCCAACATCTCAAACCCATTTAAACACATCTTTATCACCTCGTCAGGCTCCATTATCCTAAAACCATTAGAATGAAGCTCATAAAATCCTCAATATTATCATCCATAGTAAGCAAATGATTATCCTCTTTAAAAAATCTATTCATCTTTATAACCCAACTCCTTTAAAACCTTAACCCGCTGATGCCCACCCACAATTCTATTATTTCTGATATTCACCACAATAGGCTCCACGTATCCAAACTCCACAACCGACCAATTTAAAGCCTCATATTGAGACTGTCCTGGCTTTAAATCCTTTCTCGGATTATAACTGTTAAATTCCAACCCATCAATTTTAAACTTTTTTATATTCATATGACCCCCTTTATTTTTTGATCTTAACACTCTCCTCTCCCTTTTACTTATTTTATTAAATCCCTCCAATAACAACCCCAGCCTCCTTAATATTACAGCATATCCACAAGAAGAGTCCACATCCACCTCCACATTAAATCCAATAGGATCCACCACATCAATCACATACTCCTCCAACTTAACTCTCCCATCCCTTAAATAATTATCTTTATAGCACCTTACTTTTATAAGCTTCCTCTTATCTTTTTTTATCCCTCTTAATATTGATAACTCCCCTATTATAAACCACATCATATCATTATTAAAATATTTAAAACTGACCAAATAATGAAACCCATCCCTGCTAATCTCCACCGCATCCCTACTCACTCCACCCGCTCCAATATCCAACCCAACCTCAACCAACCGCTCCAATAACTCACCCACCTCTCTCCTTACCCCTTCTGTTTTAACAAAATTCTTTTTATAAATCTCTGTCATCCCTCCCTCCTTTAAACTTTTTAACAACTTTTAACTAACACCCTCATTTTATCATTACTTTTTAAAAATCACCATAACTTGATTACCCAACTCCATCACACCGCTTACACCTTCATATCCTCTCACCTTATCCACCATTTCCCTTACTTTATCACTTGACTCCATTATAACATATAAGCCACATACACCCACCACAATATCAAAATTCACTCCACTCTCCAAAATCTTAATGAGGACCTCCTTAAAATCCTCCTCTATTGATACCTTCATTATATCCTCTTTGCTCCTGATCCTCATATTATCCTCCCCACCCTATATCATTGATCTCATAATGTTCAGCCACTTCCCGCTCTTTCATTTCCAACGCTGGACTTTCTATTAAATAACTCCCACCCAAATCCAATATTCTCCATCCCTTATCAATCAACCCCTTAAACTCCTCAACTTGCTTTATTAACTGCTCCCCGCTCTCTTTGATCACTATTAAACCCACTCTCCCCAATCTAAAAACTTTATCAACTACCTTATAATTCCGCTCAATAACATCCACCAACTTAATCACCTCATTATTTACCTTATAATCCCTCATAACTCCTCCTCTTTACTCTTTAAATATCCTTTAAATATATCAATAAAAAAATCAGGTGCAACTACCACGACCAGCCCCTTATAATCCTCTTTAATAAAAGCCAAATTATGCTCTTTTAACCCTTCCCTTATTATTTTAGGCAACTTTGCTCTCCACTTAACCTCTGCTCTTAATACTTTTTTAATCAGTACATCTCCCCGATTATTTTTGTCCGCCCCGCTTAACGGCACCCGCTCTGCCTCAATCCCACTAGCATTAAGCCACTTAACCACCTCAATCTCTGCCCTATATCCTTTATTTTTAGAACTCCGCCCACCTTTCTTTCTAAGCATAACCACCCCCTTAATTATTCATTTAACACCTTTTAACCGCCTATAATTGCCCTCTAATTTAATGACCTCACACCCACTCAAAATTCTATCTATAATAGCCTCTCCATTATTTACAAATAACCGTTCCAATTCCATAGGACTATAATTGCTTGTGACCACCAACGGCCTCATCCTCTCATATCTCCCATTTATCACAAGCCACAACTTCTCCTCAATAAAATCATTGATTTTATGCTTACCCAAATCATCTATTATAAGCAATGGAACTCCTATCAATAACTTTACAAACCGCTCTTCATCCAACGCAGGATTATCATATAAGGACCTCCACTTTAAAAATAATTCACTTGCCTCCACAAATATCACCGATACAAAAGATTTTAAGACCTCTTTTGCGATACTCACGGCCAAATGAGTTTTACCTGCTCCCACATCTCCATATATAAATAAATTTCTATCCCTTTTATTAACATAATTTTTACAAATTTTTAAAACATTATCCTTATCACTCCCCTGCTTAGCCTTAAAATTATCAAACCCTATCAACCTATGCCTCTCCTTAATCCCAAAATCTTTAAATAAACTCAATAAAAAATAATTTGAACTGACAAACCGCCCCCACTTCCAACGCTCTACATCCTTATCCATCTCATTTCCTTTAGCCTCTTTTATACTATTTAATTTATTGACCAAATCATTAAGAGTCTCATTAAATTGCTTCATTTTATCCCTCCTCTTTTATTTTTATTCCCCTTAAATCATCTAAATCAGCCTCTTCAGGACTGATTTTAAAAATCTCCTGAAATTCTTGCCTACTTATAGCCACCTCCTCTCCCCTCATTCTTGCCCTTATTATATCCTCATATAACTTTGTCCCATTATTGTCTGACTTTTTGCCTTTTAACTTATCACTCCCTTTATATTCACTTTTCTCCACATCATCATAAAAACCCTCTAAAATCTTATAGAAATTTTCTATTTTTATGATCCAATCAAAATTTGCCCTCCATCCACCATTACCCTCACCATTTAAAAACTTGCTCGCACCCGCTTTTTTAAACCCCTCCTCAATAACACCCAAATCCTTAAACTCCCTCACTAAATCCTTTACCCGTTCAATCCTATCCCCTACAAATATTGACATAACCCGAGGCATTTTTGGACAATATTTTTTATAATATCCCACAATAGCATCAATAATCTCCCCACTTGCCCGCTCACCACCCGCCTTAACTCCATCCACAACATTATTATCCACCACTTTATCCTCATTATTGTCCTGTAGGACAACATTGGCCTCTTGGACAACCTCACCGCTCTCTATATCCTTTAATAACCAACTCTCATAATCTTTATTTAGCCCTATAACACTACCCTCCCTCCTTATTATCACCCCTTTTTCAACCAACCGCTTTAAATACTTACTAATTAACCACAACTCTTTGCCCAACGTTTTTGCGATTTTAGATGGCTTAATCACCGCCTCCTTAACTCCATATCCATAAGACCACCTTATAACCAAAAGCACAATAGCACCCTCCAACCCACTCAATCCATTAGCCAACTGATAACTCAATCCCTCCAATAACTCATTAGATATCCTTGTAAAGCCATTCTCCAACTGAGGACTGCTCATATTTAACCCTCAACCATATCCTCAACTAAATCCTCAATATCACATCCTAAAACATTAGCAACCCGCTCTAAATTCTCTCTAAAAGCCAAATGCCCACCCCTCTCCCATCCCCAAATCGTATTAAAATGAAGCCCGACCCGCTTGGCCAACTTCCTCAAACTCCACCGCTCTCTAATCCTTGCCTCTTTAAAACGCTCACCCCTGACTTTAACATATTCAGCACTCCTCCAATATCCCCTCATATTTATATCCTCCTCTCCATATTTTTATTATACTCCATCATATTTAAATAACCAAGCCCACCCACCTCTTCTTAATACACTCACTCAAATCAATTTGATAATTCACCCCGATATCCAAATAAATTGACCTCTTCATCTTAACCCTCTCTTTATCTTATTAACTATATTTTTAACTCCATCCTTAATCATTTTCATCAAAATATCCTCCACCTTATCTTGGATATAGATATCCTTAATAATCATAGTGCGACCCTCAAAATTATCATCATCCACCCGCCTAAAAGAGAAGACTACTTGAACATCTCCCAACTCTTTAACAAGTCTCTCCTTTAATATCTTCCCCACCCTATAAATCATCCCAATCAGGAAGCTTCTATTTAACTCCTCACTATGGAACCACTTCACCACAGCCCAAACCTCAACTACTCCACCCTTATCCTCTATCCTTAACATCTCTATACCAAATTTTACAACTTGCTTATTTTTTGACATCTTACTCTCCCTCCTTTATTTTAAAACCTTCAAATCTTGGAACCACCTTAACCTCAAGCAAATCCCCAAGCCCTAAATTTAATTTTTGCTCCACAATCCTCAAGGCTTGAGTATCCACTTTTAGCAACGATTTTGGCTTTTTCGCCCCCGGCACCATAACCTCAAAAGGATTTATCCCCTTATCCTTACATAATCTCACAACCTCCAACGGATCAACTATTATATTTTCGCTTAGTTTAAATCCATAGCCATAAGTTCCATCCGAAGTGCTTATGTGCTCCCCTCTCATCTCAACGATAGACTTTGCCAACCCTTTTAACTCCTCCAACTTTAACTCCAACCCTAAAATCATATCGGCCAACTTATTAACCTCACCCTTATCAACTATCTCCTTTATATCAGCCCTCACTTTTAACGCTGGGCAACTCTCCCTCCATTGGCAAAATAAACAACTGCTCCCCGGATTTGCCTTTATCTCACCCCACTCATTAATTATATTTAACTCTCTCTCAATCTTATCAATCCTCTTTTTTATTTTGAGGACCATATCAATCACCTCATTAGGATCCAACCTGACCTCAATAAAATCAAAAGGAGTGACTGTGAAGCCTCTTATCCTCTCTTGCCCATTATAAAATGCCATAGCATACAATATCACCTGCTCCTCACTCACCTCTCTCCTCCCACTCTTATATTCAATCACCACCAACTCTTCATCATTATAAGAAACCAAATCTGCAACCCCCATAAACCAAACCTCCTCGCCCACTGGACTTGTCACCACCCTCATATCATCAGTGAGATAAAACATTTGCTCCTTATAGACCTCATAACCGCCTGCCTTGATCTCACTAAATACAGCCCTCAACTTATCAGCAACCCAATCACTCATCCTCTTTGGCTTTATCCCCTGTTCATAAAACAACTCACTCTCCTCGTGAAACTTTGCCCCATCCTTCAATATCTCACTCTCCTCATTCTCAACCGCTGCCTTTTCAATATACTTTTTGATAAACATCCTTTGGCAATTCTCAAATGCTTTAATTTTACTAAAAGACCAAATCATTGGACCCCTCCTCTTGCTTATCCTCTCTACTCCTCGCCTTATAATTAACACAATACTCTGCTATAAACTTAATAAACTCATCCCTCCTCTCTTTTGGAATATCCGAGGAACTTTCAACCCCACAAAACTCCATCAATGCCCTCCTATACTCCTCATCAGGTAAATTCACCGCCTTAATTATTTTAGCCACTTGAACCCTAAATTTTTTAAACTCCATTTCATCCCTCACCCGTTCCAAGTTCTTATCAACCTCACCCTTCACATTATCCACCACCTTATCCTCCCTCTTATCCACTACCTTATCCTCTCTCTCTCCTCTTATTAACTCCACCTCCATCCTCTCATCCTCTCTCTCAAAATCCTCTAAATAATCAACTTTTAAAAGATGAAGCACCGCCCGCCTACTTGCTTTTGTGACCGCCAACCGAGTAGCAAACTCTCTGGATTGAAGCAGATTTTTAAACCAACTCATCGCTAAAATCCCATCCTTTGGAACCCCTCCCCTCACAACCACCTCAAAATTATCCATTATAAACTGCCTTATATCCTCCTCTTTCTTGCCCCTCATCCTCATCTCTTTTACCCTTTTCTCAATCTTTTGAAGATACAATAATTTTGCGTGATTTATAAAATCTATAACCACCCAATCATCTTTGTAAACTCCATCCGATCTCACCGCCCTCACAATCACCTCCACAATATCCCCCTCATATTTACTTTTTACAATCTCTATGCTTATATCCCCCGCCTTACTCAATATAGCACCTGCTCCAGGAATCACCTTACCCTCAACCTCATAACTCTCTTGCTCCCTCTCCTTTAAATATTCGTACACCACATCATAACCGCTCCTCACCATAGCATCATCAGGCTTTGCCACCATCATACTATCCTCGGCCTTTACAAGGCCCTTTTTGCCTTTTCCTTGCCCTTGCTTTATATTATTAACCTCTCCCATTTTATCCCCCCTTGTTTGTAAGGAGGAGGTTTTAACCTCCCCCACTTTTTTATCTCTTAACACTTTAAAACTCCCAAATTTATAAAATAAACTAAATAATCAATAAAATCCCTTCCATCCCCTTTATTATCAAACCACTTTCTAATTTTATTTATTCTGTTATTATACTTTATCATACTATAATTATTAACCACCCCACAGGAATTGTCAAGTACTTATAAAACCATTGGAATTAGAAGAATTTCGAGATTGACTTTTAAATGTTATTCACCAATTTATTAACTCCCTCCAAATATAACTCCCTCTCTGCCTCCCTCCTCAATATCAACCCCCTTAAAACTACTCCACCCGCTCTCACCCACTTTAAAAATTCATCACCAGCCTCTAAAAAATCGCCCCGATTAACCTTTAACCTTAATGTGGATCTCTCAAAATTGCCTAACCCTACATTAAAAGTGAAAGATACCAAAGCATCAAGCATCCAATCATCCACCTTAACCCTTAACCTCTTTAAAACCCCCCGCTCAAATATCTTTAAATCACTCCATAACAACCGCTCCGCATCTTCCTCACTAATTACAAGCCCCCAATTTTCTGGCTTATCCTCTAAAATATGCCCATATCCTATGGTAAGATAACCCGCTGGGCATCGATATGCTTTTAATCGTAATCCCTCAAATCTCTTTATTAACTCCACCACTCTATTGGTAATAGGCATATTATACTCTCTTTTTATATATACTCTCTCTTTATATATATATATTTCTTTATAATATTTATTTAGACCTCTGAAAACCGTTGAGAATAGGGCAATTGCGCCTCATCAACATTGTCCTACAGGACAACATTGTCCTACAGGACATTGTCCTACAGGACAATGTTGTCCTATAAGACAACTTCAACCCTCTTTACTCCTTCTAATAGCACGACCACCAAACCAAAAGAATAAGACCGCTGCAATAAACTCATTATCAAAATCACTCCACACCGCTCCCAAACTCCCAGCCCTTTCAAATCCCTCAATCTTCAAAATAATCCAGCAAACCACCACTAAATAAGTAATTATCGGCCTCACGCTCATAATTAAAAAATTAGCCACCACTTGGATCCCATCAATAAACCCCTTACCTGACAGCTTGACCTCCATAGGCTTGCCATACTCATACAACACCCTCTCCCTCTCCATATCCATCATTGCTTTAATCTCTGCCATTCTTAACTCACTCATCTCCTTATTATATTTTAACTGGATCTCAAGCATCTCCTTTTCAAATTTTTTATCACTCTTATCCTTGACCAATTTTAAAACTTCAGGAACCACCGCCCCAATCAATCCAATCACCGCTCCCCAAATCATCTCATAACCTCCTCACTTTTTTAAAAATAACATCACAATACTCCCAAATAAGACCCCGATAAACCACCATTGAATTCTAATTTGATTAACACTCTTGATAATCTCACTCTTTAACTCACCCACAGTATCATTAAGTGTCTTAATCTCTTCCTTAATCTCCTTTAAGGATTCGCACATGCCATTATTTAACTTTTGCTCCACTCTCCTCATTCTCTCATCCAATCCTTTTATATCACTATTTATCTCCTTTATCACAAACTCACATAAGACCTTATCCATTTGCCTCCTAAACTCTCCCTCCTCTTTAATCTCTACATCCATTTTGCCTCCTTTTATACTTCTTTATTTTAACCCCCATCCTCTCAAACCTCTATATGTGGAGGAATATTTTCCACAATATCCCGACCAATAAAACTCAACTTGCTTATATGCCCCAACCACAACCCATTAGGATAATCAAATCCAAAATCACCGCTCGGCACTACATCATAACCCTTTAAAAAATTAGGCCTCGGAAATAGCATCACCCTCCTATCTCCACCCACCCAACTCCAAGCCATCCTCATAAAATCAATAGCCCCATACTTACCAACCTCAAATAGGCTCAACTCACATTTTAATCTCCACCCTTTAACCCACTCATAAATCCTCCCACTTTCAACCTCCAAACTATCTAAAACCACCCGCTCCCACATTATTTTTATATTAACACCATCCGCTGAACTAAAAACATAATAATATCTCAACTCCTCATATTTAAAATTATAATCCCCCGATTCATTAAATTTTATTTGTTTATTAGCCACATCCACCCAATAATCAACCCCTTTAACCAATAAAACTCCATCACTTGCTCTCCTTGCCTCATAACTATCTTGGCAAATATTCACTGCCCCCTCTATATTATACCAAACCCCACCGCTCACACCATTAAAATCCTTATAAACCCACTCTCTTAATTCAAGTCTTGGATAACTATTGCCCCACAAAATAACATCATTCATTATCAACCTCCTACTGACCATTTATTTTGCTTTAAAACCACCCAACTATAAACGTTTTCCCCTGATGCCATACAAACCCGCAATTCTGAATACCTGTAATAATTACTCTCATAATTATATATCACCATCATCCCCAAATTTTCAGCATTACAGGGGGGAAGTGAAGTGACCACATTTAGAATCCTGCCCGTCATAAAACGCGCCTCTGGAACCAGCAACCTCTGATCCAAATCTACAATAGCATCATTTATATCGCTCACCTCAATCTCTAAATTATCAACCCGCTGATCCACATTGCCCACAACCCCATCCACATAGATTTTATTAGCACCATCATAATCATCCGTAGGACTTTTTAGATTAACCAACTTATTTTGTCGCATATCCAAATCATTCGATATCTTTATCCCATTCTCACTTATCCTCACTCCTAAAATACGGAACTCCAATAAGTCCACAAAATCACCACTTACTACCACTCCCACCCTTATTTTATTAAATGAAATTGCTACTTCCTGCCTCATCTCATATCCCTCAACAAATCCCACATCATTAGTAGGCAATACTAAGTCCATACAAATACCATTAGGACCACATTGTTTCAGAGAACTCCATGTAGTCATTTCACCCTCGGCCCCTCCATAATAAAAGATTGCTCCAAATCCCTCACCTCCACCAACCACTCCCACATAGATCTCTTTATTATACCCATTATAAGTTATTTGAGGACTTAGCAAAGCAATTAACTTACCATTTTGATCACTATTTAACACCCTAACCATTCTACCAATGCCCTCATGCTCATAATAAAGAACATTCCCCCAACTTGGTATCCCCTCGTTCCAACTCTCACCACCATCCTCCGAATATATCACCACCCACCCATCAGGCATTCCATCTCCATCAGCATCAATAAAAGTAGGATTCATTATATATACCCCTTTTATACTATCCCCAATACCCACAATTTCCAACTCTCCACTTTTAGAAACCCCTTTTGGCTCCACCCTATAATCCATAACCGGCGGAATATAAAAAATCAAATCATTACTCCTCCTCCCACCGCTTGCCTCTGACCAAATATATCCCACAATCTCCTCTGTAGCCAATGCCCTTATAACCACCTGTCTCATTACCTCCACATCACTAAACTCAAACTCAAACCGCTCCTCATGCTCATATAGCTCCATATTACCCTGCTCTGGATTATCCACATAACTCGACCGCCTCAATAGTAACACCCACTTATCCGATTTAGCACCTAAATCCTTAAAACTTAAATCAATATAAATAGATTGATTTAGCCCATACCCCACCCGCCTATATTTATACGTGAAATCCCCCAATATCAACCCGCTTGGAATTGGAGGATCCAAGTTATAATCAATATCCACCTCCAAACAATTAACACGCACCAATAAACTATAAATCCCTGGGTAGGCCCACTTAAACCCAACCACCACCCCCTTTTGAACCCGCCCCACATTATCCTCTACCTCAATCACATCCAATAGCTCAATATTTATTAAATTTGGAGTCATCACCTCAACAAAACCCGCTCTCCCATCATAATTTTTAATTAACCAATTGCCTAAAACATACAAAATGCCACGAGTAGCAAAATTGAAACTGCGCTCATATATATACCTCTTAAATACATTAGATCCACCAAGTGACACAGGAGCACTATCAAATCCACTCACTAAATTAACCACTTTAATCATTTTATCATATTCAATCTCCCCCCTTATCTTGCCGACTTCACTGCTCACTTTATAAACCGCTTCCTCATCCCTTATATAAGTAGACCTCACAAATATCTCGTAACGATTGCGAACATCAATAAAACACCTCCCCAACGCTTCGCACTCCTTTATCACGTCCTCAACGCTTGCCCCCCGATTATCCTCTGTGACCACCACCCAAGGCTTTAACATCCTCCTGCTCAAATATCCCCAAAATACATTAGAATAATCCACCGATCCTCTGGACAACTTGCCCTTACCAACCACTAAGAAATCATCCCCCAACTTTAAAAGAGGATACATATACATTCTTAACCGCTCCATTAACTCTGGACAATATACGTGACTGGATATGATCCCATTATCAAAAAATACCAAATTGCCACTATCATTTAAAAGCACCACCTTATCAACCAAAGCATAATTAGAGGATGCTATAACTCCACCACCAACCCATTTAGCCATAATCCCAAAATCAATATTATACACATCACTAAGAAACTTCACCCCGATCGTAGTACCTACCGGAATATTTGTGAAGCCACGATTTACACATATTAGATAATTTTCCCCATTATATCTCACAAACCTTCCGATCTCCCTTGGGATACCATACTTGCTATCCGCTTTTTGCTGAAATCCACCTGATAATATTTTAAACCACCAAGTCCAATTATCATTGCCAATAACCAAATAAAACTCCTCGTTATCGGCATATCCGATAACATTAGTGATTTTATCCTGACTGATCCCCTGAGGATATGAAAATGTCGCATATTGTCTCCATCCCTCCCCTACACTCCACCTCATTATCCTAATCCCTACAAAACCTGTAGCAAGTACATACTTATAAGCCAAATAAATATGCCCAGTATTCTCATCCATTGCCACATTAAATTCATCGAAATCTGGGCTAAGGTATGATGATAGATCTTCATAAATACACACCAAGGGCCAAATAGTATTAGACAGTGAACTATCCGCCTTATAAATCGCAACCGTCTTAAACCCTCTCTTTACGGCAAAATAATAAAAGCCTCCATACTTACCAATTAACCGCCATCTATATCCAGTGTTTCCTACCCTCCTCGTAGATTCCACCAACTCCTCCACATCAACCTCATTATCCGTCAGCTTAAATCTTATTTTGCCCATAGAATTCTTACAATAAACCACCTCATAATAACCATTAACATATTCCACCAAATAAGACAGGATATTATGCCCCTCATCCGTATATCTATCTTCAAAAGCCAAATTAGGTGAATCTAAAACGCTTAAAAAATAAGTATTATTATTGTTCAAATATAATTTAGGCTTATATCCTAAAACTTGGTTAAAAATATTCTTTAATAACCTTTCCACGCCCATAGGCCTCACATGAGACAAATGCGGAATATAATATGATAACGTTCGATCCTTCACATACTCTAGCGCCCCGACCGCTTTAACCTCCACCTTAAACTTATTCCTCACAAGACTATCACCGATTACCAATCCATTAAATATCTCCACTTCCTCATCATCTAAATCCAATTTTATCGTAACATTCCTCACTGATCCTCTTAAATACTCCTCAATCTCTCCATTCTCATCCTTAAAACTTAAAATCACCTCCCTCACTCTTAAAGCACTCTCATCATACTCTCCCCTCTTATCAATCTCCAACCGATCCAAATCCACCAGATACTCACTCAGATCCCTTATATAACCCGCAATCTCAATTTCAACCTTAACCTTTGGAATTATCTCACCATTTTTTAACCGCTCTATCTTATCCCAACTTAATGCTCTCATTTAATCTCTCTCCTCATAACAGGCTTTATCACTTCTTTATAAAAAATCTCTTTACTCTTTAAATCCATCTCACTAAAAACTTTTACATAAGTACTCGGTGTAGCATTATAAACCTCCACATATACTCTTGGCACAGGCATTTTACTCTCTGGGATTATATATTCCCGCTCCCCGCCCTCACCAACCAAAGCAAGCGTAGGCCTATCAACCACCCCACCACTCTGGAACGCTCCAAAATTCAACGGCCTAAATCCCTCAACTATCCCCCCGCTCTTGAATCCCACCATCCCCGAAATAGCAGAAGCCATTTCTGGACTCACTCCACCACCAATCGCTTGAAATATCAATCTTGTTATAATAGCTGCAATGATCTCTTTCATAATAAACTTTTCAA
>FWWL01004553.1_pt1 | contig 23197 bp, 24 predicted proteins | sample 2228331 | NCBI WGS metagenome assembly FWWL01 (sample SAMEA103939775, study PRJEB20133) | metagenome | reverse complement strand
TTAATTCCGCTTTGCTCAAAAGCATATGGCGTAAAAACAAAAGGATTGAAATACAAACTTAACAATGAAACTTTAACTTTCAGCGGACGAGGCATAAGCAATGTAGCAACAGGAAGAAGGGTTTCGATTGAAGTTAAAAGAGGCGGAGTGTTTGTATTCAGAAGAAAAATCATCTAACAGCCATGAAAGTCAATCTATCCATAGAGGATATAGTTTTAATAGCGCTTTATTTCTTTGCTGTTCTTTTCATTGGATTTAAGGCAAAAAGAGAAGAAAACGACGCGGTTGAAGAATATCTTCTCGCTGGAAGAAGCATAACGCTTCCGATGTTTGTTGCGACGCTTGTTTCAAGTTGGTACGGAGGAATCCTCGGCGTTGGTGAATTTAGTTATAAGCATGGACTATCTGTCTGGCTTGTATTTGGTTTGCCATATTACATCTTTGGCGCGATATTTGCTTTCTTGCTTGCGGGAAAAATTCGTAAATCAAAACTTTTTACAATTCCCGACCGTCTTCTCGAAGTTTACGATAAAAAAACATCAATATTAGGAACAATTTTCACGCTAATACTTGTAACCCCAGCGCCGTATTTTCTAATGCTTGGCGTTTTATTTCAAATGATCTTTGGGACAGATTTAGAACTAAGCATAGTCATAAGCACAATTTTATCTGTGAGTTATCTTTTTGCGGGCGGATTTAGATCAGATGTATATACAGACATTTTCGAATTCTTTTTGATGTTCGCTGGATTTAGTTTAATAATTCCATTCGCACATATGAAATATGGGGGATTTGATTTCATAGCCTCAAATGTTCCGGAAGAAATTTTGACGATCACTGGAGGTAATTCAATTCAATATATCATAGCGTGGTTTTTAATTGCGATATGGACGCTTGTCGATCCCGGATTTTATCAAAGATGTTATGCTGCTAAAGATGAGAAAACAGCAAAATATGGAATTTTGATTTCGATTTTATTTTGGATGATATTTGATTTTATGACGATGACAGCTGGACTTTATTCAAGAGCAATTTTGCCAAATCTATCACAACCGATTATGGCATATCCAATGCTTGCGGAAGTAGTCTTACCCAAAATTGCAAAGGGATTATTTTATATTGGAATGCTTGCAACAATTATGTCAACACTAAATACACTGACATTTATTTCCGCAGTAACGATTGGGAACGATCTAATTTGGAAGTTGAAAGGAAAGCATAACGAAGCAAGCAAGATAAATTTCTACACAAGAATCGGACTTGCGATAACATCGATAACGTCGATCTTGTTGGCGATCTATTTCCCATCAGTTGTCGACCTTTGGTATATAATTGGAACTTTGGCTATCCCCGGGCTTTTGATTCCTGTCGTTACAACCTACTTTGAAAGGTTAACCCCAACCCCTCAAGTTGCCTTTCTGACCATGCTTTCTGGCTTTATTTTTTCGTTTTCGTCATTTGTTTTGGGTCAGATTTTCAAAACTCCCGACGGCAATCCAGCTTATCCATTTGGTCTTGAGCCGATGTTTCCGGGGCTTATTGCTTCGATTTTAGTTTATATCGTTGGGACGTTTTGGAAAAATTTGTTTTTTAAACCTAAAAATGTTATTTTTACAAGCAAAAAATTGAAAACCTAAAGGTAGGTTTCACGGTTATGCCTTATCCAGATGTGATTTCAAATAAGACATATTCTCCGAAGAAGGAAGAGGCTTTAAAGCAGAGGAAATGGTATCTAATCGATGCGGAAGGTCAAACTCTCGGTCGATTGGCAAGCAACATTGCAAGGATTTTAAGAGGAAAGCATAAACCTATTTTCTCGCCCCATGTCGACTGTGGTGACTTCGTTGTTGTGATCAATGCTGAAAAAATTAAGGTTACTGGTAAAAAGGAAGAAAAGAAGTTTTACTTTAGTCACTCTGGTTATCCGGGTGGCGAGAAATTTGAAAGCCTAAAAGACCTCTTAAAGCGAAAACCAGAATGGGTTCTTTGGCACGCTGTAAAGCTTATGTTGCCTAAGAACCGACTCGCGCGAAGGATAATCCGAAAACTTAAAATCTATGCTGGACCAAATCATCCTCATCAAGCTCAAAAACCGGAGCCAATTCCTGAAGAATTGCTTCTAAAGTAAAACAAAATCGGACCAAACGATATGGCTGTAGTCTCATACGATGCGGTTGGTAGAAGAAAGACATCCATTGCGAGGGTTAGATTAATTCCCGGGACAGGTAAAATCATTGTGAATAAGAGAGAATTCGAAAATTATTTTCCGATTGAAGCACACAGAGTTGACATAGTTCAACCTCTTGTTGTAACAAATACACTTGGTCAATTTGATGTTATAGCAAGGGTCGAAGGCGGTGGTTTAACAGGACAGGCTGGTGCAATTAGGCTCGGGATCGCAAGGGCACTTTTAAAAGTGGATGAGACTTATAGAAAAATTTTGCGCCAATATGGGCTTTTGACACGAGACCCAAGAATGGTTGAAAGGAAAAAATACGGTCAACCGAAGGCAAGAAAAAGATTTCAATTCTCAAAGAGATAATTTATCAACTACACATACTCTCCGAGTCCCGAACTTTATCGGGATAATCTTCACAAGGGTGTTCGGGTTCATAGCCCGAATCTTGTGAAGATGCGAGGAGAGTAGAGGTTAAAACCAAAACAAAAATTAGGAGGAAAAACTTTATGCCAAGGGTGGAACTTCAACAACTGCTTGAAGCGGGAGTCCACTTCGGACATCTGACACGCAGATGGAATCCGAAGATGCGACCGTTCATCTTTATGGAGAAGAACGGAATACATATCATCGATTTAAAAAAGACGCAAGAATATCTTGACATCGCTTGCGAGGAAATTAAGAAAATAGTCCTGCAAGGGAAACAGGTTCTCTTCATTGGAACAAAAAAACAAGCCAAGGAAATAATAAGATCAGAAGCGGAAAGATGTGGGATGCCGTATGTGATTGAAAGGTGGCTTGGTGGAACTCTGACGAACTTCGTCACGATAAGAAAAAGTGTTAAAAAACTTCAAAATATCGAAAAAATGATATCGGATGGAACGGTAGACGAATTGACGAAAAAGGAACGATTGAAAATTTTGCGCGAAAAAGAGAAATATGAAAAAATCCTCGGTGGAATAAAAGATATGACAACGCTTCCGGGAGCAGTTTACATCGTTGATATAAAGAAAGAACATATTGCTGTCTCCGAAGCCAGAAAGTTGAATATCCCTGTTTTTGCGATGCTCGATACAAATTGCGACCCTGACCTTGTCGACTATCCAATCCCTGCAAACGATGATGCAATAAAATCAATTCAACTTATAACTCGAACTTTCACCGACGCTATTCTTGAGGCGAAAGCAGTTCTTGAATCCGAAAAATCTTTAGTTGAAACAGAAAGAAAGTAAAAACAAAAGATAGAAGCATAGAAAATGGAAATATCACTTGAACTGATAAAAACACTACGAGAGAAGACAGGCGCTGGAATAATGGATTGTAAAAAAGCACTTATGGAAACAAATGGCGACATTGAAAAGGCGATAGAATATCTACGAAAGAAAGGCGCATCAGTTTTAGAAAAACATGCAAACAGAGAAACAAAACAAGGGCTTATCGAAGCCTACATTCATGCTGGTGGCAGAGTTGGAGCAATAGTTGAGATAAACTGCGAAACCGATTTCGTCGCGAGGACGGATGAGTTCAAACAATTAGCTCGAGACATTGCAATGCAAATTACCGCGATGAATCCAAAGGTTGTAAGCAGAGAACAACTTCCCGAGGAAATCGTTAAAAAAGAATTTGAAATCTATAAAGAACAAGCCCTTGCTGAAGGCAAACCTGAAGAAATAGCAGAAAAAATCGCACAGGGCAAACTCGAAAAATTTTTTGAAGAGGTATGCTTACTTGATCAACCGTTTATAAAAGATCAAGGCAAAACGATAAGAGACTTGATCCATGAGGCGGCAGCAAAATTTGGCGAGAACATAGTGATACGAAGATTTGTAAGATATTACCTCGGAGAAAGCACAGAACAATAAAACATAAATCCGCCTCAAAAATGGCTCAACCAATTTACAAACGCGTTCTCCTCAAGGTAAGTGGGGAAGCCTTGATGGGAGAGCGTGGATATGGAATTGATCCAGGTGTTTTAGACAGATTTGCTGAAGAAATAAAAGAAATACACGAACTCGGTGTTCAAATTGGAATAGTCATCGGGGGTGGCAATATCTATAGGGGGGTCGATGCTGTGGCAGAAGGAATTGATAAAATCGTTGGAGACCAAATGGGGATGCTTGCGACTGTTATAAATGCGTTGGCTTTGCAAAGCGTCCTCGAGAAAAAAGGAGTTATGACGCGACTTCAGACCGCAATAGCTATGGAACAAGTTGCGGAACCATTTATAAGAAGAAGAGCGATAAGACATCTTGAAAAGGGAAGAGTTGTGATTTTTGCCGCTGGAACGGGAAGTCCATATTTCACAACAGATACAGCTGCTGCGTTAAGGGCTGCTGAGATAAAAGCCGAGGTAATTTTAAAGGGAACACGCGTCGACGGCATCTATGATTCCGACCCAGAAAAGAATCCCAATGCGATTAAATTTGACCAAATTTCTTACCTCGATGTTTTAAAACTTGATTTAAAAATCATGGACTTAACCGCCATAACATTATGTCGCGAAAATAATCTTCCAATCATTGTTTTCAATATGAACGTTCCAGGAAATTTGAAGCGAATAATTCTTGGTGAAAATGTTGGCACAAAGGTTGTTCATACAACCGAGGCTTCACCCACTATGTAAAAACAAAATTTTATTTCTGCCATGGGCGTGCCCTTAACAATACCAGAAATACTTAAAGATGCGGAAGAACGAATGAAAAAATCCGTCGAAATAACAAGACAAGAACTTGCAAGGATAAGAACCGGTAAAGCAACAACTGCTTTACTTGACGGAATCAAAGTTGACTATTATGGGCAACACCTGCCCATAAACAAAGTTGCAACTGTAAGCGTACCAGATCCGCATACTTTAACTGTCACACCATGGGACAAATCTTTAATTCCAGTAATTGAGAAAGCTATATTAACATCAGACCTTGGCTTAAATCCAACTAACGATGGAAATATTATAAGGATACCGATCCCACCATTGACAGAGGAAAGAAGAAAAGAAATAGTTAAGCTCGTTAAAAAGTTTGGAGAGGAAGGAAAAGTTGCAATTAGAAATGTCCGAAGAGATGCAAATGAGCACTTAAGGAAAATTGAAAAAGAACAGCATATATCAGAAGACGAAAGGAAAAGAGCCGAAGAACAAGTTCAAAAGCTAACCGACAAATACATCAAAGAAATTGATCTCTTGCTTGAGCAAAAGGAAAAGGAGATAATGAGTTTTTAAATCATATAATGAATTCAACTAAGGAAAGCATAAGAAAAAAAATTTTATCACTTCGCTCCCTTCTCCCACAAGATGAAGCCAGAAAAAGAAGCGAACTAATTTTTCAAAATCTGAAGAAACTACACGTTTTTAACAACGCCAATGTAATTCATACCTATGTATCTTCGAAGAAAAATGAGGTCGACACGATTGAAATCATAAAATACCTTTTCTCAATCGGAAAACGAGTTGTTGTCCCTGTAGTCGATAAGGAAAATAAAACCCTCATCCACTCAGAATTAAAAGACCTATCAGAACTTAAAAGATCAACCTTCGGACTCCTTGAGCCAGATGTAGTAAGAAAAGTCAATCTTGATGAAATTGACATCGTAATTGTTCCAGCAGTCGCGGTCGATAGGTTTGGGAATCGCATAGGTTTTGGCGGTGGATATTATGATAAATTTTTAAGCCAAGTTAATCGCCCCAAAATTGCACTTGTTTATGATTTCCAAGTCGTTGAAAAAATAGAACCAGAAAAATCCGATATACCAGTTGATTTTATCGTAACTGAAAACGATATTATAGTTGTAACATAAAACTTAAGTGCTCGTAATTTCAATGAGAAGTCAAAAATTAAAAAGGAACATAAAATGAAGCGTCTTTATAAATCAAGACGAGATAAAGTAATTGACGGTGTCTGCGGTGGAATCGGCGAATATCTTGGAATTGACCCAGTTATAGTTCGGATTATCTTTGTGCTTCTCTTTTTTATGGGAGGCGTTGGTTTATTGCTCTACATCGCGGGGATGCTAATAATCCCACCAAGCCCGGAAGAAAAAAAAGAAGAGCAACCGGTAAAAAGTCAGAAGAAAACCACATCAAGTTTGCTTTTCATCTTGGGCTTGCTTCTTATAATCCTTGGCGTTGGGTTATTGCTTGAGAATTTCGGATGGCCATTTTGGCATTTCTTCAAAATCGCTTTCAATTATCTCCTGCCTGTTTTTATCATAGCAATCGGGCTATTTTTAATTATAACTTATTTCGCCAAGAAACAAAATACAGATATAGCAAAAACTGAAAATGAAGAATCTAAAGTGGAGACAAAAACTGAGGAAATAAAAACCGAGGAGACAATGAAACGCTTGTTTAGATCAAGAAAAAATAGAATGCTATTTGGAGTATGCGGTGGGCTTGGTGAATATCTAAATACAGACCCAACAATTGTTCGAATTTTGTGGGTTATACTTGCAATTTCATCGCTCGGCATAGCTATACTGCTTTATCTAATTATGGCAATAATCGTGCCCGAGGAACCAGCATCTTAAATTTTACACAAAGTTTAAAACCATCAACTTCATCTCCGTCATCTCCTCAATAGCGTAGCGTAATCCTTCCCTCCCAAAACCACTATCTTTAACCCCACCATAAGGCATATGATCAATTCTATAAGTTGGATAATCGTTGATTATAACCCCGCCGACCTCAATTTTTTCAAACGCATAGAAAATTTTTTTATAATCTGATGTAAATATCCCCGCTTGAAGTCCATATCTTGAATTGTTAACTTTTTCGATTGCCTCTTCAAACGAATCATATTTCTCAAGTGTTACAACAGGAGCAAAGACCTCTTGACAGCTTACCTTCATATCTGGTTTAACATCGACAAGTATGGTTGGCTCATAAAAAGTGCCATTTCTTTTGCCTCCAATTAAAATTTTTGCCCCATTTTGCACTGCTTCATTTACCCATTTTTCAGTTTTTATAGCCGCATTTTCATCAACCATTGGACCAACGATCGTATCTGGTTCAAATGGATTGCCGACCTTCAACTTCTTTGTCTCCTCAATGAATCTTTTCTCAAACTCTTGATAAATTTCTTTATGGACGTAAATTCTTTGAACCGCAATGCAAGATTGACCCGCTTGACCAAATGATCCAAGAGCGATCCTTTTGATAGCATAATCAAGATTTCCATCCGGTTCTACAACAACAGCTGCATTTCCGCCGAGTTCAAGCGTTACCTTTTTCTTACCCGCGATATTTTTCAATCTCCATCCCACTTCACTGCTACCGGTAAAAGTAACCATCTTTATCCTTTCGTCTCTTACGAGAAGTTCAATCTCATCCGACTTGCAAGGAACGAGGTTAAATCCGCCGGTTGGATAACCTGATTTTTCAATTATCTCAGCAAGCATCACGCTTACGATGGGAGCCTGAGAAGATGGTTTTAAAATAATTGAATTACCGCTTGCTATTGCTGGAGCAACTTTGTGCGCCACGAGATTAAGTGGAAAGTTAAATGGAGTGATAGCCAAAATAACTCCGATCGGAAATCTGCGAACAAAACCCACTCTTCCTTCAGAGTGAGAAGCAAGATCAAGCGGGATTATTTCACCGTTTATCCTTTTAGCTTCCTCACTTGCGATTTTAAACGTAAAAATCGCTCTATCGACCTCAGCGCGCGAAAATAAAATTGGCTTCCCCATCTCTTTTGTTATCATCTGGCTAAACTCTTCGCGACGTTTAGAGATTTCATTGCTTATAAATTCAAGTATTTCAGCCCTTCGATATGACGGTAATTTTTTAGTTTCCTCAAATGCTCTTTGTGCGGAAATAACTGCATCTTCAAGATCATCTGGTGAAGCAAGGTAAACCTCTCCAACAACTTCGTTATTAAAAGGGTTTTTAACTTGAATTTTCCTTTGGGATGTTCTCCATTCCCCACCGATTAAAAACTTATATTCTGGGATCATGGCAATAAGTGCAATTTTAAGTTTTTTATAACTCGAGCATCTCCTTCACTTTTTGGACAAGATCTTCAACCTTTACGAGAATTCTTTCGCCAGTTCTTCTAACTTTAATTTCAACTTCACCATTTTTCAAATTTCTCTCACTTACAATAACTTGTAACGGCATTCCGAGAAGATCTGCGTCTTTGAACTTAAACCCGGGGCTTACATCCAACCTATCATCGTAGATAACCTCGACCTTTTCGGTATTTAATTTCTCGTAAATTTTATCCGCCGTTTCAACTACATCTCGATTTTCGGTATTAACCGAAATTAAATGCACATGAAATGGAGCTATTACCCTATTCCAAATAATACCGTTCTCATCGTGATTTTGTTCAATATAGCAAGCAATTATTCTTTCAACCCCAATTCCATAACTTCCCATTATTATTGGTTTCTCCTGGCCTTTTTCATCGAGAAAAGTTGCCCTCATTGCGTCGGAATATTTCGTCCCAAGTTTAAATATATGCCCGATTTCAATCGTATTGACAATCCTAAGTGGATTTCCACAATTTATACACGGCTCGCCATCCTCAACCTTTCTAAGATCAAAATATCCATCAACTTTGACATCCCTTTCCATATCGATATTAGCTATATGATAGTCATCTTTATTCGCACCGCTTATAAGATTATTCGCTCCTTTTAATCTGTTATCAGCGATTATTTTGAAATTTTTCAAGCCAATTGGACCAATAGAACCAGCATTTGCTCCGGTTAATTCTTTAAGTTCTTCCGGATCCATAGGAGATATCTCTCCACCGCCAAGCGCTTTCAAGAGTTTTGCTTCAACAAGTTGATCGTTCCCAAGCATCAAAATTAACACTGGCTGACCGTTATGCTTATAGACAAGTGATTTGGCAAGAATTTCAGTTGAAACATTTAAAAACTGTGCAAGTTCATCTATAGTTCTAACATTTGGGGTGTAAATCTCCTCGAGGGGTTTGCTTTCTGGAAACCTCTTTGCCGGAGGAACATTTGACTGGGCGATCTCGGTATTTGCAGCATAACCACATTTATCACACAAAACAACAGTATCTTCACCATATGGTGATTCAACCATAAACTCTTCCGACGCAGAACCACCCATAGCCCCGGTCGATGCTCCAACGATGAAAAATTTTAATCCACACCTCGTATAGATATTTATATATGCTTGCTTATGAAGTTCGTAAGCTCTATCGAGACCTTCCCATGTAGCGTCGAGACTATATGAGTCCTTCATTATAAATTGTCTTCCTCTTATAACTCCGCTTCTTGGTCTGGGTTCGTTTCTAAATTTTGTTTGTATCTGATACCATATTTGAGGCAAATCTTTATATGATTTTATGTGTTGTTTTGCGATGTAACAAATAACTTCTTCGTGTGTCGGCGCTAAAACGAGGGGTCTGTTTTTCAATTGAAAAATCACATCTCCGAAATCGCGCAATCTTCCAGTCTCTTCCCAAAGTTCAACTGGGTTCAACGCAGGCAGATGAAATTCTTGCCCTCCAATTGCATCCATTTCCTCACGAATTATCTGCATAACCTTTTTCGCGACCCTCCATCCAAGGGGTAAAAAAGAATAGACCCCGGCTGCGAGTGGACGAACAAGCCCAGCTCTTATCATAAGTTTATGGCTTGGCATAATTGCATCAGATGGTTCCTCTTTCAATGTTGGAACAAAACCATAAGATAATCTCATCTAAAACCTTAACCTTTGTTTTTTCAAAATTTTACTCAATCAATACGAAAAAATCAAACTCCACTATTAACCTATCTTCGACTGCAAATACCAAACAAGATAAAGAAGAGCGAGGGTAAAGATAACATAAAGTATGTAAACGAAATTGGAGAAAAATTCTTTGAAAAGGTTCAAGATTTCAGCAAATGCTTCTTTCATAGTACTTTCAAAGTTTTGTTTATTTGTTTTTTAAATTCAATTGCTCTCTCCCTTGCCTTCTCAACAAAATCATCACGATTAGAGGCATAAATGATCGCTCGACTTACATTTACCAAAGCAATCTTGTCCTTGTTTACTCCATATTTTAACGCGAGTTCAAGGTTTCCTTCTTGAGCGCCAATTCCCGGAATCAAAAACAATTTTTCATCGGATAACTCACGAACAAGTTTTATGTCCTCGCCCTTTGTCGCACCAACAACAAAACCGATGTTTTTAAAATTTAAAAACTTTTGAGCAACTATTTGAAATAAAAATTTATCCTCGCACTTGAGATATTGAAAATCAAAAGCTCCCTGATTTGAGCTTAAAACGACCACAAAAACAAATTTGCCCTGAAAACTCAAAAATGGTTCTATCGATTCAACCCCAAAATATGGATTAACCGTTACCGCATCAACTCCAAGTTCAATAAAAGCGCTTCTTGCATACATTTGTGCACTTGTGCTTATGTCCCCACGCTTTGAGTCGAGAATAACAGGTATTTCTTTTGGTATGAATTCAATCGTAGATTTCAAAACCTTAAATCCATTGACGCCAAGAGATTCATAAAATGCAGAGTTAATTTTATAAGCACATACAAGGTCATATGTCGCCTCAATTATACGACGATTAAATTCCAAAACTGAATCAACCGACTTTTCGAAACCGCTCGGAAGATTTTCAATGCTGGTATCAATCCCTATGCAAAGAAGCGAATCATTTTTTGAAACCGCATTTTTAAGCCTATCGATAAATTCCACGCAAGAATAGTTTCTAACTTTAAGTTTTGCCACTTGCAAATTTAATACAAAGTTAATCAAAATTCCAAGACTTGACAAAGCGAAAATTATTTATTATATTTAGGCTATAAAACTTGTTCGTCTAAAAAATTTAGGCAAAAACAAAAATAATTTTAAAATATGTTTCAAATAGACGATATTGACCTTAAAATTTTAGACATACTCCAAAAAAATGGAAGGATCAAAAGAAATGAACTTGCGCAAATGGTTGGGCTTTCTGTCCCATCTGTAAGCGAAAGGATGAAAAGACTTGAGGATGCTGGGATTATAAAAGGATATACTGCAATAATCGATTCTAAAAAACTTGGTAAAGATATAACTGCTTTTGTCTTCGTAAGCATTGACTCATCAAAAAATTATCCTTTGTTCATCGAACGTGCAATGGAAGTTGATGAAATTCTCGAATGTCATTCGATCACTGGTGAAGGCTCACATCTTTTGAAGGTTAAAACAGAAAACACATCGACGCTTGAAAAACTTCTCGCGCGTATTCAATCTTGGCCTGGTGTTACTGGAACACGAACTAATATAGTTTTATCGACCATTAAAGAAAGCACAAAGATAAAGATTTTTAACGAGGATTAGAGCCTGCTCTCAACGGAGGTATTTCAATTGAGAAAATTAAAAATGTCGTTTAAAAACTTTGATGGTGGATTAATCTTTTTTCGTTTTCTTAACAACAATTAAAAACAAAAACCCCAAAAAGCCATGAAAAACGAAGCAATTGAAAATGTTTTTAGAATGATCAAGGAATACAGTGTAAAAATGGTAGATTTAAAATTTATGGATCTTCCCGGGCAATGGCAGCATTTCAGCGTTCCAGTGCATGAATTAACAGAAAGTTCATTTGAAGAAGGATTCGGATTTGATGGCTCAAGCATACGCGGTTGGAAAAGTATAAATGAAAGCGATATGCTCGTCATACCAGATCCAACAACTGCATTCATCGATCCGTTTATAGAAGTTCCAACGATAAGTTTAATTTGTGATGTTTATGATCCCGTGACAAAAGAAAAATACGAAAGATGTCCACGTTATATAGCTCAAAAAGCCGAAGCATATCTTAAGTCAACAGGGATAGCGGATACAGCCTACTTTGGACCGGAATTGGAATTTTTCATTTTCGATGATGTCCGATTTGATCAAAATACACACGAAGGATATTATTACATTGATTCTATAGAAGGTCAATGGAATTCCGGACGGGATGAGAAACCGAATCTTGCTTATAAGCCAAGATACAAAGAAGGTTATTTCCCCGTGCCCCCTACCGATACACTAAATGATATAAGAAACGAAATGGTACTTATTATGGAACAATGTGGCTTAGAAATCGAAGCTCAACATCATGAAGTTGCAACTGGTGGCCAATGTGAGATTGATTTTAGATTTTCCACACTTGTCAGATGTGCGGATAATGTTTTGATATTTAAATACATTGCGAAAAATGTTGCCAGACGACATAATAAAACAGTTACATTTATGCCAAAGCCGTTGTTTGGAGATAATGGCTCTGGGATGCACTGTCACCAAAGTTTATGGAAAAATGGTCAGCCCTTGTTTTATGGTAATGGATACGCAAACTTAAGCGAAATTGCACTTTACTATATCGGCGGAATTTTAAAACATGCCCCAGCCTTGTGTGCATTTACAAATCCGTCGACGAACTCATACAAACGGCTTGTCCCCGGTTTTGAAGCCCCTGTAAATCTTGCCTATTCACAAAGAAATCGAAGTGCTGCAATTCGAATACCGGTTTACTCATCAAGCCCGAAAGCAAAAAGAATCGAAGTCAGATTTCCCGATGGCTCGTGCAATCCATACCTTGCCTTCTCAGCTATGTTGATGGCCGGACTTGATGGAATAATAAACAAAATTGACCCGGGTGAACCGCTCGACAAAGATATTTATGCTTTACCGCCGGAGGAATTGAAAAACATTCCATCGACGCCGGGCTCACTTGAAGAAGCTTTAAGAGCGCTTGAAAAAGATCACGATTTCTTATTAAGAGGTGATGTTTTCACAGAAGACTTAATAGAAGCATGGATCAAATACAAATGGGATAAAGAGTTAAACCCGATGCGAATGCGACCGCATCCGTATGAATTCGTTCTTTACTTTGATGTTTAAAATTTGCTACTTCGACTCAGCAAGATTTTTCAGCTTTTCCAAGTTCAGAATTACGACTTTTCTGCCTTTAACTTCAATTAAGCCATCGTCTTGGAGTTTTCTCAAAGCTCTCGATAACGTCTCTATTACAGTTCCAAGATAAGAGGCAAGCGTTGTTCTCGAGATATTTAAAACTATCTCATTTTTCCCTCTACCGTGACATTGTTTCTCATATTCGTCAACAAGATAAGTCGCTAAACGTTGCGGGACATCTTTTGAGGTTAATGTTTCAACCTGTTGAGTTAACTCCCTTAATCTTTTAGCAAAGCCTTGGAGAATTTTCAGCGATATTTTCGGATTTTTAACAAAAAGTTGTAAAAATTTTTCTTTTGGTATGAAAAGCAAAATTGAATCCTCGATCGCTTCACAACTCGAATCATAAGTTTTGCCTTCAAACAACGGTATCTCCGCGACAAGGTTGAATGGCTCAACAATTTGTAAAGTTATATCCCTTCCCTCAGGTGTAAGTTTAAAGATTCTAACTGCCCCCTTCAATAAGATATAAAATCCAAGATAAGGCGCACCTTCCGAAAAAATAATTTCCTTTTTTGAAAACTTTTTCAATTGTGATATTTGTGTAAACTTACGAAGTTCATCTGTGGTTAATTCCGAAAAAAGCGGAATTTGTTTTATTGTGTCATGATCCGGTTTCATCAAACTTCACTTCTTTATTTCAAGAAGAGCAAGTATATAAGAACCCGCTCCAAATCCAACCATCGGATACTGTCCTTGATAATCAGAGTTAAATTCATCGTATAACTCTGCTATCAAGTTGAAATTTAAATTCGATTGCGAAGTTATCCAATTTAAAATTTGACTTGCTTCTTTTTTAAATCCCGCTTTATGCAATGCTACCGCGACCCTCAAATCGATAAAAATCCACTCTTGTCTATCGTACCAATCCCCATTATTTACTCTGAAAAATCCAAACCTATTTTTTACCTTCAAATTTTTCTTTATAGCACTGATCGTATTTTTAGCGATATCACCATCCGCAGGGATAAGGTTAAAGTTTATCGCCTCCACTACGCTCGCATCGTAATATTCAAAATCACTTTCATCTTTCGCTTCAATCGTTCCTTTTATCACTCCATTTTCATCGACAAAATTTTTCAAAAATGCTTTAAGCATTGAATCAGCAACTGAATTATAAAATCTTTCTGCAGTTTTATCTTTCAACAAACCCGCAACTTTCGCAACAGACCTCAAACCATTTATGCCAGCTATTGTAGTATATGCATAATGTTTTCCGGGAAGATGTCTTTCCCATGGACCAGATTCAGCGCGAATGACCCCATAATTATCGATTGAAGAAATTATAACATTAGCTATTTTTGTCGTGATGGTATCCCAATACAAAACAGCAAAATCTAAATCTCGCGACTTTTCAACATAGTTTCCAAAAGCCCAAAGAAAAAGCCCAAACCCATCAAGTTCAATATTTGGTCCATCTTCATTATGATCCGACTCTTCAATCCCAGCGCCGTAATATTTACACACGGTTATCTTATAATCCCTTTTAACTCCGTAATCTTTTCCATCCTTATGAATAAATTTTTTATAAAAACCTGCTTCCGCTCGCAACATAAATTCAAGCGCAGATCTTGCCTCTTCGAAATAGCCAAGTTCAATGAGCGCATTAATAGCATATACCCCATCCCTAACCCATGTATAGGTCCATTCACCCGGCGGAAGTGATGCTAAAATTTGACCGAAAGGACGTCCCTCTTCTCTACTTTGAGCCATTTTTAAAACCGCAAGCGACTGATTAAAAAGTTCAAGTTCGCCCTTTGTTAATTTTACTTTGAATCTTGGGATCTTTCTAAAATTTTGCCAAAATTTAATCTCATCTTCCAAGATGTTATCATTTTCAGCCAAACTCGACAATTTCCGTATCTCCTCTTCACCTCTTGCGCGATTTATTGCCAACAAAACTCTTTTTTCAATTTCCCCACCCGTTCCGTCATTTCTTTTAACCATTTTTGTCTTGACAAACTTTTGAATTTGCATTTGTTGAATACTAATGACATCGCTTAACATATCCTCAGATGTAATTTCCCCATAAATTGTATTGGCTTGGAAATAGATTTTGCTCTTCTTGTATTTTTTGTTCACTTTGCAAATCGCAACTAAAACAGGCTCATCAATCTGAAACGGTGCAAAATAAAAAACCTGAATACCAAGTTTTTTATAATCAATGCGAATTATATTCGTGCCGTTTATATAACTAACCTCATCTTCGGGAATTTTGGAAAGATCAAAAGTTTTTCCATCTAGTTCCACAATAAAATTTGCATCTTCAAGGATATCTTTAGTATAATTGCCGGGCGATATCACTTTGTAAATGTGCTCATACATCGAGATGAGTTTATGCTTTTTAACATCGTAAACAACAGCTGTAAATCCATTGCTTGAAACAAGTCCGCTTGCAGAACGATGTGGCTTATTGCTTTCTCTCATCTTATAATCGAAATCTTTTTTCGAGATTATCCCAATTGGACCTCTAAAAATTCCGCCATCAAAACCGAAATCACAAACCCTTACCGCGAGGACATTTCCCTTAGGCTTCAAAAGTCCAGTTGGAATTGGGTATGCACGAAGTTTTGTCCATTCTGTTTTTCTCTCCGGCGGAAATTTTCCCGTTTCACCAATTTTAACTCCATTTAGAAATGTTTCATCAGCGTCATCTATGCTACCAAGCAGAAGAATTAAATCCTTTAACTTAAGCAAATCGCTCGGGACATCGAAATGCAATCTATACCAGACGAAGCCATCATAATTTGCAAAGCCCTGGCTTTCAAAAGTAGCAGGAACTTTTACCCTAATCCAATCTGAATCATCAAATTCTGACATAAGCCAATTTAAATTGTCGCCCGTTTTAAAAAGCCATTCACCTTCAAGATTTAACTTTAAGTTAAACTCCTGCCCAAAAATCGGAGCGACGCATAAAGCGATGAGAATAAAAATTTTTCTCATTGGATATTTAACCTCTCTTTTATTCTAACATACTTGCTTTTATAGAAAACATTCGAATGGAAAACCAAATTTTCTTTGAAATGCGAAAACCAAAAATCGCGGTTATGTTCGCCTGGGTAAATCTTAAAAATGTGCTCGATGCCTTTGTTTTTCAGTATCTCATGCATTTTTATGTTTGAATCCTTCAAAGGATCCTTATCCCCAACATAGAAGAATATGTTTAGACCTTCAAAATGTTTTGGCGTCAACTCCTGCGCAATAGAAACCGGCTGAATAGATCTCCAATAGAGCGAATCCCCGCTATGTATATCTTTTCTATGCTTCACTTTTTCAAATGGAACATCAAAAGCTCCCATCATACTTCCCACAGAAATAAACTTATCGAAATATTTCATCCCAAGCAACATCGACCCAAACCCACCCATCGAAACGCCATCTATCGCTCGTGTCTCACGGTGAGGTATCGTCCTAAAAGTAGCGTCAATATAAGCGATCAAATCTTCAACTATATATTGCTCATACATTCTTTTCTTATCGTAAGAGTTCGCATAAAAAGACGTATCAGCATCTGGCATAACAACGATCATCTCAACTATTTTGCCAACCTTTATCAAACTATCAAGCACAACATTTACATTATCAAATCTCCAAGACTCATCGCTTCCCCCATAACCATGTAGCAGATAAAGCACTGGGTAACGTTTTGAAATATCAACATCATAACTTGGTGGAAGATAAACATAAAAATATCTTTCCTCTCGAAGCCATTGCGAATAAAATCTGGCTCTGAAAAACCTGCTTCTATTTCCAATTTCAACAAGTGAACCGTTTTCAAATTTAAAATATCTTATCTGCTCGTCGCTAAATTTTAAGACACCGGAAGTGTCTTTTATAAGCCTAACATAATCAGCAATTAATATGCTATCGTTATCAGGCGAATGATAAACTTTAAAATCGACATAATCAATCGAATATCTATTGCCGAGCAAAAAACTGCTAATTTGATCTAAATCTCTTTTCCACACCGTGTATGTTTTCTCATTCTCCCTATATTTCAAACTTAAAAACCCAAGATATGATGACAATCTTCCCTGAGCCAGGAGCGTATCCATAATCTTGACAGTGTAATATACCGCGTTATATTTATCCTCATCTGCAAATTTTTTCTTCTCGCCCTTCATAAACCACAATTCATCTCTCGAGATAATCAAAATTGGTCCCTCATAAATTCCGCCACCCAAACCTTTATCTTCAACTCTAACTGCTATCACATTGTCGGAGTCGTAGTTTATAAGATCATTCGGGATAAAATAAATTCTTTCCTGCGTCCATCCATTTGTTACACCAATTAACTCACCGTTGAAATAAACCAAATCGTTATCGTCAATTTTCCCAAGATAAAGATAAATTTTTTTCGTTTTGAAATGAGATGGGATATTTACATGTTTTCTATACCATGCAACGCCGTCAAAGTTATAACCTTGTTTTTCCCATTGCGATGGCACTTGAATTTCCACCCATCCAAATTCATCAATTTTTGTTTCGCTCCAGTTTCTATCATCACCAATTCTAAAAAGCCATTTCCCCGAAAGTTCTATTCTATCTTCCTTGTGAATATATTCAGATTTTTGCAATTTATCCCCGCCACATCCGAAGAATAAAAATCCAGCGACTAAAAAAATAAAAAGGATCATCTTTGAGCCTCGTTTGTTTTAACTATCCTTTTGACTATTTCTTTTATCAACATAGAGAATTCATTTTTAACTTTATTTGCAACCTGAGTTACCTCTTCGTGCGAAAGTTTATGCGGACTGATTCCAGCAGCGTAATTTGTTATGCAAGATATACCAAGAACTTTCATCCCCAGATAATTTGCAGTTATAACCTCTGGAACAGTTGACATTCCAACTGCATCTGAACCGATTTTCCTTAGCATTTCTACTTCAGAAGGTGTTTCATAATTTGGACCTCGAACCCCGCAGTAGACGCCCTCTCGAATTGGAAGTCCAAGCTCAATCCCAGTTTCAACCGCAATCTTGCGAAGTTTTTCATCATAGGCTGGGACATTAAACCTGTTTATGTTCGGCGAAAAAATTTTCAAAGGATTTAAAAACATAAAATTTATATGATCCGCAATAACCATTAGATCTCCGGGCTTGAAATTCTTATTCAATCCGCCTGCTGCATTTGTCACGATCAAAATTTTAGTACCAAGTTCATGCGCAACAAGTACAGGATATATTGCGTTTTCAACTTTTCCAGACTCATAAAAGTGAATTCTTCCCTGAAACCCAAGTATATTCACTCCATTTAACTTCCCGAATACAAGATTTCCAGCATGACCTTCAACAGTTGAAACAGGATAATTTGGGATTTCATTCGTTTTAATTTTTATTTTATCCTCAAACTCCTCAGCAAGGTCACCAAGACCGGATCCAAGAACCAATGCTATTTCAGGTTGAAAATTTCCGATCCTGCTTCGAATGTAATTTACGCTTTCCTTAACCTTATCGAACATTTTTAAATTTATGCATCAATTTTTGAAAGAGATAAAGTGAAATCAAACCCAAAGCGACAGCAAACCACAAAGTCGCAAATCGAATTATAATTGTTACCGCAACCGCTATATCTTTTTGAACTTTATTTAAAACCAACAAGCCAGTCATACTTCCCTCCGTCAATCCAAGTCCGCCCGGCAACATTGAGATCGCACCAGCTATGGTTGAGAAAGAATAAATGAAAGTTGCAAGATTAAACGAAAAATTCACCGAATACGCTTTTAGCACAATGTAAAAACCGAGACACTCAAAAGACCAAGACAAAATCGAAATCGCAACAGCAGGAACCAAAACCTTGACATCGACAAGTTCCGAGATGCTATCATAAGCGATGTGAATTTTATCTGTAAATTTACCACCTGTTATTTTTCTCGCCCAATTCAAAATTGGATAAAAAATCTCTTTTCTACTTACGATAAAAATCCCACCCACAATGGCAAGCCCAACGCTTACGATAACCTCACTACCATAATTAAAATAAAAAGAGCCATACAAAGCCAAAACAACAAGAGCAAGAAAATCAACCAATCTCTCCGTAACAACAATCGGAGCGGAGCGAGAGATTCGAACATCGTCTGTTAGTTTTAGAAGATATGATTTTAAAGCCTCACCAAACTTCCCGGGCGTAATCGACATCGTAAGTCCACTTACAAAAATTATAAAACTTTTAAAGGACGAGATCTTTATCCCAAGCCTTCTCAAATAAAACTCCCACCTCAAAAATCGAACGATGTAATTCAAAAGCGAGAGAAACAAAACTGGAATTATAAAAGCCCATTTAAAATCTCTTAAAGCGGTGAGAAGTTTTTCAAGATCAGCGTAAATGGTTAGTATGATTAAAATTAAGGTTCCGATTAAAATTGAAATAAGGATTTTCTTATGCAAGCCTTCAATCATCAGATAAAAACTTTTTCATTGCAAGATAAAATCTCGTCAAAGGGAAACCGACGACATTGTAAAAGCAACCATTTATCCTCTCAACGAATACAGCGCCGTAATCATCCTGAATGCCATAGGCACCTGCTTTGTCGAGCGGAGATCCAGTTGCGACATATTCTTCAATTTCATCATCGCTTAATTCTCTAAACTTGACATCTGTAACTTCAAAATCAGAAATTATTTTATTCGTTTTTGTGTCCAAGATTGTAAATCCAGTGTAAACTTTATGCGTTTTCCCCGATAACATCTTGAGCATTTGTTTTGCCTCGTCTGGATCCTTTGGCTTATTAATTATTTGACCATCGAGAACGACAATTGTATCGGCAGAAACTACAATGGCGTCGTCATAATTTTTCGCAACCTCAAAGGCTTTCTTTTTCGAAAGTTCCAAAACATATTCCTCAGGTGAAATCGTCGGATGCGAATCCTCATCAATTCCGCTTGGATGAATTATGAAGTTTAAACCAATTTGTTTCAAAAGGTTTTGTCTTCTGGGAGAAGCGGATGCGAGGACGAGCGTTTTGTTTATCTTTAGCATGCCAAGATTCTATATTTATTAACAAAAAATCCCGACACAAGGTCGGGATTAAAATTAAGAAATGAAATTTTTAAATTCAATTAACTACAAATTAACTTACCTAAACATAGCCTTTATACTACCCCAAGTTCGCTTGACGCTTGAAACTTTGTGAAGGACGGTTATCGGTCCAACATAAAATGAACCACTGTTTGTCACAACCTGAAGCCTGTAAAAATAGATATTATCGGTTTGTTTAAACGCGGATGCGTCGATGTATTCGTAAATTGAATTATTCCCCTTTGGAGCTATTTCCGCCAATTTTAAAAATTCGCCAGATTGATTTGCACTTCTTTCAAGCACAAATTTTTGAACCCCTGTTTCATCTGATGTTTTCCATCGTATGATAACATTATCATTATAGCTTTGCGCTGTGAAATACTCAACCACTGTCCCTGCCATGACCAGCACAAACCCAAGAAACAGCCAAATAAAAAGTGCTTTTTTCATATCTCACCTTATTTATTTTGCCTTCGTTTTAAAAGTAATACAATTTTTCATCAAAATCAAGTTTTGGCTGATGTCATATTGTGAAAATACAGGTATATCAAAAACTTAAAAACTCTACTTTTTAAAACTTACTCGAACCCCAACTGAAATACTAAACGAATTAACAGGATATCCAACGCGCTCATCAAAAAATGTGTTGTACTTCAAATGAAAATCAAAATATAAATAATCCAATTCCTCAGCAAACAAAATCCCAATACCAACACCCGAACCAAATCCTAAGGTTAAAAAAGACAGATAATCTTGCATTTCCCCTCTCCAAAAAGAAGAAAACTCTTCACGGATAAAATGAAGACCAAACTCCGCACAAAAATATGGTCTAAACTCCCCAACACGTACATAATATCGAAAACCAAGCAATGGCAATGATAAATCTGTATAAACATTTTTCCATACAAGCTCCTCTTTACTCAAATAAAACTTTTCCCTCTTCCATCGATAAAAACCAAAATTTGCTGTAAGTTCAGAGGAAGAATCTATTCGATAGTGTAGCATAAATGAATAACCAATCGTTCGCCCATATGTGTCATAAAATATCCCAACCGGAGATACAAAATCTACCTTTGCTGTTACCCCGATTTTCCCCTGCGCAATAACTGCATGAGAAAATGTAAATAACAAAACCAAAATTAAATGCTTCATAACAATTTATCCTCATTTTTTCAAAAATTAAATCTTTCTCAAACGAACTCTGAACCTGCCCTCAGTAAATGAAATAGTATCTTCAGTTCGTTTACGCTGTGGAGGAGTAATGCCCAATTGTTTTAACCTTTCTATATCTTTATACCAATTTGGATCAATTAAGAAAGTTACCTGAAACGTCCCCTCGATTACGCCTGTGGATGAATCATACGATGTAATTATCATCCTATTGCTCGGATCACCATTTGGAAGATAACCAACAATGACAACATCCCAATCTATCTCCGTGAAAGACGCACCATATGGCTCACCGTTCTCCCCTTCCCACTGGTTTAAATCATACACACCAACAATACTTTCGGAGGCGGGAACTCCAAAATCTAGAGATTCATAATAGTAAGAATTGTAAAAATAATTACCCCCTATTATTAATACATCACGATCACGGACTATTATAGCATTCGCAGTTACCCTCCATTTCTTACCATTCACTTTTGCCTCAATATACCACTCCTCATCTATTTTATCACTCTCAACATTCAATATCCCACAACTTAAAAATGAAAACGCAAAAATTAAAGCCATTTGCTTAAATACTCCCATATCTTTTCACCTCCTTTATTTCATTAATAAAACACGTTGATATGCTGTGTAATAACCCGCCTGTAAACGAATTATATATACCCCGCTTGGTAAACTAGAACCATCAAAACTTACCCTATGAACACCCGCTGTCATAAATGTTTTATCTAACAACCTCCCTGTGGTTTCAATTTTTGTTTTTCACTAAAATAAGCATACAAAAAATTTTTTAATTTGTCAAGTCTTCAATTCCCCTCAATTTGTAAGAGAGTGTAATGTGAAAATCACCTTAAAAAATAAAAAGGCAAAGCAAAAGACGCTTCGCCTTAAATTATTGCGCGGGCAAATAGCAATTCATCCCTATCTCACCAAAACCATCTTCTTTACATCTCTAAATTTACTTGCTTCAAGAATATAGAAATAAACCCCGCTTGACAAATTGCTTGCGTTGAAATTAACCCTATACCTTCCAGCATCAAGTTCTTTATCAAGCGGATGATTATCCATCTACAGTTCCCAAAACTTACTCCTCATCCTCCTTCCTAATAATCACCATCTTCCCAAGGGTTGTAAAAACTCTTAAAATTGTCGTGCTTATCGAATCAAGCATAGCGAAAAATGATTTAGCTTGAACTTCGGGCATCCTCGCAAGAACCACTGCGCTTGTCATCCTTGAAACAAACGATAAAAAGAAAAGAATATGCATATTCCCAAACCTCAATGTAAATATCTCGATAGAAAAATCTTTGAACAAAGTCGCAATATATCCAGCTAACATCGAAGCAATTAAATAACCAAAACCTGAAAAAATCGAAATAATGGCAACATATGAAGAGCGACTTTTCTTTGGAGACATTGACAATAGCATACTAAAAGCGGAAAGATTAAACCCACTCCATGCGATCCCAGTCATTATCGCATCGAGATAAAGCGGAAGGATAAAATCGGGCGTCGCAAGTAACCAAAGAACAGGAATATAAACGATATTTGAAGCATTAAACATAAGCACATTTTTAGCCCCAAATCTATCGATCAATTTTCCCCACCATTGAGAGAAAAAAATATTCAAAGACATAGTCAGCATATTGAAAATCGCTATCGTTGAAAAATCCACTTTTAAGTTCGCCAACATATGATATGCCATAAAAGGCGCAGAAAGACCCACAGAGAAATTCCACTGAGCAAAGAAGAAAATAAACTTCTTAAAATTTTTATCCTTGAAAGGTTTCAGCATCTCGTCCTTTAAAGAACTTTCCCTTTCAAATTCGAAACTTACATCTGGATGATATTTGAAAAGCACTGTGGTGATAAGTCCACTTATAAAACAAATGGATGCGATGACAGCAAATCCAATTTTTT
>FWWL01004552.1_pt1 | contig 23197 bp, 17 predicted proteins | sample 2228331 | NCBI WGS metagenome assembly FWWL01 (sample SAMEA103939775, study PRJEB20133) | metagenome | reverse complement strand
CAACATGGGCGAATGTCATGAACGCCTGGAACATGCGTTTGCTCGGCTTGCCGCCGAGATAGAAACGTGCCGTCGCTGCCCGCGGTTAGTGGCCTGGCGCGAGCACGCTGCGGCGCATCCTCCTCGCCGTTTTCGCGGGCAGAATTACTGGGCTCGCCCCGTGAGCGGTTTCGGTGATCCCCATGCTCGACTGCTCGTCATCGGGCTGGCTCCGGCCGCCCATGGTGGTAATCGCACCGGCCGCATCTTCACGGGTGATCGTTCCGGCGATTGGCTTTTTCGCGCGCTACACCGGGCAGGTTTTGCCAACCAGCCACTTTCGCAAGACCGCGATGATGGCTTGCAGCTGACCGATTGCTTCGTCACTGCCGTTGCGCGGTGTGCTCCGCCCCAGAATAAGCTTCGCCCCGAGGAAATTACCGCTTGTCGGGACTACCTAAGGCGCGAAGCACAACTCCTGTGGCCACGCTTGCGTTGTGTGGTCGTGCTTGGCCGCGTGGCGTTCGATTGGTGGGTGCGCTATCTCCAAGAGCGCGGTTTTCCCATCGTGAAAAGCTCCTGGCAATTTGCCCACGGCCGTGAGTTCGTCCTTGAAGGTGCGCCACGGCTTTTGTGTTCGTTTCACCCAAGCCAACAGAATACCTCCACACGGCGTCTGACCGAGCCGATGTTCGACGCGGTGTGGGGGCGTGCGCGGGAGATTGTGGATGCCGACAACCCAGCAGAGTGATGCTGTGCGCCCAAGAAAACCACTCCTCATTGGTGCGCATGTGAGTGCGGCCGGTGGCCCCCTGCGCGCGCTCGAGCGAGGCGTCGAAGCTGGCTGCACCGCCATCCAGATCTTCGTCAAGGGCAACACGCGATGGGAGTTCCCGCCACTCGATCCACTCGAGGCAAAAGTGTTCCGAACGAAGCGTCCCACAACTCCCATCCAGGCTGCGATCGCTCATTCCATCTATCTTGTTAATATGGCGACTGCTGACCCGTTGCTCCGCCAGCGGACAATCGAGAACCTCGTTGATGAATTGAAGCGCTGCGAGATGCTAGGGCTCGAGGCACTTGTCGTTCATCCCGGCGCTCACGGCGGGGCGGGAGTCGAAGAAGGAATCGCTCGTGTGGCCGAAGCCCTCGACGAAATCTTTGCCGCTGCAGGCCGCGGACGCTGCCGGATCTTGCTGGAAACAACAGCGGGTCAGGGGACGGCGTTGGGGGCACGTTTCGAAGAGTTGCATGCGATCATGCGCCAGGCGCGCTGCCGCTCGCGCTTGGGGATTTGCCTCGATACGGCCCACGTCTTTGCTGCCGGCTATGACTGGCGCACGAGGGAAGGGTATGCGCGCCTGTGGCATGATTTTGACTCGATCCTCGGACGCGACAAACTCTTCGCCATCCATCTCAACGATTCAAAAGTGCGCTGTGGCTCGCGCATCGATCGCCACGAGCACATCGGCCAAGGACTCATTGGTGCTGAAGCGTTCCGGCGTCTCCTGCGGGATCGCTCCCTGCGTGGTCTGCCGATGATCACCGAGACTCCTCACAGTCCCGACGTGGAGGAGATCCGCTGGCTTTTTGCGGCGGCGCGGGGTCGACGCGCGGGATAGGCTCGTCGAAGCTTTCCCCGCCGCTTCCCTCTGAGGGGGAAGCTCAACCGAAGACGGCTTGCCTTGACGGGCATGCCCCAAGGAGTCAGCTCCCGAGCATCATGAATTGTTTGACGCTGTGCCACCTCGTGCCCGTCGTGGGTACGTCCACTTTTCGTGTGCGTGGGGGATCGTCGCCGCCACGAGTGTCCCGACTTTGATCCGCGCTAGATGGCTCTTATGTGCGCGAAATTGTTCGAGGCGGCCCCGAGCGCGCCTCTTGCGGTTTGCCCGCCAACGTGGTTTTCTCCTGCCTTACCCCGTGTCACGCGATGACGAGAACAGCAGCGCCTTGGAGACGTCCTTGGCGCAGGGCTTCGAGGGCTTCGTTGGCCTCCTCCAGCGCAAAGGGTTGAACGTGGGTTCGGATTTCCACTCTCTCCAAAGCTCGGAAGAAGTTGATCCCATCACCCCTCTGCAAATTTGCCACCGACCGAATGATGCGTTCGTGCCAGAGATCGCGGTACGCAAACGAGGGGATGTCGCTCATGTAGATGCCGGCGCAAACGACAACTCCCCCCTTACGAACCGCACGAAGCGCCGCGGGCACAAGAGCTCCAACTGGTGCGAAAATAATCGCAGCGTCCAAAGGTCGCGGGGGGCGTTCGTCGCTGAAGCCAGCCCATGAGCAACCTAACTCCACCGCGAAGCGGCATCCCTCCTCATCGCCTGGCCGGACAAACGCATAGACTTCTCGCCCTTCTGCGCGCGCGAGCTGCGCCAGAATGTGGGCACTTGCACCGAACCCATAGAGCCCCAGCCGATGCGCTTTGTCGCTCGCGAGAGAATAAGCCCGATAGCCAATGAGTCCAGCGCAAAGCAAGGGTGCCGCATGAAGCGGATCGATGTTGGGGGGGAGGCCAAAGCAATAGTCAGCATTGGCCACCGTGAATTGCGCATAGCCTCCGTGCCGTGTATAGCCCGTAAACGATGGCGCATCGCACAGATTCTCCGCATCGTGGCGACAGTACCAGCATTGGCCACATGTGCCCCCAAGCCACGGAATCCCCACCCGCTGTCCGATTTCAAAACTCTCGACGCCTTCTCCACATGCCTCGACGCGTCCGACAGCCTCGTGGCCGAGGATGAGAGGCAAAAATGGCGGCGGCGGAAGTTCGCCATCGACAATATGCTGATCCGTTCGGCACACACCACATGCTTCCACGCGCACCAAAACTTCCCCCGGCCCAGGGTTGGGACGATCCAACTCGGCCAGTCGCAGCCGCTGGCCTGGTTTTTCAAGAATCATCGCCTTCATGATGTTATCCTCATCTCGGCGAATCGACGTATGAGCCCTCTGACTTTTCGTGAGACCACAGCCTCGAAAGCTCACCCGCGACACTTATTACAAATCACAAAAGAAGTGCCCAGTGTTTTCCAGGTTGATAGTTTTGACGTGATTATTTTCATTCTATGCTCTGAAAGAAACAGTAAAAGCGATCCAAACTCTAGGGGACGATGAGAGAATTCCATATAACGACGAGCGCACGGCGTCAGTTCCTCGACATTACTGCGCGCGTTCGCGAGGCGGTGGCTGAAAGCGGAGTGCGCGAAGGGCTGTGCGTTGTGTACTGTCCCCACACAACAGCCGCTATCACGATCAATGAGCATGCTGATCCCGACGTTGTTCGAGATATCGACGCCGTGCTTACAAAACTTGCGCCGCGTCGGGGAGATTACGCTCATGTCGAAGGCAATAGCGACGCTCACATTCAATGCTCTCTTCTCGGTCCTTCGCAAACACTGATCATTCACGCTGGGCGCCTCGTCCTCGGAACTTGGCAGGGCATCTTCTTCTGTGAATTTGATGGCCCGCGCCAGCGCACGTTCTACGTCAAGATTCTTCCGCAAACGGGGGAAGGCTGAAGAAGATGAGCAATCAAACGGCAACCAATAGTCATCCTCAAGACTCTGTGCTTTTCGCCGATCTCGGCGAGGGGTTCTATGTGATTCAGGTCAGAGGCAAAGGAACCTTTGCCAACAGTGTTGGGTTTTCGAAATTGATCGAGCGGCTCGCTCAACAGCGGGGACCCGGCCACTACCGCTTTGTCATCGACCTCGACCAGTGCGAAACGATGGATTCCACGTTCATGGGGGCGTTGAGCGCTGCTGCCTTGCGTCAGCGCAGAGAATGCCAGCAGCCGCTTGTTGTGACCAACGCTAATGACCATGTGAAGAAGCTTCTGGATACCTTGGGAGTGAGTAAGTTTGTGCAGATGGGAAGCGGCGCGAGTGCAAACGTCCCGCCAACAGAGCAGGCTCGCTTTCAAAAGGAAGAAGCTTCTCAGGTCTCGATGCTTGAACGCATTGTCCACATGATCGAAACTCATGAGACCCTGTGCGAGATTAATAGCGAGAATCAGGCTCGTTTTGAAAACGTGCTGAAGTATCTCCGCGAAAGCCTCGAGAAAGAGCAAAAGGCTGCGGGCGACGGAGCCTAGGCCGTGAGCTTTAAGCGGAGCGATTCCTTTTGGCATCCTCCACAAGCTCAGCAAGCAAAGCCAGCGCGTCTAAAGGTGTTAGCTTGTTGACATCTATCTCGCGCAGGCGCTGGAGAATCGGGTCTTCGAGAAGATCGAAGAACGTGAGCTGCACGGCTTCCTTTTCGCTGCGGCGTCGCGCACCCGACTGCACGCGGATTTCCGTGCCCTCTTCCAGTGCGCGCAGGAGTTCTTTGGCCCGGCGTATCGCTGCTCGCGGAAGTCCCGCCACCTGCGCGGCGTAAATGCCATAGCTTCGATCCGTGGCTCCGCGGACGATCTTGTAAAGGAAGGCCACGCGATCTTCTTCTTCGAGCACCGCCACGTTGTAGTTGCGCACGCGTGGCAGCGCCTCCTCCAGCTCCGTCAGTTCGTGGTAGTGCGTGGCGAAGAGCGTCAACGGTTGGCGCCCTTTCGTGTTGTGGAGAAACTCAATCACGGCCCACGCGATGGAGAGGCCGTCGTAGGTCGATGTGCCGCGTCCAATCTCATCCAAAATGACGAGCGATTCGTTGGTGGCATTGTTGAGAATGTTAGCCGTCTCGCTCATTTCCACCAGGAAGGTGCTTTGGCCCCGCGCGATCTGATCCATGGCGCCCACGCGCGTAAAGATGCGATCGAGGATCGGAATGGTCGCCTGGCGGGCGGGCACAAACGAACCAATGTGGGCCATGAGAGCTATGAGGGCCACTTGCCGAATGTAGGTGCTCTTGCCCGCCATGTTGGGGCCAGTGATGAGCAGAATCTGATTCTCTCGGTGGTCAAGCAAGGCGTCGTTGGGCACAAAAGGTTGCCCCAGATCCAGCGCTTCAAGGACTGGATGGCGGCCATCGACGATTCTCAGGACGGCCTCCTCGTCGTTGGGCACAAGTTCCGGGCGGCAGTAATTGCCCGCGACGGCCGCATGCGCGAGGGCCAGGAGAGCATCGAGTGTGGCCACACTGGCGGCCGTGCCTTGGATGGCGCGTGCTTGGGCGCAAACGCTCTCGCGTAATCGCTCAAAAATCTCAAATTCGAGCTCCTGGATGCGCTCCTCCGCGTGAAGGATGATTTCTTCCTTTTCTTTGAGCTCCGGCGTGATAAAGCGCTCTGCCCCCACCAGAGTCTGCTTGCGGATATAGGAGGGCGGCACGCGATCCAGGTACGAATTCGTTACCTCGATGTAATAGCCGAAAACCTTGTTATACCCGATCTTGAGATTCGGGATGCCAGTGCGCTCAATTTCTGCCTGGCGCATGGCAGCAATCCACGACTTCGAGTCGTGGGCGATTGATCGCAATTCGTCGAGTTTCGGGTCAAAGCCGCTTGCGATGATGCCCCCCTCGCGCACGGTGGCGGGAGGATTGTCGATGATGGCGCGCAGTTGCTCCACAAGCTCCGGCAGGGGATCGAGCCCCTCGCACACTCTCGCCAGAAGCCCCTGGGGCGCGAATTGCTCAAGTGATGCACGCAGCCGGGGAACAAGTTCGAGTGACTGGCGCAGCGCCACAAGATCGCGCGGGTTTGCCGTCTTGCAGACAGCACGGGCCACAATCCGCTCAAGATCCGCAACGCCTCGCAACGTCTCGGTCAAGCGGTGACGCAGCGTGTAGCTCTCAACCAAAAGCTGCACTGCGTCGAGTCGCTCTGTGATACGGGATCTCACCCGTAAGGGCTCAAGAATCCACGAGCGCAGCAACCGCCCCCCCATGGCGGTCGATGTGTGATCGATTACTTCAAGCAGGGTGTTGCGCCGCGTGGCATCCGAGAGATTCGTCACAAGTTCGAGCGAGCGCTGGGTTGTGACGTCAAGAATCATGTACTCACCAGGCTCGTAGAGCCGCAGCGAAGTGATGTGTGACAGCTGAGCGTTTTGCGTCTGGCGCAAGTACAGCAAAATCGCCGCCGCTGCGCAAATGCCCAGGTCTCTTCCCTCCACGCCAAATCCCGCGAGGTCATGGACGCCAAAGTGCCGCAACAGAAGTTCTCTTGCCTGGCTGGGCGACACGGGCCCCTCGACAGTCGCTACAGCCGGCCGACGTTCACCCGAAACGTGAGGGCGCTCCTCATGGATCCCCTCGGCCTTCTCGGCGGCCTCGCTCAGGGGAAGCTCGGAAGCGTCTCGCCGCCAGCCAAGAAGGTCCTCCAGCATGACGCGTTGCTCCACCGGCATGACGACTTCAGCAGGTTGCAGGCGCCCGATTTCATTAGCGACGCGTTCTCCTGCCGCTTTGTCCACAAACTCGGCAATAGAGAAGTCGCCCGTTGAGAACTCGAGCGCAGCCAAGCCGAATTTCCCATCCTGCGCAAAAATGCCAACAAGATAGTTATTTGCCTTGTTATCAAGGAGGTTTTCCTCGACGACGGTGCCCGGCGTTACTACCCGTACGACTTCCCGCCGCACGACGCCCTTGGCGTGCTTCGGGTTTTCCATCTGCTCGCAGATGGCCACCTTGTAGCCGGCACGGATCATCTTCGCCAGGTAAGGCTCGACGGCGTGGTAGGGCACGCCGGCCAGGGGGATGGGGTGGCCCTGCGCATCAGTGCCACGGCTCGTCAGCGCGATCCCAAGCACGCGCGCCGCCACCTTGGCGTCGTCGTGGAACATCTCGTAGAAATCGCCACACCGGAAAAACAAAATGTGGTCCGGGTGTTGCGCCTTGATTCTATGGTACTGGCGCAGTAGCGGGGTGTCGGCGCTGGGTTGGCGCTTTGTGTCTGTCATGACCTTGGTCGACGGCCCATTTGGCTTGTCGGGGGCTTGGGCGACAGCTGCCTGGAAGCACAACGCCCCTTAGCCAACGATCTCTTCCGGAGAAAAGAAGTTTGCAATCTCAATGGCGGCGCGCTCGGGCGAATCGCTGCCGTGGACAAGGTTTTCCGTGGTGGAAAAAGCAAAGTCGCCACGGATCGTTCCGGGGGCAGCCTCCGTGTGGCGTGTCTTGCCCATCATCATGCGTGTCAGCTCGACGACATCCTCCCCTTCGAGAACCATAGCCACGACGGGGCCACTCAGGATGAACTTCTCTAAATCCGGGTAAAACGGCTTGTTGACGTGCTCTTCGTAATGGCGACGAGCCAGCTCGGGCGTGAAGCGCAGCATCTTCATCGCCACAATACGCAGCCCTTTGCGCTCGAACCGACTGATAATCTCACCCACCAAACTCCTGCGCACTCCGTCGGGCTTCACAAAGATCAGTGTGCGTTGAGCCATTCCTCAAACCTCGTTTTTTCCAGAGTCTTGCAATCGAATCTCAGCATAAGCAGGGGGAGGCTTCTGCGCTGTCAAGCTTTCACCGCGAATGGAGCGCATAGAGTGAGAGGCCATCCTCTTCGCCCGGCTCGAAGTGCTGATGGAGTTCTCGCGCCCGCACACGGCTGCTCACGATCCCCTCTGGCCGGAAGCGAATCATGAGAATGAGAATGATGCCATAAATGATGAAACGCATGTCGGGCACCCACGGAAGGGAGGCGAGCCACTTCGACACTACTGGCCACCATTGAAGGAGATCTGCAAGATAGCGGGCCGGACTAGTACGCAAGAGCTCCACAAGCGAAACGAGCACGGCAGCACCGACGACCGGGCCAAGAACCGTGCCCATCCCGCCAAGGACTACATAGCACAGGACGTAAACACTCGTCATGAACTCGTAATTGCGGTAATCAACAAGCGTCAGGTAAGCCCCTTGAAAGGCCCCCGCAAGCGCGCCGATGGCCGCGCTGACAGCAAAAGCGAGGGTCTTGTACCATCGGGCGTCGATGCCGCAAGCTTCCGCTGCCACCTCATCCTCGCGGATGGCCAACCAGGCGCGGCCAACGCGAGACCGAGCCAGGCGATCTGTCACGAACATGCATAGCCCCAAGAGCGTCGCCGCCAAGTACCAATAGGGGACGCGATCAACTCCCGTGAAGACCAGGCGCAACTTCTCCGGTGCCGTTCCCAAAATGGGCGCGAGCCAGGAGAAATCCAGAACGGGGCGTGGAACGTCCGGATAACCGGCAGGTCCTCGCGTCACGGTCACCCAGTTTTTTGCAATCATAATAACAAGTTCGCTAAAACCAAACGTCACGATGGCAAAATAATCGCCCACAAGGCGCAAAGTGGGAATCCCCAAGATCATGCCCCACAACGCCCCATGAAGCGCTGCAGCGGGAGCTGCTGTCCAGAAGCTCCAGCCGTACTCCTTCATGAGGATGCCCGCCGTATAAGCCCCAATGAGCATGAAGCCCGCGAATCCAAGATTGAGAAGCCCGCAATAGCCGACAATGATATTGAGCCCCAGTGCTGCGATGGCCGCAATCGCCACGAGAATCGCCACATTCAATGTGGGGGCAAAAGAAGCTGCCGGAACAACAAGGCGCATGAGCGCCGGCAGGACGAAAACCAGGATGAGGTAAACGCCCGCAGCCACCAATCGCCACTGTCGCGGTGTGAGTTTCTTCATGCTGTTCCCTCAGGCTCGCTTTGCTGTTGCTTTTCCCAAAAGTCCCGTTGGACGGAAGACAATCACGAGAATCATGAAAGCATAGGCCACGCCCAACTGATATTGGCTGGGACGGCCGTAGTTTGCCATGAATTGTTGGAAGCCGGCGCGCGTGACCCACCCCCAACGCTCAAAGACTTCAAATATGGGAAACGTGTCGAATGCGTCAAAGAGAGGAACAAAGCTGTAGATGATGCCGATAATCATTCCCCCAATCATGGCGCCCGTGAGATTCCCAATGCCCCCCAGCACGGCCGAGGCAAACGCCAGGATGCCAACGATGTAGCCCATCTGCGGATAGAGAGGGGTGCCGCGGAGCACGTAAAGAGGCGCCACCAGCGCGGCTAGCCCCGCTCCGATGGCGAACGCAAGGGCCACGACACAGTCCACCCGGATTCCCATGAGGCTCGCCGTCACGCGATCCTGCGCGCAAGCCCGCATGGCCTTGCCTGTGCGCGTGCGCAGGACAAATGTCTGCAGGACAGCCATGGAGAGAACGGCCACCACAATGATGATTGCATCAAGCACCGAAAGCTCGAGCCGTGTGTCGCCAATTGTGGCCAGAGTCAGGCGGCGGCCAGTGAAAAGGGCGGGCACGCTTGCAGCCGGGAAAAAGCGACTCGCGCTGCCCCACGTGACTTGGGCCACATTTTGAAGCAAAAGCGACAAGCCAATGGCCGTGATGAGGGGAATCAAGCGGGGCGAGGAGCGCAACGGCCGGTAAGCCAGCCGATCCATCGTCACGCCCAAGCAGCTCGCGTAGGCAATCGCCAGCGGATAAGCGACCAAAAACGGGACCACGGGTTTGCCACCCCACTGGGGAAGAAGAAATGTGTTCAGCCCTGCCACTGTCACACCGGTGGCCAAAGCGATAGCCGCTCGCGAGCGAGCGTTGCCTCTCTCGCCCAACGCTGTGTGGACGGCTACTGCAACGATAAGGCCCAGAATCCCCGTGATGATGCGTGGCGCAACGGAATCGGGCTGGTCCGGCGCCACAAGATACATCAAGAGGAAATAGGCCGAAAACATAAACACTTCGCCGTGGGCAAAATTGATAAGTTGGATAATGCCGTAAACCATCGAGTACCCCACAGCGATGGCCGCGATGATCGCGCCCTGGGGTAATCCCAGCAGCAGGTAGCTCAAAAATGTCCCCCAGCCTTTGTTAGCCACAACAAAGGCGGTAAAGAGAGCGAAAAGTCCCAACCACACGCCTGCCGATTTCCATGCTGTCGACTTCATGGGTCTCTCTTTCACCGGTTCTTAGTCTTGGTTCAATCCGGATAACAAACGTTTGTCCGCCAGCTGCGCGGTTGACGTTCAGCTGACTCAACGTAGCGCGAGGGCTGCCGTCGCTTGGACCACCCCTCTGAGTCACCACCACGTTTGTCCGTGGGAACGTTAATGCGGTTCCCGTTGAGGCTTGCCTCGATGAGTTCCTTGGGCACCAGAACACAGAAAACTTGCCCTGGTAACCTTTTGGTTACTCGCAAGCACCGCCGTTGCTTCGCCAATCGGGCTACTGCAAGGGACGTGTGCTGCGCAAGCCAACTTTTTGCTTTCTTAACTTTATGGCGGAAACGAGTGCGTTTTGCTTTTCGCAACTCATGGGTTTGGCGAAATATCGCGCCGTCCACTGTGCCGGTGCTATGGGCTGAAAGCGGCCGCCGTTCTTCCAGAATGAAATCCAACGCGGGGCCCCCAGGGGAACCCGGGTCTGTGGACTCGACTTTGTGGGGGATCGTCCGCGCTGAGCTCTGGCATAGTCAGCCTATCACCCACCTTGTCGAGAACCTTGGATCAAGCCGTTGGCGAGCCACCACCTGGTCTCTGCAGAGGCACCTTCTTTTCCACACAATGGCGGAGCCAAAACTGACCGCTTGATAGTGTACGATTGGGCGAAAGCCAAAAAGGCGAGATTTGCAGTAACTGCTGTCGGCAGGCAGAGAAAAGGGGAGCCTGCGACTTCCAGCGCTTCTTGTCACGTCCCGTGTCGCTCTGTCTCACAAGCCCAAAGCATTACCGTCCGCGCTGAGAGCCGGGCAGGGGCAATCACAACCCGGCGGGTGAGTCATTAGCCACCGGCAGGCTGAACCAGAAGGTGGCGCCCTGACCGGCTTGCGAACGAACTCCAATTTCGCCCCCGTTGGCTTCCGCTAATTGCTTGGCGACGGCGAGTCCCAAGCCAATCGAAGTCAGCCCGGCAGTCCTTTTTCTTTGGGCAAAAGACGGAAAGCACTTGAAGACATCTCGCTGTTGTTCGGCGGTAAGTCCCGCTCCCTCATCCTGAACTTCGACGAAAAGCTTGTTTCCGCGTCGATCGATGGTCACAAAGATCGAGGAGTCGGTCGGGCTATACTTCAGCGCATTGTTCAAAATGTTATCGAAAACTCTCGTTACGAACGACGGATCACCCAGAGCTTTTGGAAGATCCGCAGACCATGAACAGTGGACGGTGACCCCCTTTTTGTCACTTGCGGGCCGTTGCAGCTCGACCTGCTCTGTAAGAAGGTGGCCTAAATCGAATTCACACTTTTGTGGATGAAGGTATCCCCCCTCAATCAAGGCCTGACAGAGAACGTTTTGCATGAGATGCGTCCCTTGGCGGCAAGCTTGGCGCACTGCCTCGAGAGACTTGCTCTGAAGATCCGTGAGCGAGCCCAGTTCCCCTAGAGCCAACAATTCGACGTGTCCCGACACCACTCCCAACAGACCACGCATATCGTGGCAGACCATGTTTGTGAGCATGGTGACCTGCTGATTACGCAAGCTGAGGCACTCTAAAATCCGCGCTTTTTCAATGCTGAGGCCCACTTTGCGAGCAATTCGTAGCAAAAGCTCTGCGTGTTCCATGGTGTAGAGCCCCGCTTGGCGAGAAGAGAAAAACAGAAAACCCACTGAGCGCCCCAGTGCCTGAAGCGGAACGGTCAGGCTGGCTCGCATGCCTTCCTTGCAGAGGAGGTAGGTCGAATAGCTTTTGGGGTGCGACTTCAAATACTCTTCAAGATCAGAGATGATCCGTGGCTGTCCGGACTTCAACACTTCCCCAAGCGACGTCGACTCAAGCTTGACCCGGTAGCCTTTACCCAGGAGAGGCGGCCCTTCGCGAAGACGCATATAGACAGCCTCAGCATATGAGGCGTCCTGTTCATCGATCAGCGTTAGTCCGATTCGGTCGTACGGGATGAACTCCTGAAAGCTCTCGAAGATGAAATCTAGGAGCTCTTCCACACTCTTGCCCTCGAGCAAACGTGAAAGTGTGGCATCAAGTGCGCGCTCGCGGCGCCGCTGCTCGCGCAGCTTGGCTTGATACGAAAGGATGGTTTCAACAATGGCGTTTGCGTAAGGCGAATCGAAGTGCGGCGGAGGAAGGGATTCCTCACGCTGGAGGGTTAGGATCCATTCGCAAATGGCCTTGCTGGTGGCTTCTCGTTCGGGAGGTGAGACACCCGATGATGTTGCTTGATGCATTTTTGTTCCTCCTTGCTTGAAATCTAAACTCTCCTTGAAACTCGATTCAGCAACTTCAGGGGGCCCAATGTCATTTGAGCCTTGACGACCTTGCTATTTTCAAGAACGTCCCCACGGCTCAAACTCCTGGCAGTCGCGAAGCCCTAGTCTATTGCAGGAAAACGCGTTTGTCATGGCACGACTTGAGCTCTATGCAACGAAAGACGGCCTGGCGCTCGAAGGCATCTTTCCACGATTTGGCAGGGATGGGCCTTCGCGCCCTGCTCGTCATGGTGCGCTCATCGGCGTGAAGGGGTTCTCCTCCCCGGTGGCTTGCGTCCTAGTTTCGAAGGTCCGCCAGAGGCAAAGCCTATCCAATCGACGACAAGTCATTATTATGCCCCATGCCTCAAGCGTGCGTCCGATGCTCCTCAGGGTGAGCTCACGCTTCACCCCCCGCTCTGCCCGACAGCGCGATGCTGCATGGGGTGCGAGAATAGTCTCCCCTGCCGCGTGCCGACGTTGTTTTCCATCTTTCCAAGGGCCGTGTTTTCATTTTGGGTTTTGTGTTGCATTCGATCCCACAACGGTTGAGAAGCTTCAGCTAGCGTTCGGACGATGACACTTATCAAAAACTTCTGGCAGACGCTCGAACAAAAGATTGATGAGGAAGGTCCCCCTCCCGAGGGGTTCGATGCGGTTTGCCATGTTGTCAGCACGCCCCTTGAGGACAAAAGCATTGCGGGGCGCGAGCTCACTCGCCTGATCCGGCTGAGCCACCGCAAGCATCCCCCCGCGCTCATCTCTCAGTCGAGCATCGACGTTCGCCCGTTTGTCATCCTCATCAGCGCGCCGGAAAAGTCTTTTCCCACGTTTGATGAGCTTTACCAGGCTTATGTCGACAAGAACAGCTATATCGCCGAGTGCCTCATGCTCTTGCGGCCGCACTACGATGTCCCTTACGTCCTCTTTCTCGGTCCGCTGCATTTCTTCCTTTACGATCTGGCGACAGAGGATATCCTGCGATGGAGTAACACCGCGGAGGGGCTCGATGAGTTATTCTTTGGTCCCTTGAGCCGGCGCGAGAATGTTCGCGCCCTGTGGGACAAATTAGCGCGCCGCAGTCGTGCCCAGCGTGCGGAGGAGTTTGCCCACTGGCTTGATCTCTGGCGCGTTTCGATAGGGGCACGCATGGGCGACAGCAGCACGCCCGAATTAGTCCAGGCGATCCTCCAAAAGGCTATTTTGCTCTTCCTTTATGATCTCTATTTTGGCTTTGAGGACGAAGACCTGCGTTTGCGGCGAAATTTTCTAGCCATGCGTCAGCGCAAAACATCAGAAGGCGCAGCGGCCGATTATCCCTTCGACGCTGTGGCTTGGCTCCACCAGGCCAGCGAGGAACTTTTCTCGCGCTACCGCATTGACTTCCTGCAGTGGTCTCCTGAAGAGAGCGCCTTCTTCTCACTCATCGATAATGAGGGCCGGCTCAATTTGCGCCAATTCATCTTTGAGCTCTTCCTCCAGAGCCAGTCGAAATTCGATGTCAACGTGCAGGCGGAGGTTTTTTCTGACCCCGACGCACGCCTCAAAATGTGGAAATTTTCCGTCACCGAAACGCTCGATATCCGCAAGCGCCTGCTGGCCGATGACGTCAACGTCTATGCGCCCCTCGAAGTCGATCTCGATGAGAGTGGGTTGGCCTGGACGCTTCACGTTGTCGGCGAAATCCTCGACTACTGGCGCGAGAAGTGCGAGCGGCTGGAAGAAGAACTCCGGGTGCGCAAGCAGGTGGCGGTCCAATTCGACATGTTCCAGCAACCCGACCTCGAAAATGCGCACATTCCCACGCGCGAAGACCTCTTCCGTACCGTGCTTCCCCAAAGTCTGCGCATCTGGTATTCCGACCGCGCGGAGCGCACGACGCTCGAATTCCTCATGACGCTCAAGATTTTCGAGTTCTGCCGTACGAGGCAAATTCCCCTCCAGCCGCTCGAAAACATGGAAAGCATTTTTGTGCCCAAAGCAGCGCATTGACGTTGCAAATGCCGTGGGCTTGCCATCTCATAGATCGTTTCGCGATTCAAGATCATAGAGGCACCACATGCTCAGAGTTTTGCGATGCATCCTATGCGGTCGAGAGTACGAGCCAACCTACCGTCTGACGTGTGAGACGTGCCCGCCCGGCGAGGGGATTCTCGACGCGATCTACGATTACGAGCATGCGCGGCGCACGCTCACGCGTGAGTCGCTCGCCACGCGCCCCTTCAATCACTGGCGCTATCGCGAGGTCCTTCCCATTTCGTCGGCCACGCCCCTTCCGCCTCTTCACGTCGGGTGGACGCCGGTTTACGAGACTCCGCGTCTGGCCAGTCACCTGGGAGTCGCCAAGCTCTGGCTCAAGGATGACGGCCGCAACCCCACGGCTTCATTCAAGGATCGAGCGAGCAGCATGGGCGTGGCCAAAGCGCTGGAGTTTGGTTTCCCGACGGTGGCTTGCGCTTCTACCGGCAATGCTGCCAGTTCTCTCGCTGGCTTTGCTGCTGCCGCTGGCCTGCGCAGCTACATCTTTGTTCCCGAACGCGCCCCTGAGCCCAAAATTGCGCAGCTCCTGCTGTTTGGCGCCACCGTTCTTCGGGTCAAAGGAAACTACGATGCAGCCTACGATCTCTGCACCGAAGCCGTCGCCCGCTTCGGCTGGTACAATCGCAACTGCGCCGTGAATAGCTATCTTGTGGAAGGGAAAAAAACGGCGGGCTTGGAAATTGGCGAGCAGCTCGCGGCGACGCCGCCCGATTGGGTTGCTGTGAGCGTCGGCGACGGATGCACGATTGCGGGCGTTTGGAAAGGGTTGCGCGAGATGCACGCGCTCGGCATTTTGCCTCGCCTGCCGCGCATGCTCGGCGTTCAGGCGCTGGGTTCCCCAGCTGTGGCGCGTCAGTTCGAGAAAGGGGAGAACGCTCCTTTCGTCAAAGGCGAGGCCGAGACGGTGGCCGATAGCATCTGCGTGGCGATGCCCCGCAATTGGCGCAAAGCCGTGCGCGCCGTGGCCGAGTCCCACGGCACCTATGTCACGGTGAGCGACGAGGAGATCCTCGATGCCTTGCGCGCCACGCCTCAACTCACAGGGGTGTTTGCCGAACCCGCGGCAGCTGCTGCCGTTGCGGGGGTGGCCGCTGCTCGACGCCGCAATATCATCGGCGCCAGAGAATCTGTGCTCGCCGTTATCACAGGCAATGGACTTAAGGACATCCGCGCGGCTATCGCCGTGGCTGGCGCGCCCCATGATATTCCTCCGTCGCTGGACGCTGTGGAAGCCATCGTCGCCCAAAAATCGTGAGAGGGAAGAACCGAAAGGCTATGAAACGCCCACGCACTCAGAAACAAAAACCGGTACCCGTCGAATGGGTCTTTTTCGATGCCGGGGGAACACTCCTTGGCACCAACCCGGAAGAAGAGCACTGGTACGAGCAATTCTTCATCGATGCCTGTCGGGAGCAGGGGGTGGACGTTGCACTTGCCGAGGTGCATAAAGCGCTCCATGAGGCCAACCTCACATGTCCCGTTCATCCTCGGTGCAGTAGCGATGAGCAGGTTCGGCGCTATTGGGAACACATCTACGGTACCGTGTTTTCTCGCCTCTTGAGAAATGGCGATGCCCTGGCTCTGGCCCGCCACTACATTGACCGCTTTGAGCAGGGGGAATTCGTACGGCTCTTTCCCGACACTCTTACTGCCCTCGAGGCCGTGAAGCGCTCAGGCAAACGCGCTGCTATTGTCTCGAATTTTGGTAGCTACCTCCAGACATTCCTTGAGAGGTGCGGGATTCGCCACTATTTCGAGTTCGAGGTCATTAGCGCTTTGGAATGTTGCGAAAAACCGCAGCCGGAAATTTTCCGTCGTGCCTTGGCCAAGGCGCAGGTCGCTCCTGATCGGGTCCTTTTCGTAGGAGACAGTCTCGAGGAAGATTACCGCGCTGCTATGCAGCTTGGCATGCGGGCGGTGCTCATCGACCGCCACGACAAGCACGCCTCGCGTGAGGACGTGCTGCGAGTGCGACGGCTCGACGAAATCGTGAACTATTTCTGATTGAAAATCGTCCCTCTCTCGGGTGGGTGCGTATTCCGCATCACCCTGGCGATGGGGTCTCTTTGTTGCGCAAGAAAGTAGTCGCTGAATCCAGTTTTGTGAGCGAGAGAGTGTGGGTCATGACCGAGGAGACCAAGCCAATGTCCGCAGGCGATTCTTGCAGCTCATGGGAAAGGGAAAAGGCGAAACCGGCGCCGGCTGCAGCGCAATCCGTCGCCACTGGCTCTGGCGCCGCGGCAAAAAGCGCGCTGGTGTCTGCTCCGCAAAAAGATGTGCTCCCCCCGCCACCGACGGAAACAAACTGGGGAATTCCTCCGCTTGATCCAGAGGAGCAACTTCCTCCACGCGGAATCACGCTGGGGATTCGTTTTTTCATCCTTGCTCTTCTCTTTGCGCTCGCTTTCAGCTTTTTTGGTGAGTGGGTCATCCACCGCGTGATTGTGGGCTCGCGGCTCGTCGGAGTCCAAACCCTTCAGGCGGTTGTTGATAAATAAGGTAACTTGATAAGGAATTAGCTGTATCAAGGGCGTCAGTCTCATCCCCCTGTGCGGGTTGTTACACCCTTCGAACCAAGACCCTTTCGGAGGCCAGGAGAGCAAATATGGGGATTGGCAACGACTTGCCCAAAACGAGCGACAGCTTACAGGAAGCCTGGACGCTGTGGCCACAACACCGTCGAGCTCGACTATCGCCAAGCGCACCTCACGCGAACACAGGCGGTAACCACTGTCCGTGGATTGCTGTCCCACGATCCTTCTTGTGCGTTGGTGGAAGAGGGCGAGCGCAGCGTTCAGGGGTGGAGAGCCCCTCTGCCGATCCTCAGGTTTTTTCGCCAGTAGAGTCCAGTGCCTGGAGCACTTTGACGGCCTCGCGTGGCTGATTGCGCTGGGGCCAGTCGCGATACTCGAACGAAAGGCAATTCGGGTTTTCGATGAAAACCTCCAGCCCTTCGTCTCGAACGGCCCGGCGCAGCACTTGGCCGTAATCCTGAACGAGATTCGGACGATGAAGTTTGAAGCCGCGGCCTGTGAGGACGATTTTCTCGATCCCGTGCCGGCGCCCCAACACACGCATGGCCGCCACGGCAAGCAGATTCTCCACCGCTTCCGGCAGCGCTTCCATCGTGCGCCCATCGGGCGTTTGGCGCGGCACCTCGCCGTAGCGGTCGCGCAGCTCTTCCGCCACCTCCTCCAGCTCACGCACCGAGCGCGCCTCCACGATGCGTTTGTAGATGGCGACCCGCTGGCTCTCCACCGGCACATAATCGCTCGGTAGGTTAGCACTCAGCTTCCACTGAATCTCCACTTCGCTTTGCTCCTCGGCCTCGAGTTGACCGCGAACTTCGGCCACTGCCTCTTCCAACATTTTGCAGTAGAGGTCGAAACCGACCTCGGCGATCGTGCCGTGCTGTTCGCGCCCGAGGAGATTCCCCGCGCCGCGGATTTCCAGGTCGCGCATGGCAATGTGGAAGCCTGAGCCCAGCTCCGCGAATTCTTCGATCGCCGCCAGCCGCGCCACCGCTGATTCCGTAATGGGTTGCCCCTGCGGCACAATGAGGTAGGCGTAAGCCTGGCGGCTCTCCCGCCCCACGCGTCCGCGCAGCTGATAAAGCTGCGCCAGACCGAAGGCATCAGCCCGATTGATAATGATCGTATTGACGTTGGGGATATCGAGACCGTTCTCGATGATCGTCGTGGAGACGAGCACGTCGTACTCGCCCTCGATGAATTTGAGCATCACCTCTTCGAGTTCATCATCAGGCATCTGACCATGCGCTACGGCGATACGCGCTGTCGGCACAATCTCGCGAAGCCGCTCGGCCACTTGATCGATGGTTTGCACCCGATTGTGAACGAAGTAGACCTGTCCGCCACGGTTGAGTTCGCGAAGGATGGCCTCCTCGATTTGCTCGGGATCAAAATGAATGATGCGTGTCTTCACTGGATGGCGGTTGGCCGGCGGCGTGGCAATGAGCGACATCGAACGCAAGCCACTCAAAGCCATGTAGAGTGTGCGCGGGATTGGCGTGGCCGTCAGCGACAGGAAATCAACGTTGGCCCTCATCTCCTTGAAGCGCTCCTTCTGCCGCACGCCAAAACGCTGCTCTTCGTCCACGATCACAAGGCCCAGGTCGTGGAACTTGACATTCTTCGACAGCAGGGCGTGCGTGCCGATCACCATATCGATCTCGCCTTTGCGCAAGCCCTCCAAGATGGAGCGACTTTCCGAGGCACTGCGGAAGCGTGAGAGCAGCTCCACGCGAATGGGATAGCCGGCAAACCGCTCACGGAAAGTGTGATAATGCTGCTGAGCCAAAATCGTTGTCGGGCACAGCAGCGCCACCTGCTTGCGTTCCTGAATCGCTTTGAAAGCCGCGCGAATGGCGACTTCCGTCTTGCCGAAGCCAACGTCGCCGCAGATGAGGCGGTCCATGGGGTGTTCGCTGCGCATGTCCGCTTTCACTTCGGCGATCGCCCGCAACTGGTCGGGCGTTTCCGGGTAAAGGAACGATGCTTCGAATTCGATTTGCACGTGAGTATCGGGACCGTAACAGTAGCCCTTGGCGAGCTCGCGTCGCGCATAAAGCTGCGCCAGCTCGCGCGCCATCTTCATGATGGCTTCCTTGCTCTTGCGCCGGCGCTGAATCCATCGCTTTCCCCCCAGCTTGTCCAGCTCGGGCTCTGCCTGATCGGGCCCCGTGTACTTATAGACGTAAGAGATCTTCTCCACCGGTACGAGCAGCCGGCCACCCTCAGCGTACGCAATCTCGAGAAAGTCGTGGGCTTGTCCATCCACGGTTTCGGTGCGGATGCCCACAAATTGACCAATGCCGTGATCGATGTGGACGACGTACTCGCCGGGCTTGATCTCGCGCGGGTCTGCGATGATAACTCCCTTGTAAAGTTTGCGGTGGACGGGACGCCGCCGATAGCGACCAAAAATCTCGCGATCTGTGACCACGTAGAGCCCCGCATCGAGAGCGACGAATCCTTTATGCAGATCTCCCACGGTGACCAGGATTTCGCCGGCGGGTTCCTCATCTCTGAGAGCGCTCAGGTAGCGCAGGCGCTCGCGCACAGGGGCTTCGGGAGCTGCGTCGGCATCCACGTTGGGATCCGGGACCACAGCCGTGGGAAGCCCCTGCTCCGTGAGTAGCTCCTCCATGCGTTGCGCTTGCCCCGCATTGTCGCAAACGACGCAGACGGTGCGCCCTTCGCCTAGCTGCGTGCGGAACTGTGCAGCGTAGTACTCAAACGAGGGGCTCACGCCGTCGAACGAGCGCGTGGCGAAGTCGGCCACCGCGCGCGACTCTTCAACCACGCTGTGGTGGATTTGTCGCCAGCGCGCCAAACGGCCCGTGAGCTCCTCGAGGGAAACGTAAAGCTGCTCAGGCGGCGCAAACTCTCGCGCCGGCTCGGCGCGCTCACGCCAGCGGCGCTGGACCACATTGTGAAAATGGTCGGCCAGGACCGGATAAGTTTCCGGCGTGTCGAGGATGAGGAGGGCATGGGGCGGGAGAAGATCCACGAAGGCCACGAGCCCGCCTTCCACCCCCTCGGCTTCGGCTGCGAGAGCCGCAGCTTTGAGCATGCGCTCGCGCGCAGGCAGCAGCGTCACGCTTTCCAGTTCGCCCTCGCGGCGCAGCGAGCGCTGCGTGTGCACGTCGAACCAGCGGATGCTTTCAATCTCTGTCCCAAAGAGATCCAGGCGCAGCCCGTGCTCGGTGTCGAGGGGGAAGAGATCGACGATGCCCCCCCTCACAGCGAACTCGCCTCGCCGCTCAACCGTCGTGACCCGCTCATAGCCCAGGTTCACAAGCTTGGCTGCCAGCTCGTGGGTGTCAATCGACTGCCCCCAGCGGAGGGTCAATTGATGGGAGCGAATAATGTCGAGCGAAGGGACTCGCTCGAGAATTGCCTCGATCGACGTGACGCACACAATGGGGCGCTCTCGCCTCTCCGCGGCGCTCAGCGCGTGGTAGACCTCGATGTGCTTGAGCTGAGCCTCGAGAGAAGGCTCCTCATCTTCGTAGGGAAGGAGCTCGGATTTGGGATAATGGTAGGAGTCCACGAAGCCGTAGAAGCCGAGGTCGTCGTAGTGATCCGCGGCGCGCTCAGCATTGGCGGTGACGAGCAGGAGGACAGGCGCATCGCCCGACTCCCCGCAACTCTCTGGCGCTAACGTGAGAGCTGCGGCGAGGGTTGTGAGCGCTGAGCCCCGCAATCCCGTGACGACGATTGGCTCATGCGCTGGCGTTTGCCTTTCACCGCGAGCACCCGCTTGCCGATGATCCCCACCAACGACGCCCGCCCGGGCAATCGCTCCACACACCTTCGTGAAAGCGGGGACCTTCGAAAAGCGCCGGGCCAGAAAACTCGACAGGCCCTGTTGTTCCTCAACTGTCTCGGGTCTCATGTGTCCTGGTTTCTCGTCCAACTCACCCAATACCGCGCCTCGACCCGATTCGTTCGTGGGGCTGTTAGGTGCGCCTCAGTTCTGCCGCTCCCATTCACCTCGTGTAGGAAAATCCCTACAAAAATACGGGAAATATTCCTACAAACGTAGGACTTGAAACAGTCCTGCTCTTGGGCTCACAGAGAAGGTAAGCTTTCGAAAGGAGGTCATGGACCAATGCGGTTCAAAAGAGCACTCGGGACGCTGTCTGTGGCGGCAGTTGCGTCCGCGGGTTTTGCGGCGATTAACCTTTCGGCTCCGGAGCTCGCTCAGGGTGATCTGGCTGGCGGGGGAGCCAAAATCAAATTCACCTCGGATCAGGCGGGGCAAGCGGTGGTTTACATCATTGCTCACAATGTTCCGGGGTACAACGCGGGCGAAGTTGTCCGTGCCATTCGCGGCAACATGGTTGTCGGTCTCAATGAGTTCCGGTGGGATGGAAAAAATGCCCTCATCCGGAACCCAAACCTGATTAATCTCGGCATTGGCGCCAGTAATACTGGCGTCACACCCACTGGGATCCTCCCTGACGGGTCGGAAGTTATCCTGCGTGTGACGGCATTCAACCAAGCTCTGTGGAATGCCGATTACGTCATTGGCACGCAGGGCAACCCGCCTATAGGTCGCTATCAAGCGCTCGATGTCGTGAACGGCCGCATTTTTGCTGGTGATATCGGAAACCAGATGAATGTCGCCAGCAATAAGGTCGTCCACATCTTTAATGCTGCGGACGGCTCGAACATTTCGACGTTCGCTTACGGCTCGGTGGTCAACAATGTCACGACAAATGAGCCGTACGACATTTTTGGCGAGTCCGACGGGAGCTACTTTGTTGCATCGCGCTACAGTCCCGGTGGAGTCGGGGGGCCTGGATATGTCTATCATTTTGATAGCACGGGGTCCCTCCTGGCGAACGCTGTGACCAGTGCTGGATATATCCGCAGTGGCGATCGGATCGGCGGCGGCACAAGCTCCATCTTCTATCTACCTGTCAACGGCAACAATTTGATCCGGCGTATTCCTTACGGCGAATCCACAGACAATGCCATTCACACCATCGTCAACAGCGCCCAAGTTCCAGCGTTGCTTGCCCCAAGCGCCATCGCGGCTGTGGACAATGGAGCCAATGTTGCGCCGGTTATCTATGTGGGTTGTGAAAACGCTAGCGTCGGCATTCTCCGGTTGGATTGGAATGGGGCTGGGTACGTCCGCAACAACATCTTCACGAAAAACTTCTGGACGGACCAAAATGTCTCCACGTGGACAATGCTCAGTGTCGCTGGCAACATCACGAACCTTACCGTGACGGGCACAATCGGGACCGTCACATCCACCACCTCCAACGGGCCATGGGGCAACGCCTATTACGGTCTGGCTCTTGCCAATAAAGGTGACGTGAACTCGGACATCTTTGTTCGCACGACTGGTGCCGTCTGGCGTCTGCATCCCGACGGCACGAGTGCTTGGCCGGGCCGCGTCCTGCCGCTGCAGAACAACGGCACGGGTATTGATATTGCCTGGGATGGCACGTACCTGTACTTCACGACGGGAAATGTTGCCGCCTCTTCCTATCCCGGCCGTTGGATTATCCGCGATGCTTTCCCGGATATGGGCGAAGTTGTCAACACATCGCCTCAGACCTGGAATGCTGCCCTCTTGCCGGTCAGCACATCACGACTCTCGATCGAGTAGTGCGTGATTGGTTGATACGCATCCAGATGAAAATTGCGAGCCCGCTGCGCCGCCACGCAGCGGGTGTCTTTTTTTTTGTTTTTTCGCGCACGGACATCCTCGCATTTCGAACAAGATGTCCAGAAGCTAATGTCTATCTTGACTACTGTTTGTCGCTGACGCTCACATACACCCAGAAACAAACGGACTGAGAGGTGAAAAAGATAATGGCCGGGATGCACTTGCTGCACCGTCTCGTGCTACTTGCCATCGGAGCGGTACTTCTTGTCAGCTGTACAAATGATCAACGGTCGGTAGCAAAGCGTGAGGCAGCGACCTCACCAAGCGTTGAAGCAGCTCCCACTACACCATCGCCTGCACCCGGCGGCAGACCGACGCCGGTTCCCCCCACACCCACACCGGAAACAGAAAAACGAGTGACCTTGACGACGACGACGACTCTGCGCGACCTAGCGGCTGAGTTAACGCGTCAACTGGGGGTCGAGTACGCAGCGGACGACGACGTTGCGCAAACCACAATTTCAGTCAATTTCACAAACGCAACACGCGCAGAAGTTGAAACCCAGGTGCGCGAAAAAACAAAAGTCCGCCTTATCTATAGCGACCGCGAAATTCCTGAACAGTGGGTGCATTTCGCCTCTCCAATGGATTAATTCAGAGATTCACGCCACACATTGTGATGAGCCGAGCCGTCACCCGCAGTACCACGTGCGGTAGGGATGCAGATTTTTTGCCCTGGCGCATTGTGATCTATGAGCCGAGAAGGAGCGCTCGTTTGTTTCGCTCCGTCGTTCGGTGGTCAACCGTTTGCCCGCTGCGAAGGTTGTGGGCCAACGAATTTTTTCCTCGGGCACGGTGATTGTAAGATTGAGCTCAGAGCCCGTCGCTGCGTTTTGAAGGCGGTGCTTGTGTTGAGGAGGAGCGACATTCG
>FWWL01004550.1_pt1 | contig 23199 bp, 22 predicted proteins | sample 2228331 | NCBI WGS metagenome assembly FWWL01 (sample SAMEA103939775, study PRJEB20133) | metagenome | reverse complement strand
CTTGCGATGTTGTCGAGGCTTTTATCGCCGTAGCGAGCCTGGCGCTACGCTCCCGAAGCATGGAGGCAAGATCACCGCCGCAAGCGACGAAAAGCCATCAGCCGCAGGTTTCTCACCAGTTGCTTCCTTATCTACCCTCAGCTCCCTGCACACCTGCCCAGTGCCTCCGGCACTCGGAGCATCGGTCATGATGCTACGAGGCCAATATTTGATTTTTATCCCCCTTTTTCCTACAATATATTCATCACATTTCCGAGAAACCATAAGGAGGGGCATATGGTACCATCGAAACATTTTGAAGCCGGAGAATACATCATCCAGGAAGAAGATACCGACAAAACCATGTACATCATCATAGAAGGCAAAGTACGAGTAGAAACCAAAGATCCAGCCTCACAGCAAACCATCGTTCTTGCAGAACTGGGACCAAAAGACTTCTTCGGCGAAACAGCCCTCCTCTTGAACCAACCACGAAATGCCAGTGTAGTAGCCATAACCCCCGTTGATGTTTATCCCATCTCAAGCCTTGATATGTTGGCAGACTATATCGAGATCCATCCCCAGTTTGCCCTCAAGATGATCATGATCATGGCCAGACGTGTTGACCAGATGAAGGAAGCCTACCTCAAAACCTACGGTTACCTCCAGTACGCTAGGGAACTTCTGAACGCCATGCAAGAGAAGTAACCATTCCAACATTTTCACCAAAAAAAATGCATTTTTTCTCTCTTTTCCTTGACGAAAAGATTTTTTTGCTGTATAATGTTTCTATACATAGAAACATTGGAGAAAACATGGAACGCATACGATTACAACGGTTTGTGAGGGAGATTCCCTCAGACATGCAAACACCTGTGCTTGCCTTTCACGCCCTGCGAGAAAACTCTACCCAGGCATTTCTCCTTGAGAGTGTAGAGATGGGTGAAATGTTGGGAAGGTATTCTTTCCTCGGATTTGAGCCGGCCTACATCTTTCGAGCAACAGGCAACCAGGTAGAGATCATTACCAAAGGAGAGATCCAGCAATTCACCCACAACAATGTCCTGGGGCTTTTCAAAGAGTTTATCTCCTCGTTTTCCGAAGAGGGAGAGACTACCGAGATTCCCTTCACCTCAGGGTTAGTGGGATATTTGAGTTATGATGCCGTCCGTTATATGGAACGCCTCCCCGATATCAAGCCGTATCGTTTTCGTGTTCCTGATATCTATTTTGTTCTCCCGAGGGTTCTCGTTGTCTTTGACCATATCAAACAAAAAATCACCCTCATCACCTACCGATTTGATGATGAGAGCATAGACCCCAACGAAAAACTCAAACGCTACGAAGAAAGACTCTACCAATCCCACTCTCTCCCCAAACTCTCTTCCCAGCATAGGGGAGAACAAAAACTCCTCTCCAATTTCAGGCGAGATGACTTTCTCCAGTCCGTCCAGAAAGCCAAGGAATACATCATTGCAGGGGATGTCTTTCAACTCGTTCTTTCCCAACGGTTTCGGATGACACTTCAGGAACCTTCGTTCTCTATCTATCGGAAACTCCGCATGATCAATCCTTCTCCCTATATGTTTTACATGGAGTTTGGAGATTTTCAGATTGTGGGATCTTCACCAGAGGTGATGGTCAAACGTACCAAAAGAAACGGCATAGATGAGGTTCTCCTCCGTCCGATTGCCGGGACTCGTCCCCGAGGCAAAACCAGAGAAGACGATGAAAAACAAGAACAGGATCTCTTGTCGGATATCAAAGAACGTGCTGAACACACCATGCTTCTCGACCTCGGAAGAAACGATCTGGGGAGAATTGCCTCCTATGGCGGGGTTCGTGTTGAGCGACCTTTTCATATCGAACGCTACTCCCACGTGATGCATATTGTTTCCGATGTTATCGCTACCCCTCGGGACAACATTCACCCTCTGGATATTCTCTCTGCTACCTTCCCGGCGGGGACTGTCAGTGGTTCTCCCAAAATCCGGGCTATGGAGATTATCGAGGAGCTTGAACCCGAAAAACGGGGAATCTACGCAGGGGCCGTGGGATATATTGACTTCCGGGGCAACCTTGATACAGGGATTACCATCCGAACCATCGTCTGTCGGGATGGCATGGCGTATTTTCAGGCTGGTGCAGGTATCGTCTATGACTCCATCCCCGAAAAAGAATACGAAGAAACCATCAACAAAGCACGAGCCCTGATGAGCGCACTTCTTTAAGGAAAGGAAGAGGAAAATGAAACTCAGAGGACAATTTACCGATGCGGAGATTCTGATTCACGACATAGATGATGCCACCAGAACACAGATCAAAACACTCGTGGATTGCCCTGCGTTTTCGGGTCAGCGGATTGTTATTATGCCAGACTGTCACTCAGGAAAGGGAAGCGTCATAGGTTTCACCATGAAACTGGGGGACCTCGTGATTCCCAATATCATCGGAGTCGATATAGGGTGCGGGATAGAGCTTTACAGACTCAAAACTGACCACATCGACTTTGAGAAGCTGGATCGTTTTATCAGACAGAGAATTCCCAGCGGGTTTGAAAGACGCAGTCACAATCCCCTTGCCGGAAACTATGAGGACAACTATTACACCCCCCAACTCGAAAAAAAGATCGAAAAAATCTGTCACAAGATAGGGCTGGATCCCTCAGTGGCATTCTTTTCCATCGGAACGCTCGGAGGTGGAAACCATTTTCTCGAAATTGACCAGGATGAAAAAGGTGACTTCTGGCTCTCTCTTCACAGTGGTAGCCGACACTTTGGTCTTCAGATTGCCTCCTACCATCAGAAAAAAGCCCGTCAATGGATCGCCCAGCACGAAAAAGGCTGGCACTTTCACGATCTGGAGTATCTTCCCCTCAACCAGGGAGGAGAAGAATACCTCGAAGACATGCGTATCGCTCAAAAGTACGCCGAGATTAACCGGCGAACCATGGCCAGAATCCTCCTTGAAGAGTTTTTCCATCAGGATATCGAGGATACCGAGAGTGTCAAGAGTGTCCATAACTACATCGACTTTGACGATGGTATTATTCGCAAGGGGGCTATACGAGCCCATGAGGGAGAACGGCTGGTTGTCCCCCTCAACATGAGAGACGGAGTTATCATCGGACGAGGCAAGGGGCGCAAAGATTGGAATCTCTCGGCACCCCATGGAGCAGGGAGACGAATGTCCCGCCACCAGGCAAAAAAACAGCTCTCCTTCGATGAATTTCGCAAGAGTATGGAGGGGATCTGGTCATCCACGGTCAACATCCACACCATTGATGAAGCCCCCATGGCCTACAAACCAAGCAAGCTCATCCTTGAGAGTCTCCCGGAAAACGTAGACATAGAACAGGTTATCAAACCTGTCTACAACTTCAAGGCAGTAGAATAACACGGAGGATATATGATTCTCGTTATCGACAATTACGACTCGTTCATCTACAACATCGTTCAATATCTCGGCGAACACGAAAAAGAGATCAAGGTTTACCGAAACGACGCTATTTCCCTCGATGAAGCAGTCAACATGGATATAGATGGCATCGTGATCTCTCCCGGGCCAGGAAGACCGGAGGAATCCAGGGTTTCCCTTGACATGATTCGCTATGCCATTGATGAAAACATTCCCTTGCTCGGTGTCTGCCTGGGACATCAAGCTATTACCGTGGTTGCTGGGGGACAGGTCAGTGGTGCCACCCACATTATGCATGGCAAGGCTTCTTCTATCACCCACAACGGAGAGGGGGTTTTTGAGGGCATTCCGTCGCCTTTTACGGCTATTCGTTATCACTCCCTGGTAGCGGTGAGGTCATCCCTACCTGAAACACTTGAAATCACCGCCGAGAGTGACGACGGTGAGATCATGGGACTCACCTACAGGGGAAAACCTATCTACGGAGTCCAGTTTCATCCTGAGTCCATCCTTACAGAGCATGGCAAACAGATCATAGCGAACTTTGTTCGTATTGTCCACCAGAAGCGACAGGAAAAACTCTCGGGAAAGGTCTCCTCCCTCTCAAAAAACATTTTCCAGCGTCTCTCCATGAGAGAAAGCCTCACTGAAGAGGAAACCGAAGCGTTTACCGACCTCATGCTAGAAGGCCACACCACCCCCTCTCAGATAGCGGCGTATCTCTCCCTTCTGAGGATGAAAGGAGAAACATCCGCAGAGATCGCAGGAAGCGCCCGTTCCATGGCACGACACTGTATCCCCATAAACCTCACCGATGAAAAGGTTGTCGACACCTGTGGTTCAGGAGGAGACAAATCCAACACCTTCAATATCTCAACCGCAGCCGCTCTCGTTGTGGCTGGTGCTGGATACAAAGTCGCTAAACATGGCAATCGTTCGATTACCTCGCAGAGTGGCTCGGCAGATGTTTTAGAAAAACTCGGATTCTGTGTGACGGCTGGTCCCGAGGTTGTCAAACACTGCATAGAAAAAACCAATTTTGGTTTCATCTTTGCCCCTCAGTATCACCCAGGTCTCAAGTATGTCATGCCGGTCCGAAAAGAGCTTGGTTTTCGTACCCTGTTCAACATTCTGGGACCCCTTGTCAACCCCGCTCATGTCAAGTATCATGTGATGGGGGTGTTTTCACGAGAGCTTTACGAACTCTTGCCAGAGGTTTTTGTGAGGCTGGGGTACAAAAAAGCCCTCGTCCTCCATGGGGAGGGAGGACTGGATGAGGCAACCATCGAGGGCAAAACCGCCATCGCCGAGATTCGGGGTTCAACCATTGAAGAGATGTCGCTCGATCCTGCGGATTTCAACCTCGATGGCAAACTCGAAAACTGCCGCATCTCATCTCCCGAAGAAAGCAAAACCCTCATCGAAAACATCCTCCAGGGAAAAGAGAAAGGTGACCCCTATCGAGCTGTCATCCTCAACGCTGGGCTTGCGATCTATACCCTCGATGATATAACCTTAGATGAGGCCTTTGCCCGGGCTCGACAGTCCATCGATAGCGGCCAGGCATGGCAAACCCTCCTGCAGGCTCGCGAACTCTCCTGGGAGAAAAACGCATGAATATCCTGGAGGAAATCTTAGACTACAAAAAAAAGGAAGTGAAAAGCCTCCGTCAGCTGGCCATCCAACCTCGAATCAAAAAACCATCCGAGGCTTTTCTTTTTCAGAGAAGGCTTGCAGAAGCCACAGGGGTTTTTGTCATCGCCGAGGTCAAACGCAAATCCCCCTCTCAGGGACCCATGGCTATGGACACCAATCCCATCTCCCTTGCCATGGAGTATCGAGAGGGTGGAGCGGATGGGATCTCTGTCCTGACAGACGAGCACTTCTTTGGGGGGAGTTTTGCCTTCCTCCAGGAGATTAAGGAAGCAACAGGCCTCCCCGTTCTCTGTAAGGACTTCATCATCGATGAACGTCAGATCGATAGAGCAAGCGCTCATGGAGCGGATATGATTCTCCTTATCGCAGAGGCTTTTGATCATCTGGAACGTCTCCACGAGCTCTTTGGCTATGCACAAAACCTGGGACTGGATGTTCTCGTTGAGGTTCACGACCCTGAGAACATCCTCGCCATTCAGGACAAAAACTATCCCATCGTTGGTATCAACAACCGTGATCTCCGCACCCTCGAAGAAGACTGGCACCATAGCCTCAGGATGGCTCCCAATCTCCCCCAAAAAAGCTATAAACTCAGTCTTTCCGCCTTCTCTCAAACCGAGGAGGTTTCCGCCATTATCCAGGCTGGTTATGATGGTATCCTGGTTGGCACAGCACTCGTGAAAAACCCAAAAAGAGTCTCACTCCTCAAGGAATGGAAATCTCTCTCAAAATAAGGAGTGCTTTTCCAAAAAGACGCATTTTTGAAAGAAACAAATGCGTTAATGTGTCATTATGATACATTTTTTGGGTGATTTTTTCCTTCGAAGGAAAATTCACTCACCCCCTCCCCTTCGCTAAATCCAAGATTTTCTATTTCTTTACATACAATAAAAATAAAAAAATAAAAAATTGGCACGATTTTTGCGAATAGCATAGTAAATACGCCAAAAACCAAGGAGGTATTCTATGGTACAGGCAAAAGAAAACAAAAAAACCGCTTCCACTTTGAAAGAACTTTCTCAAATGATATATCATTCTGATACATTGGCTTTGTATATTCGTGAGATAGAAAAAATCCCCCTTCTCACACGAGAAGAGGAACAAGAACTCGGAAAACGAGTCCTGGAAGGTGATAAAGAAGCACGAGATAAGCTGGTGCTTGCCAATTTAAGATTTGTGGTCTCTGTGGCAAAACATTACCAGGGTCTTGGGCTCTCTATGACAGATCTTATCAGTGAAGGAAATATCGGGTTGATCCAGGCGGCAAGCCGCTTTGATTATCGTCGGGGTTTCCATTTTATCTCGTATGCCGTGTGGTGGATCCGTCAGTCTATTCTCAAGGCTATATCCGAAAAAAGCCGTATGGTTCGTCTGCCTATGAATAGAAACAATCAGCTCCTGCAGGTATGGAAATACATCAACGAGTATGTTCAAAAGAACGGAAAACAACCTTCTCTGGACATTATTGCAGAGGCCACCAAGATTCAGAAGAGTGAAATCAGCAAAATGCTGGATATGTCAACCAGTGGTGTCGGTCTGGATCAAATGGTATCAGAAGACACAGATATAACCCTCGATGAGGTCTTGCAAAAATCCTATCTGAGTGATTCTACAAAGAGTCCGGATGAGGCTGTGTTGCAGAATGTGCTCCGAGAAAAAATCAATCAGGTACTGGACAAGTTTCCCGAAAGAGAAAAAAAGGTGATCGAATATCGTTACGGTCTGAATGGAGAGGAGCCTCATTCGCTTTCTGAGGTGGGGAAAAAACTCAATCTCACCAAGGAGCGTATCCGACAGATAGAGAAAAACATGATGGTCATGATGAGCCAGGATTCGGATATCAAGGGGCTGTACACGTATTTGCACTAGTTTCTACGGGCTGAGGTATGTCTGGATACCCGGGGCTATTTCCCTGTTTTAGCCAAAAATCAGCACAAGGGAAAAACTGAAACATGGTGAGAGCTTAAGGCGAAGCTTTCTTCTTTTCTCAGGATGCCCAGAATGACACCTCAGAGAGGACTGGCTATGACTTTTTTACAGTCAGCCTTTCGCCACAAAAAACTGCAAAAAGGTCATAGCCACCTCTTCCCCAAAGTTTGAGAATATATTTCCTTGCTATCATTCATCCAAAAGTCTGAATAAAAACATTTCCCGTCCCAAAAACAGGTTTCTCGTGAGTTATCCTCCTACAACCAATACAAAAACAGAAAAGATTACCAAAAAACAACCACTGAAGACCTTTGCACGAAAGCTATTTCCCTGTTTCAGTCGCAACAAACCAAAAATCAGCAGAAAGGACTACAAAAAAACTGAAACATGGTAATAGCTCATTCCCGAGACCTCCCACTCATCTATCCCTGGATAAGGTTCGTTTTTACAACCACCTATGCTGTTACCCTTTTACAGTCTCCTTTTCACTCCAAAAAACTGCAAAAACGCCATAGCCATCTCTTCCCCAAATTATTTGGAAGAGATTCTCCTTGTCTATAATTCGTGCAAAGGTCTCCACTTGCTTTTGGTGAGTTTCTGCCCCAGTATTTGACAAAAAAATTTTTTTCCACTAAAATAATAAACTTTTTGAGAGGCGCTAATCGTAACACAAGAGGAGAAGTGAAGAAGCATGACACGGACAGGTGCACTGACGATTCAGACAAACCGGACCATTCTCCTTGATACTCATCACGAAGATTTTGACATGGTCCAGAAATACCTTTTTGCCTTTGCTGAACTTACCAAGACACTTGAACACGTGCATTTTTATCGGATCACGCCCATTTCCCTCTGGAATGCCGCTGCCAACAAATTTCCTCTTTCCCAGATCATTCAAACCCTTGAAAACTTCTCCCGTTATCCTATCCCAAAACCTGTTCTAGATTTTATTCATGAACACTACAACCGTTATGGACAGGTCGTCTTCCATAAAAACGACGATCAACTCTTTATTGAGATAAAAGACGAGAAACTCAAAGAAGATTTTGTTCGTTATCTCAAAGATTTCCAGCTCCAGGAGATGAGAAACGGTTTTTTAGCCTCTTTTTCCGATCGAGGACTTATCAAAGCCACCCTGATCAAACACCTCATACCGGTTCAAGATCTCGCTGGTTATGAACGAGGGGAAAAAATTCCCTTTTCTCTAAGAAAAGTAACCCGTAGTGGAACCGAATTCTCCCTGCGTTTCTATCAAGCTGAGGCGACCTATCTTTTTTCCCAATGGAAGGAAGGAAGTGGGGTGATTGTGCTACCCTGTGGGGCAGGAAAAACCATAGTGGGCATAGCAGTCATGAGTGATATCCAGGAAAATACACTCATTATTGCGACCAATCTGGAAGCCCTTCACCAATGGAAACGAGAACTCCTAGACAAAACCACCCTCTCCGAGAACGACATCGGTGAATACACCGCCCAAACAAAAAACATAAGACCCATTACCCTTACCACGTATCATATGCTTATCCACCGAAAATCCAACAGTGAGGACAGACACATCGATATTCTCACTCAACATCAATGGGGGCTCATCATCTATGACGAGGTTCATATTCTTCCTGCTCCAATTTTTCGGATGACAACAGCCATCCAGAGCAAAAGACGTCTGGGACTCACAGCCACCCTTGTACGAGAAGACAACCAGGAAGGCGAGGTTTTTTCTCTCATTGGCCCCAAGATCTACGAATACGGATGGAAAACACTCGAACAGGAAGGATGGATCGCCACAGCTCGATGTTATGAAATCCGTGTCCCCCTCTCCAACGAAGATTTTGAAAATTATCTTAAATCATCCCAGAGACTTCGGTTCCGTATAGCCTCCGAAAATAAAAACAAGGTGGCTGTTATCGCTCACCTTCTGGAACGCTTTTCTGATCAGAATATTCTCATCATTGGGCATTTCCTTGACCAGCTTCAAGAGATATCGGAGACTTTTTCTATACCTCTCATCACAGGACAAACACCTTCCGAAGAGCGTGAAAAGCTCTATGAGGCCTTCCGAAAACGGGAACTCACAGCGCTTATCATTTCTCGGGTGGGTAATTTTTCCATTGATCTACCTGGAGCGAATGTTGCCATCCAGGTTTCAGGTATATTTGGCTCTCGTCAGGAAGAAGCCCAGCGTCTTGGGAGAATCCTTCGCCCCCAGGGGCAGGACGCCCACTTCTTTACCATTGTGTCGCAAAACACCATCGAAGAAGAATTCGCAAAAAGACGACAGATGTTCCTCATAGAAAAAGGCTATACCTATGAAGTGCTTTACTTTACTCCGAAATCAAAAACTCTTGTCCAGGAGATAACTTTGCCATGATGCGTACGATGTATCGAGAACTCGCTCTCAAGTGTCTGGAAAACGAACCAGAACTCATCGCCAATCTCTATTATGAAGTGACGGGTGAAAAAGTTGACCCTTCATTTGATACCCCTGTAAACCAGGAGAGAATTCATCTGATCCATTCTTGGTGGAAGGAACATTTTCTTGAGATTCTTTCTTCTCTCTCAGAGAATGAGCGAGTGGTTTTAGATATTTTTGTAAAAAATTTTGGCTGGCTAGCCTATGATTCTCTTGATAACCTGATTCGTTTTATCAGCTCGGTTTTTTTTATAGACAAGGAAAATCTTCGCAAGGGTTTTGAAGAGTTGTGTCAGAAGAGACTTCTTTTTAATTATGAACCGCTTACCTATTCTTCTTTTCTCTTTCTCTCGCCTTTTGTAGAACTTCAACTCCCTGAACCATCTGCAAACGAAAATCTTGAGGAAACACTTTACACCCTTATTCCTCAAGTTATCGGGGTTCTGGCTTATCTTGTCGCCTATACGCCACGAAGTTCAGAGGCAAACGAAATCCATCGTATAGATTTTCAGAAACTTGCGGGATTCTTTGAGCACTCTATCCCTGTTCCTCGCCTTGAAAACCTTCTCAAAAGCCTTTCTCATATAGGTCTCGTACAGAAATACAACAACCGTATTCTCGTACAAAAAAATATTGTAGAACACCTGCGAACACTTCCCGTTTCATCTCTTTTTTCACTGACTTTTCTCTATGAAACCTTAGAGAAACTCGAATTTCAAAAAAGCACGTTTCTTACCCTGCAGTGGCTAGCCTACTCTCGACAGGAATCTATCCCCCTCCGAGAGTTGTTTTTCTTTTTTTGCCAGCATATCTTTGCCACCCTTCCTCGTAATACGGTGAAATCTTTTAAAAATTTTCTCCAGCGAGAGGAGCAAAACTTTATCCATCTGCTCAAACTTCTTGAAAAGCAAAACATCATTACTATTCATAGGACTAACCCTCTCCAGATATCTCGACAGGACAGTCTCTCGTTGAACCCGTTTTACCAGGCTCTGCTCACCAATACAGAGCTTTCTTCCTTCTTTTCAAAGCAGGATTTTATTGTAGAGGCCAATGGAGAAATCATCGTTGAACCCGATCTCCATCCCTCCACACACCTGGAACTTATCTTTATTGCAGAGCCAAAAGAGATTCACACAATAGCTATTTACCAGCTTACCAAACGGTCTATCTACAAGGCCCTGGCTTATGGCTATACCATTGAGGATATCGAAGCCTTTCTTGAGAACCATTCTCGACATCAACTTCCTCAACAGGTTGTTCAGAATATTCGACATTATGCAGAACATTACACCCATCCATCAGAGGAAAACCTCCATATTCTTCAATTTGCCTCTACAAAATCAAACCTTATCGCTGATCATTTTTCTAGGGAGAGTATAGAGATTGAACCGCATACCTTCCTCTTTTTTGATGAAAGCGCCTATGAGGAGGTAAAAACCTTTTGTGCACACAATGATATTGCCTTTAAAGAAAACATTAACTTCCTTCAAAAAAGGATCTTTCCCTATCCGAATTCCCTCGAACATCATATCAAGCATCTTCAGCGTTTTTTGAATATGCTGGAGAGTGACAACATCTTTTTCCCTCAGCGAGATATTTTAAAGATACGCCCATTGGAGAGGAAGGATTTTCAACTCCTCTTTCCAGAAAAATCGCCAGAGCATTGACTTTTCTTTCAATCTGCTTTATAATATTTCATCTTAGAGCTATGGAGAGGTGGCCGAGTAGGTCGAAGGCGGCTCCCTGCTAAGGAGTTGTACGGGTCTAAAGCCCGTACCGCGGGTTCGAATCCCGCCCTCTCCGTTTTTCTTAAACTTTTTCTAGAAATTTCCGTTAAAAACAACAGTTAGCTACACAAATGGAGTTTCTATGCGTATAGACCAGTTCTTTATATTCGCTCTTCTGGCCACCAATGCCGTTTTCTCAGAAAACGAGGCTACCAACTCTATTCCCTTACCAAGAAATTTCCAGCAAGAGGTGGAGAATCCTTTCCAGGACATCACTCGTCCAGGGGTTCTCGAGTGGGATATCACCAATACCCATATTGTCGCCTTTTACGGACACCCAAAATCCCGCATCATGGGGATTGTAGGGCGTTTGTCCAAGGACGAGCTAGCCAGAGAGTTAAGAAAATACGCCCAGGAATACGAAAAAGCCAGTGGAAAACCAGCCATTCCCGCTGTCTATCTCATCTATGGTACCTGTCACCCGGGTGGTGAGATTGGTATCATGTCATCAAACCTCGTTCACGAGTACATCACGTTCGCAGAGACCAATGGATTCCTCCTCTTTCTCGACCACCAGATAGGAAAATACTCTGTTGAGCATGCAGTGAGCCGTCTTCTTCCCTTTATGAAGTACCCCCATGTACATCCTGCTATTGACCCTGAGTGGCGAACCCTGCGCCCCATGAAAGAGATAGGAAGCATCACCGCTGATGAACTCAACAACGCTCAGAAAATCCTAAGCGACTATCTGGTAAAAGAAAATATCCTTCTTCCAAAGATATTTGTCGTCCACCAATTCAACTGGAAGATGATTCGAGAAAGACAGCGGGTCAAAATACATTATCCGTATGTGTATCTCATCCATACGGCAGATGGTTTTGGTCCCCCCCACCTCAAGAAAAGCACCTATAGCTACAATGCCCTGGCAACAAACATGCCCTATAAGGGATTTAAACTTTTCTTTTACTCAGGATACAAGGGCGCAGGCTATGATCACCCTCTCATGAAACCCGAAGAAGTGGTAAAATTAAACCCAAGCCCCTTTCTCATCATTTATCAGTAAAGGTGAGGTAGACAATGGAAAACTTCTGGTTTTGTTTTATTCCCATTTTTGTGGCTATTGATCCCATTGGCATTCTTCCGTTTTATCAGAGCTTTACCCATCCCTTTCCACACAAAAAGAAACAATCGATTGCCTGGCAGTCGGTCTTTACCGCTTTTCTCGTGACACTGGTTTTTATCTTTGGTGGAAAACCACTCCTTCACTACCTCGGTGTGAGTGTTGGGGATTTTATGATCGCGGGAGGGAGCGTGCTCTTTGTCATCTCTCTCAAAGACCTTCTCTCTTCTTCCACCCAGGGACAAACTCTTGATGAAGAAACTCTTGGGGCTTTTCCTATCGGTGTGCCCCTTGTAGCTGGGCCTGCCCTGCTTACGACGGTTCTCCTCACCCGTGAAAAGTACGGAGCCCCCATGACTATTGGAGCGTTGCTTTTGGCATTGACACTTACATGGCTCATGTTTACCTTTTCCCAGAGGCTTTTTGAACTGATTGGGAAAAATGGTGCCCAGATTGTTTCCAAGATAGCCAATCTCCTCCTTGCTGCCATTGCCGTGATGCTCATGAGAGAAGGGTTACTTCTCTTGTTAGGCCACGTATCATGAAAAACCTGGTTTACTTCGTTTCTTTCCTCGTGAGTAGTCTCACATTCCCCCTCTCAAAAGAAGAACTTCTGGGAAAAATCGACCCTCAATCTCACCCTGATTTCATCCATTTTCAGTCAGGACAGCGAAATTTTTACCTCAGAAAAGAGGTTTATGAGGCACTCCAGACAATGATCCAGGACGCTCGGAAGGACGGCATATCCCTCTTTGTGGTGTCGGCCTTTCGTGGCTTCAACGACCAGAAAAACATCTGGGAGTCTAAATGGCAGCGTTTCGCTCCATCCCACCCTGATCCACGCTCCCGATGCCTCTGGATCCTTCGCTACTCATCTGCCCCTGGCACCTCTCGCCATCACTGGGGTACCGATGTTGATCTGGTATCGGTAGATCCGGCTTTTTTCAAGACCCCCCAGGGGAGAAAAATCCTCACCTGGCTGGAAACCAATGCGCCTCGCTATGGATTTGAGAGACCTTACACCAGTCTCACCGAAAGGACCAGAGGATACCAGGAAGAACCATGGCACTGGTCCTACGCCCCTCTGGCAAAAGGCTATCTCGCTTGTTATACTAACACTATTACCCTCGAGGACATCACGGGTTTTTCAGGGAGCGAAGCGCTCAAAGAGCTCAACCTCTGGGAATATATTCTGGGCATCAATCCCCTACTTTTGCCCTGACTCTGATCGAAAAAACTGATATCCCTCCTCGACAGAGGAAACAATCTGGACAATTTTGTCAATATTCGAGACAAACAGAAGTTTCTCTACCGACGGGCTCTCATACACCAGACATACACGAGAATCTTGCTTAAAGGCGTGGGTAGCCAAACGGATAATCAGTCCCAACCCTGAGGAGTCGAGATAGGTTACCCCACGAAGATCAACGATGAACTTGTAGAGCCCCATCTTGATGTATGCCCCGATTTCCTTGTGAAGCATATCATACTCTTCAGTAAAGATAGTCAGCTCACCATCAATCCTGATGAGGACAACATCGTCCTCAGAGATTGATACCTTAACCTTCAATGCCCCTGAAGACACATCGCACCTCACTTTTTACCATTCTTGGGAGATATTCTTTACTCACGAACACCCTCCGTAAATTTCTTTTTTAAGTAGGTGAGATTCCCATCCTCCAGAGGAGTGAGAGAAAACTCATCCAAAATCTTACTCATCATATAGAGCCCTCGTTTGCGCATCTGAAACTTATCCACTGTTGGAGGGGGAGTGATTTTTTTGGGGATCGGTGGACCAAAATCTCGAATATTGACCTCACAGATCCAGCCTTCTTTTTCTTCGGTGAGAGCGAGCCGTTCCGATCTTTTCTGGTTCATATCCCATTTGTAAGTATGCTGAAGAATGTTTAAGATAGCCTCGTGGATACAAAAGTGAAACTCATGGATCTGCATCATCCCATCCGGCGTAGAACCCACCACACGCCCCAAAACATCCATCACTTCCTTCTCAAAAGCCAGGATCTCACTCTCAGTACAGGCTACACAAAACTGAAATATCATCACACACTCCACATCAAGATAGTATTATTATAAGCAAAAAACAAAAAAAATCAAGTATTTCCATACATTAAACATGGGTTTTTGGAGTCCTGTGTAAGAATTCAACACAGAGGAGCGCCTGATCATCTATGGGTTTCTCCCCCCATCCAAAACGAATCACCTCCTGTCGAATCGCCTCCACACAACGATCGGGAGAAAGATGGGCATGCTGAAGAATAACCTTCTCCAGATTTTCTACCCCAAACCACTTTCCTTCTTTGTTTTGAATCTCTACCAAACCATCGGTAAAGAGAAAAAGCTTATCATGCGATTCCAGTTCTGTCGTTTTGCTCTCAAACAGGGCATCAGAAAAGATTCCCAGAATTGTACCCCTGGTATGAAGTTGTGCAATAGTATGGGTTCTGGCATGATAGTAGAGAAGAGGCATATGGCCCGCTGAGGTATACTGGAGAGTGCCTGTTTCAAGATTAAGCACCGCATAAAACGCCGTCACATAAAACCCAACGTCACGTAGCGTCCTGAGAAAATCCTTATTCACGTCAGCACATACCTGAGCCGTATCCTTACCCCAAGCAGAATGATTGATAAACGCTACCTTGGTCATCGAAGTAAGGAGTGCCGAGGGGATGCCATGCCCTGAAACATCCGCAACCACAAAGGCATAGCCGTTTCTCCCCACACGAATAATATCCAGCAAGTCCCCCCCTATCGTCTCTGCTGGCTGATACCAGAACGCCCAACGAAACTCTGACCGTTGAATCAGTGACTTCGACAGAGGCATAAAGGAGAGTTGTACCTTACGAGCCATTTCCAGCTGTTCGGTGAGATTGATGTTAATAGAGGCAAGAAGAAAAGCTGTTTCCCGCTCTTTTTGCTCAAGAAGATCTTTGAGATCCTGATAGTATTCCTGAAGCTTCTGGTCGGCTACCCGGTGATGGGAAAGGTAATCCCTCAGGGTCTTGAGAAATTTGCGGTACTCGAAAGATTCCCCAGAAGTCCCTCTCCTTTTTTGTTCTCCCCAGAGCCATAACCCTCCCAAAAGGGCATTCAAAACCAGTAATCCAACCAACCAGAAAATAGCCTCCTCTTTCCCCAAAAAAGAGAGAACCACTATCCCCATAGCAAACACAAGGGCTACCACCCCACACACTCCACAAACCTTCATACTCAGTCCTCCATCAGCATAGAGCGCAATATCTCATTCTCTCGAAGAAGTTCGAGAAGCCTCTCTACACTTCCCTTCTCAGAGAGGATGGTGTAGTAATTTACCTTCATCTGTGGTGCAAGCTTGACCGCCTCTTCGAATGTTTTACGAGAGAGGGGATGCTCTCGCATAAAGGCGAGAAAGCCTGATTCCTCTATCGCCTTACGAATCAGGGGCTCTGTTTTCTCCTGGAGAAGACTCACTGCATAGCTTGCCACTCCAACCTGGAGACCGTGGAGATTGGGTTTTTCGGAGAGTCTGTCATACGCATGAGAAATAAGGTGTTCACTCCCACTGGCAGGACGACTCGAACGAGCTACCTCCATGGCTATCCCAGACATCATCAGAGAGGTAGCTATCACCCGCAAAAAATCCGGGTTTTCCAGGCTCTTGTCATCGTAGTAGAGAAAGGTATCTGCCGCACTTCTTGCCATATTGGCTGCAAAATCGTTCACAGGTTCCCGTACCTTTCGGTAGGCAAGTTTCCAGTCATAGACTGAGGTAATCTTGCAAAAAAGGTCTCCCATACCCGAGTAGAGAAAACGGACAGGGGCTTTTTGAAGCACCTCCGTATCAACAATGACAGCCTGAGGAAGTTCCACACGAAAGCTAGTCTTTTTGCCCCGTACGGTGAGAGAAGCCATAGGAGAACAAAAACCATCATTGGAAACGGCGGTTGGCACCGAAAACAGGGGAAGTCTCTTCAGAAAGGCAAGATACTTCCCAATATCAATCGCTTTTCCACCCCCGATAGCCACAATCGCCTCCACCTGAGATGGAAGTTCTACCGCCATGTGAAAAATAGACTCCACCTCCGTATCGGTCACCGTGGTTTCAAGCAGCACATCAATCTCAGCTGAGAGAAGACTCACCTCCACCACAGGTTTCAAAAGCTCTGCAATCCCCTCCCCCCAGAGGAGTACAATCCGTTTATGCTCCTCATCCCGGAGGTATTTTCCTATCTTGTAGAGCGCCCTGGGCTTGATACGAACAAGCGAAGGAACAGAAATCTCCATTTATGCCTCCAGTTTCTCGATGTCTATTTCGCCCACATGGTTAAAAACATAGTTGGGCTGGTAGGGAAAATCTTTCATCATCTCCCGTGTTGTCACACCCGAAAGCACTAGTGCCGTTTTCATCCCTGCCTCTATCCCACCCACAATATCCGTGTCCATCCTATCCCCGATCATCAGGGTTTCAGCAGCGTGACAACCGAGGTGACGTTTGGCAACCAGCATCATCATGGGGTTGGGTTTGCCAACAATGTAGGGTTTTTTGCCGGTGGCAGCCTCAATAGCAGCCAGCAGTGTCCCACAGGCTGGTTCTATACCCTCCTCAGCCGGATCGATAACATCCGGATTTGTCCCTATAAACTTCGCCCCCTTCTCAATGAGACGAACCGCCTTCTTGAGCATCTCAAAATTAAAGGTTGCGGTCTTGCCCACCACCACATAATCAGCCTGAGACTCACTGAGAGAAAATCCAGCACGGTACATCTCACTCGCCAGCCCACCTCCACCGATTACGTACACGGTTGCCCCCGGTTTCTGAGAACGGAGAAATTCAGCCGTTGCCATAGCTGAGGTGATAAAGTTTTCCTCTCGTACTCCCTCGATACCCAGGTTCTCCAGCTTTCGCTTGAGATCTATCGGGGTTTGCTCAGAGTTATTGGTCAGAAAGAGAAACGGAGTTTTTCTCTCCACGAGACGGTTGACAAAATCCTTTGCCCCAGGGATCAGGTTCTTGCCCCTGTACAAAACCCCGTCCATATCAGAAATAACTGCACGAATCATTGCCAACTCCTTACAAAAAACGTACAATCTCCTTGAGGTCTTTGCGTTTTTTTGGTCCTGGTCCAGGATAATCTGCTCGAGGGTAACCAAGAGGGGTTAGACCATATACCTCTTCGTGTTCTGCGAGTCCCAGTACCTCCTTCACTACCTCAGGTTGAAAGGCGGCTATCCAGCAGGTAGCCACACCCTCGTTGGCCGCTGCAAGAATAAGAAAGGTCATGGCTATCGCCAGATCGGTCTCAAGGGAACAATACCCATCCTGAAGCCGACGCCATGCCTCGTTTTTGTCCCCGACGACGACCAGAATCTGCGGGGCATCATAAAACCAGTCTCGCACATAGGCATGACGAAGCAGAGAGAGTTTCTCAGAGGAAGATACTACCACAAACCGCCAGGGTTGACGGTTCGCCGCCGAAGGAGCAAGACGTCCTGCTTCCAGAATGCGGTAGAGTACATCCTCCTCTACCGGACGTTGCGGATCATAACTTCTGATACTTGCTCTTTGATGAATCAGATCCCAAAAATCCATACAAAACCTCCGATTCTTCCTTATTGAGTATATCACAGGCTTTCTTTTTCGTCAAACTTTTATCGTCTCTTTTGTCCTTTCTTCAGAAAAAAACACCAAAAATATCCCAAAAAACTTTTCATTGTGGTTGACTTTTTCAAATTTCTGGCTATAATAAAAGGGAGTATGCAAAAAGCTGTTTGGTGTTTTCTCTTTCTTGTGTGTCTTGCGAGTGTTTTCTCTGGGGAAGCAGGGGTATTTGACCTTCGTTCGATAGACTGGTCACAAACACCGGTAACACGTCTTTCAGGAGAGTGGTTGTTTTATCCCATGCAACTCCTCGATCCCACCAACACTATCTGGGAAAAACAAGACAACCTGGTGATCCGTGTCCCGGATTCATGGCATCGCTACCAGTGGCAGGGAAAACCTCTGTCTCCGTATGGCTATGGCACCTATCGTGCCATCATATTCACAACCAATAGTCCCTTGCTTCTTGGACTTCGTATTCCTTTCATCACAAGTGCCTATGACCTCTACATCAATGGCAAACTCATGGCCTCGATGGGAAAGGTGGGAACAAACCGTCAAACCTACATCCCCCGTATGCTCCCCCATTATGTCACGTTTACCAATACTTCTCCCCTAGAGATAGTGATGCATGTGGCAAACTTTTACGACAACAAAGGGGGGATGTACAACAGTATTGAGATAGGCCTCTGGGATACCATAGCAGCTAAAAGAAATACGAATATCGCCCTCGATATTTTCATCATCGGGGCTCTTGTGATTATGGCTCTGTACCATCTGGCACTGTTTACCCTTCAAAGAAGGGAGTGGGGGCTTGTGTATTTTTCGTTTTTGGCTTTGATGCTTGCCTTTCGTACTTTAACCAATCACGAGTGTATTTTTCCTGTTTATATCCATGAGTTCTCATGGCGAACGCAGGTGCGTATAGATTTTATCCTGGTGAATCTCATCACCCTCTTTGTGGTAGCGTTCATGCGAACGGTGTTTACCAATCGTCTCTATCGCAATATTCTCCTCTCCAGTATATGGTTCTATTGTCTCTTGATAGCTATCGACCTCTTTTTTCCGGAGGAGATCTATTTTCATACACAGATAGTGTTTATCTTTTATACGGTTCCTATTGGATTTTTCATCCTCTTTGCCCTCATGAAAAACATGTTTTCCAACACAGAGGCTCTTCTCTTGTTCCTGGGATTTTCGATCTTTTTTCTCACGGCTCTCAATGATATCTTTTATGCTATTCAGAAGTTTAACGTCTTTGAAATCTATCTGACCCCTTTTGGCCAACTTGCCTTTGTTTTTTTCCAGGCTTTTGTACTCTCTCGCAGATTTTCGATCGCCTATCAAACCTCAGAAAAACTCAAGCAAAATCTGGAAAAAGAGGTTGAGAAACAGACTCTCGAACTCCTCACCGAAAAAAACAAACTCCTGCAAAAAAATCAACTCATCGAAGAGGAACTTGAACTTGCCAGACAGATCCAGCTCCAGTTTATCCCTTCTCAACCACCCTCCCGGCATTTTGCTTTCTATTTTCATCCGATGATTCAGATAGGGGGAGACTTTTTTGATATCCGGCGAATCGATACCTACAAATGGGGAATCTTTATCAGTGATGTTTCCGGTCATGGTGTGCCAGCTGCTTTTATCACCTCCCTGATCAAAAGCCATCTTCTTCAAAGCCCGAACGTTCACGACCCGGCAACATTGCTCTATGGATTGAATGAGTTTCTCTTTTCATATCTCGCTGGAAATTTTGTGACAGCGATCTATCTCATCTACGATGAGGAAAAACAAACCCTGACCTACGCCAATGCTGGCCATCTTGATCCTCTTTTCATTCTTCCCTCGGGATCACTTATCCCCCTCCCCTGTTTCAAGCGAGGTATACCGCTTGGGGTACTCCGAAACCCGGACCTTCAGGCACTTGATAAAGGCTATGCCAACCATACCTATCACTTTGCCGAAGGAAAACTCCTCCTATTCACGGATGGCCTTATCGAGGCGGTAAGTCAGCGACTTCATGTGCCTTTTGAGGAAATTCTCTGGAGTCTTCCGTGGAAAGAACTTAGTAAATATTCTGCCCCAGAAATCGTTATCGAGATCATCGAAAATTTCAAACGCCATGTACAACTCGAGAATATCAACGATGACATCTGTCTCGTATGTCTCGAAAAAATCGAGAACCATACCATGTTTCAACCTTTGGTGGAGGAATCCGTATGAAAAAACTCCTCTTTCTCTCCTGTCTCATCCTTGCATCCTGTGGTAAACCGTCAAAACCTGAACCCCAGGGACCCAAACCCGGTATTTTCATTCTGGGGGAGATTGTGCTTTTTGTGTATCGGGCACCTTCGACCAACATTACCAATGTCGCCTTGACCGGTGACTTCTTCGGATGGAAACCTGACGGATTTCCGCTCACGTATGACACCAGTGCCAATCTGTGGCGAATCTCCCTCATGCTCTCACCTGGTATCTATCAGTACAAGTATATTCTCAATGGTTCCATCTTCACAAACGATCCCGCCAATCCCCTGGTCTCTCCAGATGGCAAAGGGGGACTCAACTCTGTGATCGAGGTTCGTCCCTGATTATCCATGCAGAACAAAATATCTGAGATAGACATACACCGATGAAACCAAAAGGCTCACAAGGGTATAGAGAATTCCATATTTTGTGAAATCCCAGAAACTTATAGCAATACCACTTTTTTTGGCCATGCCAACACTTACCACATTCGCTGAAGCCCCAACAAGGGTACCATTGCCCCCAAGACAGGCTCCCAGGGCTAGAGACCACCAGAGGGGATCAAGGCTCTGTCCACCAAATGATGCCCCCATCTCCTTGATAAGAGGAATCATCGTCGCCACATACGGTATATTGTCTACGATAGCAGAAAAGATACCGGACATCCATACCAGAAGCATGGCTGTAGAAGTCATACTTCCTCTGGTGAGGCTTACTATCTTTTGGGCAAGGATTCTCATCACCCCAACCTCCACCAACCCACCAACAAGGATAAAAAGCCCTATAAAGAACAAGATCGTCGTCCACTCTACTTCATGGAGCAACTCCTCAATCTCATGGGGAGTCGCCAGAAGCATGAGAACAGCCGCACCCAGTAAGGCAATCATAGAAGGCTCAAGATCCAGTACCCCATGCAGAAAAAATCCCAGAATCACCAGTCCGAGAACAGAGAGCGATTTTACCATCAAGGGAGGATTGGTCAGAACCCTGGTTTCATCAAAATTCATAATACGAGCACGCTTTTCGTTAGAGACACGCATCTGCTTGTGAAAAAGAAGCCAGAGAAAACCACAGAGTCCTACCAGAAGAAACAATACCACAGGGGCAAGATTGACCAGAAAGCTGTTAAACGAAAGCCCTGCTGCACTGGCTATCATAATATTGGGCGGATCACCAATAAGGGTAGCTGTTCCTCCCACATTTGAAGCCATAGCGAGGGCAACCACATACGGAACAGGTGAGATATCCAGTTCCTGGGCTATCAGGATAGCTACCGGTACAAAGATGAGCACCGTTGTCACATTGTCCAGAAAGGCAGAAAACACCGCCGTAGCCAGAGAAAGCAGGACAATGATGGTGACAGGATTTCCTCGTGAGAGTTTTGCCAGCTTGATGGCCACATACTGGAAAACTCCTGTTTGCTTGGTGATAGCCACGATCACCATCATACTGACCAGAAGAAAAATCACATTCCAGTCAACAACAGCAAAGATCTTTTCCCCCTCAATGAAATGGAAGAAAGCAAAGACCCCTGCCCCCAGCAAAGCGAGAATGGTTTTGTTGACCTTTTCAAGTGAAATAGCTATATACAATACCACAAAAATAGCAATAGCCAACCACATTGCCCATGTCATAGTTTACCTCCGAAGTACCTTGTTGAGCATATCCATATAGCTCACCAAACCAAGGATCTGTCCATCCCTGGCTACAGGAAGATGCCGTCTACGATGATTGGTAAACTCAAAAATTGCCTCAACCAGACTGGCATCGGGTCTCAGGATAACCTGAGGCTTGCGCATAATCTGTTTGACCAGGATATCCTTTTCGTGTTTGAGAAGCTCCTCAAAAGGCTCAAAAGAGGAGAGAAAACTCATCGTAGGAAGAGATGCTGTATAGGCAGGCATGCCAACCTTCATGATATCAATCAGGTTGATTTCTGCTACAAAACGATTTTGAACATCAACAACAGGGGCATAACTGAGTTGATGTTTAAAAAAGATATCCAGAACCTCCTCAAGGTTCTGATCTTCTCGTAAGACATGGATATCCGTCGACATAATATCGGCTACGGTGAGATCCTTTCTAACTCGGAGTTTCTTACTCTCAAGAAAATGACAAAACCGCTCAAAATCCGGGGCTTTTTCCATGAACTGGCAAAACTCACTATCTTGGACAAGAGAGGCTATCACTGAAAGGGCATTGAGATAGAGCGTAGAGCGGGTTGGTCCCGTCAGAACAAGAAAAACCATGCGTACTTCATGACCAACGAGAGAGAACGGCTTTTTCAAAAAGCTTACCGCAATAATCAGATCCTCCAGATCCGGAAGACGAAGATGGGGTACCCAGAAGCATTCACCGACAAGGGTTGGTTTTTCCAGCTCCCTCTGGAGGAGACGTTCTACTATCTCCCTCTCCGACATCGAAAGGGGAAATTCCCTCGATATCGCTCTGACCATCTGGGTTAAGAGCTCCTGCTCACTTTTCACCTCTCCCAGCACCCAATACAACTCTGGATGCAAAAAACTTGAGAACAGCATCTATCCCTCCTTGACGGTAATATACCTGTTTCGATAATACAGAGCAATGTCAACCGACACCATCATCAGATTGATACAGTAAAACACCACCACATAGTCCCAGCCACGCACATACTTGTTGAGAATCCCAAAGATATACCCGATCCATACAATCCAGAGAAAAATCACACTCTTGCCTGCTGTGGAACGGGAATGGTAAGAACGATAAATAGAAAATGGCCAGGCCGCCCCAAAACAAAGAAGCATCAACACCTCAAAGACCGCCATAGATTGTCCTCCGTATAACCAGAGCGAAAAGAATACCATAAGTGTAAAGAAGGAGAAGAAAAAAAGCAAAAAATACGCCCCCTTCCCAGGTCAGAGGGGGCCGCCGCTCCCTGTGAGAACCCCCGCTATCGCCTTTAAGCTGCCGCTTGGGCTGGAGGGGGCTCAAACATCGCCCCCTGCAAGACCCCCACTGCCGCCGCCCCGACGGTTTCCTCCCCTTTCTTTGGTCTCTTACGGTGTGGGCTGGGAGAGTTTGGTTTTCGGTTGCTTGTGGTGTAGCCGGCGAGGCGAATACCTCCATATATTAGCCT